>QWCQ01000082.1_pt1 | contig 100548 bp, 115 predicted proteins | sample 1972701 | NCBI WGS metagenome assembly QWCQ01 (sample SAMN09866704, study PRJNA288562) | Human gut metagenome isolate pre4_stool, whole genome shotgun sequencing... | reverse complement strand
CCCTAGGATTTAAAAACCTCAACCACTACATCTTGCGATGCCTAATCCACTCCGGACAACTACAGGACAAAATCAACGCACTCTAAAACCGGAAGGGCCTTTTTAACCTCAAAAACGCCATTCAACAGATGCCTTTTGCTAGGTGCCGTTTGCTGGACGCCATCTGCTCCATCCCACGTGTGGTTTGTAGTGAACACGGCCCGGTTGGCACCGGACAAGACTTAGGCCATGATGACGGCGGTGCCGGTGGCGCGGTCGTGGAGGCCGCGACCGTCGGCGTCGACCATCGCTGCAGGAAACAGCACGGCGGTCAGCAACGTACGGACCACCGCACGCCACAGGCCGACGGAAGTGCCTGGGACATCGAGGCGCGCCACGCCCATACCGAGCAACGCCATGCCCGGGGTGCGGGCGAACAGCCACCCGCACACGATGCCCATGACTACCCACACTGCATAACCCAAGAAGGCGGGACCGCCCAGATTGTCGGTGAAGAGCACGAGAACGTTGGCAATGATCATGGCCAAAATCCAGTCAATTAACACGCCGAACGTACGCCGCATTACCGACGCCAGGGCACCTGGCCCCTCCTTGGGCAAGCCCAATGCCTGCCCAGGCCACTGCCCCGACCCGATGCCATCGTTGTTATCTGCCATGCCCACCAATCTAGCCGCCGTCCATCCCGAGCAGAAATTTTGCCTTCAGGTGCCCACGCGTCCCAGTGATGCAGCCAATACCTGTAAACTAGTCGGGAGTACTACACGTCAACCAACAGGAGACCACCGTGTCCTTTGAGACAATCCAGGACGTCATCACATTCATCAAGGAAGAGGACGTCAAGTTCGTTGACATCCGGTTTACGGACGTCCCCGGCACCGAGCACCACTTCTCTATTCCGGCCGAGGAATTTACTGAAGACGCAGCCGCCGACGGCCTTGCTTTTGATGGTTCGTCCATCCGCGGATTCACCACCATCGATGAGTCCGACATGACGCTGTTGCCGGATCCGAAGACTGCCTTCGTGGATCCCTTCCGCACCGCGAAGACCCTGAACATCAAGTTCTTCGTCCACGACCCGTTCACCCTGGAGCCCTTTAGCCGCGACCCGCGCAACATCGCCCGCAAGGCTGAGGAATACCTCTCCTCCACCGGCATCGCGGATACCTGTAACTTCGGCGCTGAAGCTGAGTTCTACATCTTCGACTCCGTTCGCTACGGCACCGATGTCCACAACGGCTTCTACGAGGTTGATACCGACGAGGGCTGGTGGAACCGCGGTTCTGAGACCAACTTCGACGGCACCCCGAACACCGGCTTTAAGACTCGCGTGAAGGGCGGCTACTTCCCGACGGCACCCGTCGACAAGCACGGCGAAGTCCGCGATGCCATGGTGGAACAACTGCAGAAGGCTGGTTTCACCATCGAGCGCTTCCACCACGAGGTGGGCAGCGGTCAGAACGAGATCAACTACCGCTTCAACTCCCTGCTGCACGCGGCTGATGATATTCAGACCTTCAAGTACATCATCAAGAACACCGCGGAGCAGTTTGGTAAGACCGTAACCTTTATGCCCAAGCCGCTGGCGGGCGATAATGGTTCCGGTATGCACGCCCACATGTCCCTGTGGCAAGACGGCAAACCGCTCTTCCACGATGAGGCTGGCTACGCCGGTCTGTCCGACATGGCTCGCTACTACATCGGCGGCATCTTGGCCCACGCACCGGCTGTGCTGGCGTTCACGAACCCCACCCTGAACTCCTACCACCGCCTGGTTCCGGGCTTCGAGGCGCCGATTAACCTGGTGTACTCGCAGCGCAACCGCTCGGCTGCCATCCGCATCCCGATCACCGGCTCCAACCCGAAGGCCAAGCGCATCGAGTTCCGCGCTCCGGATCCGTCGGGCAACCCCTACTTCGGTTTCGCCGCCATGATGATGGCAGGTCTCGACGGCATCAAGAACCGCATCGAGCCGCACGCTCCGGTGGATAAGGACCTCTACGAGCTGCCGCCGGCAGAGGCTGCCTCCATCCCGCAGGCACCGACCTCCCTGGAGGCCTCCATCGCAGCACTCGAGGAAGACAACGACTTCCTCACCGAGGGCGATGTCTTCTCCGAGGACCTCATCGAGACCTACATCAACTACAAGCGCGAGAACGAGATTGCGCCGGTCCGCCTGCGTCCGACTCCGCAGGAATTTGAGATGTACTACGACTGCTAATTTTCGGGGGTTTTCCCTGGCCTGCGTTTTCATGTTTATGCAGGTCAGGGGCTTTTTATGTTTTGCGGTAATTGCATGTTTTTGGTGAATTGCGGGATTTTTGCGGGATTTTTGCGGGATTTTGGGGCCTCGGCGGTGTCGGTGGCCAACCCTCCAACTTGTGCCTTCCCTCACATTTCAATACTACAGCTTGCGTAGTACTACACATCATGTAGTATTAGAGGTGTAAGGCAGAGAACCCCAGAGAAAAGGACACAGACCAATGACCACCGCAGCACAGGCCCGCTACATCGAATCCCTCCGCGACAACCGCGACGCCCTCACCATCGACGACGAACACATCCAGGACAACATCGACCTGATTAATCAGCGCCTCGTCCGCTTCGGCAAGACCGTAGACCAGGAAGCCCTCAACGACTGGATGGAAAGCCTTATCAGGGTTCACAACCATGAGCTTGAGTGCGACCTCGACGAGCTGACCACTGCGCAGGCCAGCGACCTGATTGAGTCCCTGAAGGACGGCTACCACCCGGCCCTCATCCTCAACCTCGACGAGGTGGCCATCCACTTCATGCCGTACATCATCAAGGAGCTGGAGGCCCACATCGCCGAGCGCGTCGAGGACGTCGAGGAGCAGATTCAGCGCGCCGAGAAGGTCGCCGACGGTGCCGACGGTGCCCACGGCCCCATCCTCGACGGCATGGTCGAGGATGCCGTGGCTATCTACGACACCATCCAGATTCAGCAGGCTTTCGGCGTGCAGGGCGACTGCGAGACCACCATCATCAACGAGAATGCCCTGGAGCGCTTGGAAGCTCGCCTCAAGGAGGCCGAGAAGCGACTCAGCAACCGCACTGGTACTCGTGTGGCGGCGGATGTGGTGCGCCGCGCCAGCATGAGCATCCTGGCCGGGGATGCCGAGCGCGACCTGATGCGCCGCTACATTGCCTCTTACATCAATGCCGAGGCCGCGATGGCCAAGAAGGGAGCGTAAGCACATGAGCCAGGATGAATTGCTCGCCCGCGTCGTGGGAATCGACCGCCAGGTGCAAGACGCCGAGGAGGTGCTCGCGGGGTTGAAGCGTGAGCGGGCGGAGGCGACCCGCGCCGCGCTGGCCAGTGGGATTACCCAGTATAGGGTTGCGCAGGCCACAGGCAGGCGGCAGTCTGCCGTTGCGCAGTGGAAAAAGATGCATTAGGCTCATGGGTGTTCCCCGCACTAGCGGGGGTGAGCCGTTGCTGATGCTTACGCATTTAGCGAGTGCTCGAACCTCCCTGCGTTAGCAGGGATGAGCCATTGCTGATGTTCAACCATCACGCAGATTGCTCTTATTCCCCGCGTCAGCGGGGATTTTTTAATGCCTAAAACGCAGAAAAGGACCCCACCCCGCTGTGGGGTGAGGGTCAAACTTCAAAGGTCTTCAAAAGTCGTTTTCTAGCTCGTCTGGGATGGGTAGCTCGTCGATGCTCTCCGGGTGGCGTAGACGCCACTGCCTAATGTGGTTCACGGCAACGAAATACCTGCTTTTCCACACCTCCAATTTGTCGCGCAACTCCGCGATTTCTACCCGCATCTCATTAATCGACTTGTCACGGGCCTCAAGCTGCTCATTCGTCCACTCGCGGATGCTTTTGGTGAAGGATTCCCACTCCGGGCCACGTGCCTCCAACTCCGCCTTTCTCTTCTGGCTCTTCTCGGTCAGGTGGCTACCGGCGACGGTGCCGATGACACCGATGACGGCGACGATGATAGTCGCCAGCGGGCCGTCCACAGGCATGCCCATCATCTCCCATCTGTGATTCGTAGCTCCCTGGTCTGCCCCCTGCCGTAGGCGTAGAGTGTCATAGCTGCGATACCCACATAGCCCAGGGAGGATACCCATGCGCGGCTGAGGTCATCGAAGAGCGTGGCGAAAATGAAGCTGAGCGCCCACATGGAGTGAAGGCCCACCACGGCACCGACGGCGGCGGGGACGAGCCTGTGCCACTTCACCGCGCAGAGGCAGAGAGCACCCATGATGAGCCACACGACAGCCCACGCCGGCGGATTAAGAATACTCTCCATGAAGTGCGTAGGCCTGCGCTCCGGATTCACCAGCAGCGGCGTATACGACATGCCACGGGCAATGGAGATACTGCCTAGAATCATCAGTCCAGCCGCGTCTGAGACGAGCCAGCGGGCAACTCGGCGTTTAGCGCTCTCCCATCTCACGACTGCTCCCCTGCTGTGGTTGGCCCGGTGTACACCGGCAGTACGGGCACGTCCTCCGGCTCTGGTGTGGTGGGCTGCTCGATAACAACCCCGACGGGTGCTTCGTCGGATTCACGACCCGTATTCACAGCAGCCAGTAGTCCGCCAATGAGCGCGGCTAGACCACCGGTCTGCCCCAGCCAGCCGTCCACCTGGTCGGGGCTGGCGATACCGAAAGCAACGAGGGCCAGACCTACAGTGGCGACCACGACGTACACAGCGAGTCGTATCCACCATGGGGTGCCGATGACAGCGCGGGGCTTCGGTACCGGGGTGGTGTAGTGCTTGGCCATTAGCGCTTACCTCCTTGAAGCTCGTCGAGCTTCTTCTCAATGCGGGCGAGGGTTTCAAGGACCTTGGCAAGCAGCTGGATGATGTAGGCAATGGCGTCGACAGGGGTCAGGTTCTGGCCTTTCTCATTTTGGCCTAGTTGAAACCATCCCTTGCCGCCTGGCCCGCGAAGTTGCGTCCAGATGTCTTGCAGCGCATCAATCTGTGGCCCTAGATACCCGCTGATGAATGCCCTGGTGTGGGCGTTTACTTGTTCTACTGCGTTCATGGTGACGCTACTCCCTCCACTAGATTTCGTTGGTGCCTTGCCTGTGGTCTTGCCTGCCTTCAGCTCGTCGTAAAAGCGTTGCGCCTCATCCATCCACTGCTGGTGATACTTGCCGGCGCGCCCACCAAACCCATTACCGGCCTTCGGGCCGGAAAGGTGGACTGGGCACCCGGTGGCTGTGAACTCAAAATGGTCACGAATGTTCTTCCCATACACGGGCCTGCCCAAGTTGAAATACAGGCAGTATGCAGCAGCCACGCGAGCACCGCTAATAATCGTTTCTTCGCTGATATTCCAGGAGTCGGGGTGGAAGTCGCCCTGGTTTCGTGCGCGCCCAGTGATGTTGGAATGCTCAATGGCGATAGTGCGCTGGTTCGCCCACTGGGAGGCATTAGCCCATGCGGTATCGCGGTCGTAGACGGTTTGCACCCACCTACCGGTGGGGCCGATGACGTGGTGGGCGGAGGCGGGGCGCGAGCTCCAGATTTGGTCGACCACTGCTTCGCCTTCACCGATATACATGAGGTGGTGTCGGGTAATGAACTCGATTTTTTGGCCCGCACGCCCCGGGGTGTAGTGCTTGCCTATTCGATAAATTCTATCGGGCTCTAGCTTGTAATAGTCGCGTGCCATGGTGTCCTCCTAGGCTTTTTCGAAGAGGCTGGGTGATGCGTTTGGTGGCCAGTGGTTGGCGAGGATGTGGCCTGAGATGACCTTGTAGACGTCGCCGTTGTAGGTGATGTACTTGTCTTTTTCCACTTGGATGCCGGCGACGAAGGGGATCGGATTATCGCGCTCGCCCTGCTTAATGACCTTGCCGCTGCCGTCGGTCTTGGGGGCGGGTGGTAGGACTTCGTGGGTGACGTCGCGCCACACAGTAGAGTGCACGCCCTCCGCGCCTGGCTCCCAGGTGTTGAGGTTCCCGGTCTCTGACAGCCAGTATTTGCCACCGAGCGTAACAACGGCTCCCTGGCGGTGGGCTTTGAGGAAATCAGCGCCCGGGTTCTTCCACGCGGGCACCTTGCCGGGGTCGGCCTTGGCTTCCTCTAGGGTGACGTGGGCGGAGACCAACTCCGGGACGGTTTCGGCAAGGTTGGCCACGATTTCAGCGCGGGCCTTGTCCTCGGCGGCGCGGGCGGGGCGTTCACGGCGCTCTCGGGACACTGCGGCGGCGGCGTCCATGAGCCGGTCCTCGGGGATAGCGCGCAGGCCCTCCACCCACGCATCAAAATCAAAATCTTCCATGACGTATTCCTTTCAGATATAAGCGAAAGCCACCCCGAGGGGTGGCTAGTTCATGTCGATTCGCTGCCACGTGATTGTGCAGGGCTTACCCACATCATCAGGGACAGCTGCGGCACCCCAGTGCGGGTAAACGCTGGTGACACCGCCCTTTGCGGCGACACGGTAGGTACACGTCCACCGGCCCGGGCGACCTGACATCTCGCCAATAGGGGTATATGAGTAGTAGCCACCATCCGCGTAGTACTGGGGTCGTCTTTGTGTGTGGGCCTCCATCGTGACCTGAATAATTCCGTTAGGGACGTACGGCCTATCGGACGATTTCCCGTTCTTATCGACGGTGACGGTCGTGCCCTGAGGAAGGACACCAGCCGGGAGATTCAAAGGGGCAGTCATGCTAGGCCACCCCCACGGTGGTTAACTGCTTGCGGGTGGGGCGCTGATTACTTCCACGGTGGCGCGATAATCCTGCGCCACATCCGACTCGGACGGCGTCGGTTGAACGTAGAGCGCTACCTGGTCTCCCGGCTTCGCCCCGAACTTCACGACACCGTTTTTCCCAGCCGTCGCCGACGCCATAACCCTGCGAGGGGTCACCGATTCCAGACAAAGCTCTGCTTTCTGCGGCCCGTCGTAGGAAACCATTATTGTGCAGGCGCCAGTAGGCAGCGGCAGGTATTCCTTGCCGGTTCGAAGCTCTGCGGCGCGGTCCCTTCCGGCTTTCCGCACCATCGTATAACCGAAATAATTGGGTACCGGGGTGGTCATTTAACAATCCCCCCCCCCGCTGAGTGTTGCGTTAAGGCAGTTCGAGGGTGGCGGGGATTACCTGTGCTGATAGGCGGGTGTTTGCGTCCAGCGGGGCGGACGACCGGAAAAAGAACTGCTGATTGGTTTCGGATGCGATGCGCGCAAGCCCGCGACGTTCTTTCACTTCCTGCTGGGCTGGCAGGTCGATCACCGTTCGAGTGTTGCTGAACGATTGGTCCGGCATGTGAATTACTTCCACGCGGGCGCGCCCCGGCCACGACACAATCACATCGAAAACACCCGGCGGCAGATACACGTACACATCGTGCACACCCTTCGGATGCACAATAGGCATTGTGCCCGTCCCGCCTGCGGATTGCTTCGCCACCCGCTCCAAAATCATCGGCGCGGTCATTTAGTAAGCCCCCCCCCGCGTGGATATTGAGGGGTTTAAGCATTGTTGACATTCAATCCTCCTAAAAATGGGTTAGGGCCGTATAGCCTCACGGCAATCGGCAGATTATTTACATGAGCGGGCGGTACTTCGTGGCCAAGGAATTAATCGCGTTCCGTGTAGCCACATCTGGCCATTCCGGATAGACCTTCACAAAGATTCGCTGCCATTTCGCCTTATAGAGGTAAAGGTCGTATGGTGCGGTATCCGAAAAATCCCACTTTTTAGTGAAGCCACCAAAATCACCCCCCGTGGTCACGACAGTGGTCTCAATATCACCCGACCACCCGCCAAGCTTCTGAATTCGGATAGTGCTATTCCCATCCGTAATCATCAGCTGGACGGTTGCGAACACGGTTCCGTTATCCCAGCGCAGATAATCGGTGAATTGGCCCGAGGCCTCTGTAATTCCCATGTCGGTTGTGTACATGGCCTGGCGCACCCGGCGGAAATTCGCCACCCACGTTTGCAGCGAAACGTCCTTGAGTGTTTGGTCGCGGGCCGCTTCCGCTGCGCTCTGTGCCTTCTGGGCTTTCGTGACAGAATCAACCGATTTCTGAATGTTGCCTACTACTTCATCACGGGCCTTATTGGCCCCCTTTAGGGCCTCGATTGAATCGTTGGCCGCATCCACCGCGATATTCGTTTGAGCGATAGCGTTGGCGTTTTCTTCCGAAGCTTGCGCAGCGGACATAGCGGCCTGCGCGGCCTGCGCCGCTGCAGCCGCGACGTAGCGCAGAGCTTGGGCTAGGAGGCGTTGGGATTCTTCGAGGACATCAATCTGCTCTTGCAGCTTCTTATCGGCCTCAATCAGCTTCTTGTCCGCTTCCGCGAGCGCCGCGATAGCCTGAGCATTCAAATCAGCAGCACGCAACGCTTCCGCCGCCGCCTGGCTCGCTTGCATAGCAGCCGCACCCGCCTGAGCCGCCGCCATAGCCGCATACCGAATCGCTTCACCATGGATTTCTAGTACTTCGCTATGCGTAGCCAGAATGTCATCATGCGCGGACAGCACCGCCTGGTGTTTCGCGGCGACTTCCTTCAGCACATCCGCAAGACTCTTACCCGTGCCACCGGCGTTATCCAGTAGGGATTGAGCATCTTTGAGCGACTTGCGCGCCGCATCCTGCAGCGGGGCCAGCTCGGCTAGCAGCGCCTGCGCCTCATCGACGAGCTGCTGCGACTCGGCAGCGTCGGCTGCGGCGGCATTGGCCGCGCGCTGGGCTGCCACTACATGCTGCTCGCCACGGGCTACTGAGGCGGCAGCTTGCTGTGCTGCCTTAGCTGCCTCGCCAGAAAGACGGGCAACCTCGGCGTGGGCCGCGACCACGTCGTCGCGGAGCGGATCCAGTTTGTCGAGCACTTCCTCCGCCTGGCGGGCGTACTCGATCGCGAGAGATGCTGAGGCCTGAGCTTGTGCGCCCTGCGCCGCCGCGGCGCCAGTGAGCTGACGGACGAGCTGCAGAATCGCGTTCGACGAGTCCACCGCCTCCCGGGCACGCTGGATACTGCCCTCGATGTCCAGGTCGTCTACCAGGGCGGCAGTTTCATCAGCCTTCTGCTTAGCCTCATCAGCCGTGGATTTAGCCTCATCAGCAGTCGACCGCGCCTGAGAAACCTGCCGCGTACGCTGCCGCTTCTCATTCTCAATCTGCCCCAAAATCTCATTATTCCGACGCAGACGAGCCTCACTATCAGAAGCAACCTGTCCACCAACGTGCACACGCACACCGCGCAGCCCACCATCAACCGACGACTCCAAGTCGCCAGCCGTAACAGGCAACCGCAGGTAATTACCCCACACGCGATAGCGCACAATATCGTCCAGGCCGAAATCGCGGCCCAGCTCAAAACCATTCATGCCGGCGCGGGAAATATCCCGCTCCACATACACGTCCCCCTCGGAACGTTTCTCAGTGGAATCAATCGCCAGCTCAAGGTCAGATGTTTGCGCCTCAAGGTTGATAGTGGCGTCCTGGCGGATGAACCCGAAATCAAACCGGCCCATCTTTTGCCCAGGGTTGCGGGCAATGTAGCCGTTCTGAATCCGGTCATCCTCCACCTGCTGCTCGCGGCCTTCTGGGATGACAACATCGAAACGGCCATAAGAGTAGAACGCTAATCGGCGTCCCATGGTCACGCTGCCACCATCCGAGGACAGCACTACATGGTCTTTGACTGCCAAACTACTTCACCTCCAAAGTTTGCTGCACACGCACCACCATCGTCGGGGCGTCCAGCGTCAAGCCTTTAACTGGGGTGTCTCCCGGCAACCACAGGCCAACATCGAGGACAACGCCCGCCGCCATGGCCTGCGCCGATACTTCATCAAGCACGGACTGGTCCGTGGGGCGTATCAGAATGTAGGGGGATTCCAGCCCGGTTGGGGTGGGGTCAACCACCATCGGCGGTGCCTTCACCACATCCGGGCCCATCGCCTTCCACGTGGCCTGCAACGACTCCGACACCAACCGACGAATCACAGCCTCAGCCTCACCATCCACAGTCACACCATCAGCAACCGTGACCAGCTTGAAGTCTTGCAAATCACGCGGCTTCGAGAAGCGAACTCCCACATTCTCCGGCCCAGCCCAGTCACGTGTGAACGTAGTCCACTTACCCGACACAGTTGTTGGGGCAGAGAAACACGGCACAAGGGCCAGCTTTTTCAGCAGGTCAACACCATTAATTTCAATCAATGATGGGAGCTCGCGCCCCGCCTCCGCCGCCACATGCGTGACCTGGTAGACGCGGCGCGTGCCCTCACGCTCCACAATCACATAACGGCTAGCATCCAGCGACGTTGAGAGAGCTTTACCCTCCGCGTCGAGCTCTAGCCACTGACCCCGCGCCGTGGACAGGCCCTGTGCCACCAATTCATCACAAATCGGGTGCACACTCCCATCCAGGGCGCGGACAGATAGCTGCATCCGTAGTGATGTTGGGGCGTTCTTGGTTTGCGGCGCAATCATGGACACCACAGGTGGGCAATCCATCAGCGGCTCGCAATTCTCGTCCAGCAGGCCAACGTACTGCCCCTGGTCGGCTACCACCTGGGCGCGGTGCAACCTATAAGAATCCCAATCTACCGCCATGGGTCAAGTACTCCTATCTGCCACTCAAGCGTGGCCCCGGTAGGCAGACGGTAGGTGCGCTTCTGGCCGGCAGGCACCCCCTCGGGGTAGGCACCGCTCATTTGCTTACGCAGCTCAAAATCTGGTGTGCCGTCCTTAAGGGTGACAAACCCGGCCTGAGCCATCGACAGGGACACCACGCGCTCCCCATTTGCCTTCGGCAGGGGGAAACGTGCCCCAGAGGGGAGGTAAACAGTGCCCGCGGCCCCTCCCCACCTGATTTGCGGCCATACTGTAAGGTCACCCCAATTAGTCACTGTGACGGTACCCGTAGCGGACTGCCAATCCGTCCACCACCCACACCGGTCAGCAACCAACGGCACCTGCACATCACGCACAAACTCAGCAGACGTCGGATCTTCCTCCGGCGGCGAAATCGGACCAGACAAACGCACCTGCGCCGACAACGCCTGAGAAGGCGACTCCACCACCAGCGTGCCCGGCTGTGTGCGCGAAAACCCAGAACGAAACTCCGCCCACACAGCATCTGCATCATCCGCATCATCACCACGCACCAGCACTGTCAGCGTGCCAGTCATCGGCTGAGGCTGGAAAGAATCAAGCGACTGGCCAACATCACCCACGCGGGCAACAGTAACGTCATCACCATCACCCACCAGGCCATCAATGCCACCGGACTTAATACCAGCCAGCCACTTATCCCCCATAAGCACCCACTCGTGCCCATCCGGGGCGTAGTACCGAATCTTATACCGATTCACCTACAACTCCTTCCCTAAATCCTGGCTTCCGCAAAGCGGTTACCATCAGCCGTCGACAAAGGGCGCGTCGACAAAGACAACAGCAACTTGTTAATCCCGCCAACAGCGGCGGCCAGCTGCTTACCTGTCTCCGAGTTCGCTCCCTTGTCGTTGCGCGTCAACGTGACAAGCTCCTGCAGGTGCTTGTTGGTGTCGCTGATAATGCCCATCTGCTCCACATGTGCCTTATTGGCCCGGTCCTGCTCCACCTTCGACGCCTGCTCCAGTGCCTTAATCACACCTTCGCTCTGCGCCGTCGCCAGCTGCTGCTGCAGCTTTGCATACTCAAGGTTCGATTCGAGAACATCCTTTTTGGTGATGTAGTCAACCTCGTTCTGGGCCTTGAGCATGTCCAGGGCCAACTGGTCACGGTCCGTCTTGCGCTGCAACGCGGCAGTCTGGTCCTCCGAGTCGCGCTTGAGCTTGTCAATACGGCCAGCAATGCCGTACTGCAAAGACCCAATCGTGGCCTCAGTGAACTGCGCGCCGAGCTCAGCACCAGCCGTCGCCATCTCCGTGCCGTACTGGCCAGACAAAGCACCACCAGCAATACCCAAAGCAGCGCCACCGGCGGAACCAAGAACAATGCCGGCCTTCGAACCAGCGTCAAGGTTCTTCCAGGCCTCACCCATCTCCTTCTTATTCTGATGGATGTCGATACTGCCCTGAACCGTGTCCTTCAAACCGCCAAGAGCCAAACCAGCGCCGGCCAAAGCGCCAACCGGGCCACCAACCGCAAACCCGGCAATACCAGCAAGAACGCCACCAATAATCTTTCCGATACCACCAGTGACCTTGCCGACACCACCAAAGCCGCGTGCCGCACCACTAGCCTGATTAGCTGTCATGCCATAAAGGTTCGCGGCCTGCTTCTGCAACTGCTGAGTCTGCAGCGTCAACAGCTCCGCCGCCGCCGTCTGCGTCAAAGTCGCCTGAGCAACCTCCAACTGGGCAATAGCCTGCTGGCGTGTCGCCTCAAACTCATCCAACGCGGCCTGGGCTCGAGCAACCTTCACACCCCACTCAGCTGCCTTAACCTCCGCCGTGTTCTCCACAACGGACTCGGCAACCTCCTCAACCGCGAAAATGCCGGTCGTACGGAAACGATCCATCGCGCCAGACATTGCCTCAATCGAGGTGGAGCCCATGCGGGCAGCAGCGTTCCGGGCGTCCTCAAGGTCTGCCTCAGCCTCAGCAACCGACAAAGCGCCGCGGGCACGAGCACGGGCAACATCCTGCTCACGCAACTGCAGCTCAGCTAGTGAACGCAAGCGCTCAATAGCGTTAGTCTGCTGGTGCATCTCCAGCTTCGAGACTTCCTGGCGCGTGCGCTCAACAATTTCAGCCAAGCGCTCCATCTCGTCAAAGAACCCAGAGATAGACATAAAGCCCTTAGAGACGGACTCAAAAATGGACTCAGCCATATCCCCGGCTGCCTTGTAGCGTGCAGCAGCCACAGCGCGCTCCGCCGCAATCAAACGGTCAGACTGGTCAGCGGTCTGCTCCCTAGCGTCAGCCAGGGCGTCCTCCGCCTTATTGACCTTCTTCTGAGCCGCCGCAACAGCCTTAGCGTTCTTGTCCTTCGACTTCTGCAAAGCTTCGTCCACGTCCTCGCGGGCGCGGGCCAGCTTCTTCTCCGCATCAGCAATCTTGTCAGGCTTGCCCTTCTTGCGGGCCTTCGCCAGGTTTTCCTCAGCGTCAGCAAGCTTGCGCTTCTGAGCCGTAGTCAACCCGCCGCCCTCGGCCTCAGCCTTGGCGAGTTCCTTCTTCGCCTCAGCCAGGGCCTCCTCGCGCTCCACTACCTCGTCGTTCTCGTCGGCAATGGCGCGGCGCGTATCCAACAACCCCTGCTCAGCATCACGCACAATCTCAGCATTAGCCAAGTAATCGCCACCGAAATGACGACCGTACGAAGCGGTTTGGCGCTGTGCAGCGTCCGCCTGCCCCACGAACTTGTCTACCGCCGAGTTGAACTGTGCCGCGAACCTAGGCAGCACATCCAGGGAACGCTCATAGGCGACCGTTTCCATCGGGCTAAGAATGCGTTCATCCTTGCCGGACATGTTGATGGCGATTCGGCCATCCTTCATGATTCCGCCGCGGTCGTGAACGCGGGTGCGCTTCTGGAACTCCAGAGCCATGTCATAGTATTCCTGGGCCTTACCCCAAGAAACTGTCTTACCCGACTTAGTGGTGTAGCCGTCTACTGACGTGTGGTCAATGTCGCCGGATTCAAGGTCATGAATCTCCGCACTGAGCTCCACACCCAAAGGTAAGTGAGCGTGCTCCGCGTACTGCGGATGTGCTGCACCAGCAGCAGCGCCACCAATCTTGCCCTGGCCACCAGCGCCGCCACCCATCTCAACGTTGACGGAATGACCGTCCCCGAAGTGGATGGTTCCTGAGGTGTGGCCACCACCAACGCCGCCGTTGTACCAGCCGATAGCGTAGCGAGGGCCACTACCAAGGCCGGGGCTAAACCCAATGGATGCAAGGCGTACCTTCTCGTCCGCTGTGGACATGAACCGGCCACGGTCAGCCTGCTCACCCACCGCGAACAGTGCGCCCTGGCCCTGCGTGGAGGAGCAATCACCCCAGTTGGAGCCGCCGAAGACGTAAGGCGCGCCCTCCAGTGAACGGCTTGCCTGCTGCCCATTAACCCGCTCGCCCTTGAAGTAGCGCAAAAGCTGGTCAGGGGACACACCACCATCCGCCATGTAGGACCTGGACGTGGGGGCCACCGACGTCCCATCGCGGCGAATCTGATTACCACCAGAATCCACCAGACCAAGACCAAAGATGTTGGCGGTCTCCGCCAGAATCTGTGTAGAGCGCTTACGCTTCGACGGGGCGTGAGGGATAAAGCTTTCGCCCTGTGTTTCATCTTCCGCCCAGGTGATCCACCTACCGCCGGCTGCGATTTGTGCCGGCTGTTGGGACATGCGCCCCGCACCACCAGCCGCAAGATAGCGGTGAGAGGCTACGACTGCACCGTCCGCGAAGCGCTGCGAACCACCAGACCCTGTAGTGGCTCCATGCGTGCGGGTGAAAATGTTGACGACCTTATCCTTAAGGCCGCGCAACATGCGGCTAACCGAGTTAATACCCTCCTCAGCAGGTTTAGTATTAACGTCAATCGTCGGCTTAGTCTTCTGCTCATTAAGGTTCGCCAGCTTGACCTTCGAGTCCTCAACGCCTGCGTCAAGCAGCATCTTGTCCAGGTCGGCAGTCGGAGTAGAAACCTCACGCGCAAGAGCCTGCAACTCGCCAACAGAGACATCCTTGCCCTGCAGCAATTTGTCAATAATTAGGTCAGCCTCAGGGGAAACTTCCAGCTCGTCCAACTCGCGGCCAAGCTGCTTAGCTTCATCCGCACCCAGGGCGAACATCGTGGTGTCAAGACCAGCCGTAGCCTCAGCGTGAAGGTCCTGAATCTCCTTAACCTTCTCGCCAAGATTATCCAGGTCAGCCGCATCCACATCAGCAGTAGCCGTAATCTCAAAGTTCCCGTCGTCAAGGTACTCGACCTTATAGCCAATATCCTCAAGGACAGCAGCAACAGCCGGGTCGGGTGGCGTGATTTGAACGGAGCTACCCTCTTCAAGCTTCGACAAACCTACCTCAAGGGCAGCAACCTGCTGTTCAGCAGTATCAGCGCCCTTAAGCTCCAGCGGCAATCCCATGAGCTCACGGGTCAAGCCGTAAGACTCCATCAACTTCTGGAACTGTTCATCAGTCAGCCCCAGGGCCTCCTGCAGCGCGGTGAGGTTATCGGCCTGCTGGTCGAAAATCTCATCTACGGAAACACCGTTAGAAGCCGCCTCCAGCATTGTGCGTGCAATGCCGGAGATAGTGTTGACGGCTTCTTTACCGGCCTCAGTCGTGGCGTCGATGGTGCCATCCGGGTCAAGCTCAATTGGGCCCACCTCGGACAGCTTTCCAGCCATCTCTGAAACAGCCTCAGTCGTTTCCTGGACGTCCTCAACCAGCTTCGCCTGCGCCTCATCATGGGACAATGCCCCACCAGTGAGCTTGTCCATGATGTCGGACAGGGCCGCGAGTTTGTCCTGTGCCGACGACGTTTCATCAGCAAGGACCCCCATACCCTCAGAGATGCCGGCAATGGTTGGGTCGAGATTACGCGCAGCGTCGATAGACTGCTGGATATTGTCTCGCGCTTCGGCAAGCTTGTCAGCTGCCATCTGCGAGGCGTCTCCGCCCTGGCGCAGTGAGGAAATGAGGTTGTCATACTCAGGGCCTCCCTCAGCGACAACCCGGTTAAGGTCCTCCATCGGGATTTTAAGGTCGCCGGCGGATTTCTCAATCGCCTCATACGCGTCCTTAGCCTGGTTGACCTCGTTGGCGTATGCGCGCCAATCGGCTGACCAGTGGCCCTGCTGCCACCACGACAGATCCGGGGCGGAGATGGTGTTAAACCAGCCCGAGTACTCCTGTGCAAACGTCTTCATTTGCACAAGGTCCTTGTTCACAATGGCGGCGGCGTCACTCAACTGAGCAGAAGACAAAGCTGTGCTTGTGCCGGCCAACGACACGTTCAACTGGTCCTGGGCAGTAGCCGCCTCACGCGTCGCCTTCGCGTACGCGTCCTGAACAATCTTCGCCTCGCTGTTTGCCGAAGCAACAGCGCCAACAGCCGCCGTGGCACCCATGAATGCCAGGCCCCACGGACCACCAAACAACGACATGACACTACCAGCGGCAGATTTCAGGCCCGTAAACGCAGCCGCGCCAACACCCTTGACGGTGCCGGACATCTTCTTAACCGCCCCGGATACGCTACGCGTGGAATGCCCAACGCTAGCGTCCATTTCTGCCATAGCGTTCGACGCGCTACTAGCAAGAGACTGCGCCGGCCCTGCCGCCTGGTCATATGCGCGGGCCATGTCGGCAACGACCTTATTGTTCGACGTGGCGGCATACTGGATAGTAGCGCCAAACGTCGAAATCTCCCGGCCAGTGGCCTCATAGTAGGACTTGAGGTCCTTAACGCCCTCCCCCATCGTCTTCAAAGAAGAAACGTGAGGGTTCACAGCCCCGGTAATCTTGCTAATCAGGTTCGGGATGGTCTTGAAACCAGCCCACGCGCCCACGGCAGCCGTGACCAGAGCAGGGTGATTAGACAGGAAATCAGCAACTGAGACCAAAGGCCCCGCTAAAGACTCCAGTGCAGAACCAGTGAGAGTTAGGACGTTTGCAAAGTTCTTCCACAGGCCCAATCCCAGTGAAGCAGACGCCTGCCCGAACGTCTGAACCAAACTGCCAATAACCGGCAAAAGACGCTGGCCAGTAGACCACAACTGAGAAAACGCGGTCTGCGTCGCACTCAGAACAGACTGCAGCTGCGCGTTCTTACCCAACGCTGCAATCTCAGAACCAAAATCCTTAATAGCGGGAACAGCACGGTTCTGCAGCCAAGCCCCAAAACTATCCATGACAGGCCCGAGGCGTTCATCCAGCCCATCCAGGGCCTTAGTGACAGCACCGAAGCCCTCTTTAGACAGGTCAAAGAACGGGTCAAGGACAGTAGCACCAACACGACCAGCAGCAGCGCCCATGTTCGCAACCGCGCCAGAGAACGTATCACCCATCTCAAGGGCCGCGCCACCCATACCTTCACGCATGGCCTTCTCGAACGTGGCGAAATCCACTTCGCCGGCGGAAACCATGTCAGAGACCTCAGCCGAGGTGACCCCAAGCTCCTTAGACAGCAGCTGCAGCACCGGGATACCCGAGGACATGAGCTGCAGCATGTCATCGCCCTGGAGCTTGCCACGCGCCGCAACGGAGCCGAAAATAAGGCCCACGTCTTCCATGGAGCGCCCGGCAATAGCCGCGGTATCACCCACGGTCTTCAAAGTTTGCTCAAGCTGCTGCCCCGGCTCAATACCAGCAGCAACCATCTGCGCCGACACACTCGCAGCTTCACCAAGACCATGAGCAGTACCCTTGACCGCGGCCAAGGCGTTATCCATGATGCCGGAAACCTGCTGCGCCGAGCTACCCAGACCAGACAGCTTCGACTGCGCCCCCTCAATGGCCTGCAGGCGCCCGAAGCCCTTAGTCAGGCCAGCGGCAATAAAGCCTCCCGCGGTCGTGCCGATACCGATAGCGGAGGCTTTCAGAGTCTTGTTGATACCACTGGAGAGCTTCGCGCCCATCGTCTTGCCAGACTTCTCCGCGACTGGGCTTGTCGCCCCCAGTGCCTCGGCAATACCGGGGGAGATTTTGGAGACTTCTGGGACGATGGAGATATATCCGACGCCAAGCTCGGCCATGACTAACCTGCCTTCTTACGTTGCTACTTTTGTTCTTTAGCCCTCACCGCAGCCCTAATTTCGGCAGCAGATTTCCTGCGACCTCGACGCTTTTCCTGTGTGCTCTCTGCCTTCTTCTCTTTCTCTTCCGCGTCTTCCAGCTGGGACAGCACACGGGAAAGTAGGCCCTGCTCGGGCAAGTTCTCCGCTGGGACGTGGTTCAACAGCAGTAGAGTGTTTTGCAAAGAATCATGTACAGCGCCCAGCATCTGCACCTGTGGAGTCATCCACTTCTCCAGGCGCGCCCGCTCAGGGTGCAGCGTGCGCCGGAAGTTAGATGTGAGCGGCAAGTGCATAATCACGCCGCGCAAATCAGCCCAGGTGTAGGTGATACCAAGTTGAGACCAGGGCATACCACGCTCAAAAAGGTCAGCGCGTAAAGCGTCGAGTAGGCCCTCTTTTTCGGTTATGAATCGGTAGAGGGCGAGGATTCCCCCACCTTCATCCCAGATTCCTTCTGCCAGTACTCGTCGATTTCGGTGAGCTGGCGCGCCCACAGCGCAGAGATAGCGGCCTTCTCTTGCTTCTCGGTTGCGAAGTTCAGGAGCAGGGTGCGTAGAGCCTCAGCCCCATTGGTGTGAGCCTTGGGATTCTTCTCCAGCGCCTTGTTAATCGCGTCAACTCGCTTCGGCGGGAAACAATCCAGCGGCGGGAGGCTAAGCGTGACAGTGCCTTCCCCATCTGCTGCTGGGATGACTACCTCAATGTTGTCGAAAGTGGTGGAAACGGTGAATGCCATGGTTGGACCAAGCCTTTCAATACGTGGGGGGACCGGGCCGAAAATAAGAATCGAGCCCACCCGGAAAATCAAGGGCAGGCCCGGTCCAAAGGGAAAAAATTCCCTCGATTAACCGGATGAGAAATGGGAGCAGAAATGCGTAACCCCTGCTGCTCCGCCCAGGGGAATCAGTGACTAGCCCTCAGAGCTAGCCGGATTACCGGCATCAGCCGGAGTACCGTCGTCGCGGTACTCAGTGACATACGCGTACTTGGTGTCAGGGTTGGTGCCCTTGAACGCGGTGATAGTCAGGTTGTACTTGGTGGATGCGGAGTGAACGTCAGCTGTCTTCTCCACACTGGTGATACGACCACGCTCAATCACATAGGTCTTTGCCTTCTCGCCGTACACGGCCTTAAGCACGTGGGAGAGAATCGGCAAGCGCTCCGAGGTGTGGTAGATGGTGGTCTTCTTGCCATCAGCCTTAGTGGCCTCCTTGGTCTCAACGTTCGCTGCGCCAAAGAGGGACTCGATGACCGAGGCGTTGTCTTCCTCCAGGAGCGTGATGGTCACAGTCTCGGAGTAGGAGGTCTGGAGATCTACCCAGTCCTCACCACCAAACATCTTCTCGGTGTTGGACTCGCGCTGCGGGTTGACGTTGAAGCCGTCCTCACCGACTGCGCCATGGTCCTTGAAAGCAGCTTCAAGCTTCTCAGTGGCGGACGTCGGGAGCTTGGTGCCCAGTGGGGCGTTGAAGTAGACGCCGCCATCAATCGGGGGCGCGCCAACGAATGCATTGTTGATATTGACAGCCATCTGTCAGTTCTTCCTTTCAGAATCGTGGACCGGGCCTGAAAGAAAAAGGTCAGCAACACCTACTGGGTGTGCTTAATCTGCAACTGTGCAGTGAATTGGAATCGGGAAAATCTACGGTCTGGGTCGTCGTAGCGCGTGAGGTTGTCATCCACAGAAGCCCAGGTGACCTGGTTGCTTCGGAATCTTCGCCACGCTTCCCAGGCATCATCGGCTAGCTGTTCAGCAGCCGTTTCTGTGGGGGCGTAGCACTCCACCAGGAAGCGCGGAGCTTTGGTTGCCCAAGTGTCTGCCCCTCCCCCAATCCGGGAAACAATGACAAAGCGTTGCGGCTCGGGGTCAGGCATCCGTGTGGATACTCGCACCCCTAGGGCGTCTTTGAGCATTTTGACGGCAATAGCCTGTGTTGAAATACCCATCAGCCCAGCACCCTCACCATGACGTTCTCACGATGGTCGCGGTGCTTGGCAGACCAGGTATCGGCGTACACAATGCCGCGAAAGCGGGATTTACCTTGCTGAGTGGAGAGCACAAACCCATCACCGCACCTGGCGGCAATGTCTTCCCCATGCTCAATGACGAGGCGTTTAGCCACGCTCCCGCGCAAAAGCTCTTGAAGCCCGGCGCGGTTAGGTCGGTATTTCATCGGCGTCACACCACCTAACGTGAGCCCAGCCAACAGGACTGTAAGCGGCCTTAATCTTTGTTTGGGCTTCATCAGCGAAGCAGATGAGAGAACCCCCATCAAACGACAAGGACGAAGTATGCACCTTGTCCACGTCGCCGCTAGGGCGTTCCACCCACAGCCAACTACTCGATGCCGGCAAGATTAACCACCTCCAAACCCGGTGACCACCCAAACGGGTTGTGCTCATAGTTCTCCGGCTCGCCAACAACTTCCAGAACATCCTTCCGCTCGGGGAGGCGAACCGCATCACCTACAAGAAAAGCCCCCGTAGGGGCGTACATCTCGATTTTCACGGTGCGCCGCTCATGCCCGGCAAGCTTCGGCTCATCGGACTGTGGCACTGCCCAGCCCGCCACCATGACCGGCACAGCAGCCTCCACATCCTCAACGACGTCATTCCCCAGCTCGTCAACAGTCCCCACCCTCTCGCGGCGGATACGGACCACTGAATACCGAAGCGAAACATCGAAAGCCATCACCAGCTCACCGCCTCAACAGTGCGCATGCCACGAGACCGGTTCAGCTCATCATCCAGCGCCTTATCCAGCATCTCCCGCTCCGCACGAGTAAGAAACATATTGCCCTCACTGTTACGAAACGAAGATGACTGCGAGAAAGCACCAGCGGTTTGTGACAAAGACTCCACATGGTCAGTGTTCTCCGACAAAAGCGCACGCTTCGCCATCGAACACACGATAATCCGCAGCACAGCAGAAAGCTTCTCTGACGGCTTATCCGGCAGGTCATACATGGCCTGCAGCCATACCGACGCATCCTCGAGAACGGCGTCCGCCTGGTCCCCATCGGGGGCAAGCGACCACCGTGAGCGCAGGTCGTCACCAGTTGCAAACGCCGCCATGACTACTGCGCCAGACCGGAAATCTTCACCGCGGAGAACGGATCAGTAACACCGAACGCCATAGACGCCCACGTGTAGAAGCGGGTCAGCTGACGGCCCTTGATGTACTCGTTATCGGTAGAAATCGGGTCCTCAACACCCATGACACCGATAGCGCCGCGCTGCAGCAGCAGGCCCTCACCCTCGCCGAGAGAATCAGCGTTAGAGATAAGGAGCTCCACCCCGAGAGTGCCCAGCACGTCACGCCAGTTCTTCACTCCGAGGATGGTGCGCAGATTCTTCGCGTCACGCGGCTTCAGTACCAGGGTGTCCGGGTTGTAGCCAAGCTTGGTGTCCTCAATCTTGAGCTTGGCTTCCTCGATGTCGTCGATGAGCTTGCCCTCACCGGTCAGCGCGGTCTTATTGGATGCGGTGACCTTGCCAGCCGCAGCCCAACCAGAAGACTCGAGCTTCAGCGCACCATCAAGGTTAGAAAGCACGTCGTCAATGACGGCAACAGCACGGTTGTCGATGTCCTTGACCATCGTGTTAGCCACGCGGGCCGCACCACGCTGGAGGATGATCGGGTCGTTGCGCTTCTCTGCCTCACGGGTCAGGTCGTAGTAGCCACCGGTCTTAACGACGGGGTCAACCATCGGCTTGCCCTGGCTAGTGGAGAACGCGGGGAACTCCGCTCCAGGGGCAATAACGCCTGGCTTCTCCGCCACGGTCGCCACGTTGGCCTCGAGGCGGTCATACATGATGGCGCCGCCGTTAGCCGCGGTGGAGGTAAACAGGAACTGGGAGACCAGGTTCGCCTGCGTCAGCTGCGCGATGTAGTCGGAAAGGCGAGTCGGTTCCTTGACGAACATCGACGCGGTGATGTTGCCGTCCTCAGTCACATGGGCTGGGGACAGCGGGAAAGTGAAATCAGCCATTCTTCTTCCTCTTCCTTACTTCAGCGCCACAATGACGCGGTTATTAGCGGCAGCGGAAACGGCGATACCGACAGCTGGAGCGGCCTCCCCCGCCTTCGCAGCCTTACCGGACGCTGCAGCAGCTACAAGGTCGCCCGCGGCGATAGCGCCACTGGCCTCAACCTCAACGATGTGGCCGGCGCGGTACACCATGACGTAGCCGTCCTTAGCAACATCGGTAGCCGGCACACCAAACACAACAGCGTTCGCCGCCGCGGGCTTCACAACGGGGTTGCGGCCATCAATGTCGCCGGCAATCTGGACAAAAGTGCCCGCCTTAAGATCCGCCTGAGCCTTCACAGTCGGATTCTGGGCGGGGCTGTAATGAACAACAGTGGACATTACAAAAATCCCTCCTAGCTAGGGTTTAATTGGACTGGGTAAATCGGCCAGTAACCGGCCATGAGGACGGGAACGAGAAATCCGGCGCATCCTCACGCGATGAGGCACCAGGCTTCAAGTCCTCAATCGGATAGTCAGACGGCGGGGCAGCACGCTTAGCGGCCTGCGCCTGCAGCTCGCCAAGACGTTTCGCATTGTCGTCGAACTTTTCAGGGTCAGCGCCCAGCAAGTCCGCGTTCTCCGCCGCGATTCCGTACTTGGACAGTGCCTGCGACCGGGCCAGCTCAACCTGATATTGGGTTGCTTTTGCGCGCTCAGCCTCCAGGGCCTCCTGTACGCGCTGGAGCTCGGTCTTCTCCGCGTCCTGAATCTCGCGGTACTTCTCCGCATCAGCGCGCAGCTCGTTGCGCTCGGTGCGGTAGCGTGCGCTTTCCTTCCGGAGCTTCTCTAGCTCCTGTTGGTAGGACTCCACGCTACGTTCCGACTTCGAACCGGTAGCCTCCTGGGCCTCGGCCTTGTTAGCCACCTCGGCGGCGTTCTGGTCGTCGGTGGTGGCGGTATTTTCTTCTGCCATCGCTAACCTCCTGGGTTATTCGGGGTGGGCATGAAAAATCCCCCGGCCACCACCAATGCGTGTGTGGTGCGGGGGTCGTGCGCTAAAGAGGAATCGAACCTTCTACATGCCACCAGGTAGCGCTAATTATCGGAGAACGGGGAATATCGGGTTGCGTCAATTTTTCCGGCGGCGATTGCATCAGACCAGCGCCTAAACTGCCCCGGCGCGGGCTTCCCGTCGGACCACGTGTGTTTCTGCCACAGCTCGGACAGCTTCTCTGCCTCCTCCTGCCCTTGCCAGGGCTCACCTTCGACAACGAGCACGGGGATGCAGTCGCACCCGTCGTGGTAGCGCCTACCATCCTTGCGAGTAACAACTGTGTCCTCTTGGTACACCGCGCCGCGGGATGCCAGCATCGTGCAGAACGCGCAGGACTCACGCCCCGACAACACCCGCGCATAACCAACATGCGCCGGAGCCCCGGAACTTAGAAACTTCGCGGACCCGTTATGCGCAGCATCCGCAACAGCATTCCGGCCCGCGGCAACCACATGCCGCGCCAACCGGCGCCCAAGCTCCCCCGCTACACGAGCCTTCACCGCATCATCAACCCGATTAGTCACGTCAGGTTTGACTGCTTGCTGAACCATCTTCTTTGAAGCTTCGTCCAGCATCACCACCCGCAAATGCGTCGAATCTGGGGAGAGCCTAGCGACTTGCGAGATTGCATCGAACAGTGCTTTGCGCGGGTATGGCTCTAATGGCTCCGGGGTAATAGCCACCCCAGCCGCTGCTGCTTGCCGCCCCAGCTCGAGAACGTGGGCACGCCACGCCGCCCGCCGCAGGCGCAGCACCCGCGGATAAATGAGGTCAACGAGCTCGTTGACCTGCTCAACGGTAATCGGTACGCCACGCGCCGAAATGACCTTACTGACGAGCCGTGACACGTTGTTAGCGAGCGATGCGTCATTTTTATGGATGTACTCAAGAGTCACCGGCCATCACCACCTACAGCTGCAGGCCGCGCAGCGCCTCATCGTCATCGACTATCCCACCGCCGAATAACGGGTTAGTCTTTGCCGTTGAGCGGGCGCGCTCCACGCGCTCCTTAGTCCACCCAGGAATATCCGACCACAGTTCTTCTGGCGGGATACCCAGCATCGTGGTGAGCTTCCCGAGGCCGTCCACGGTCTGCGCGAACGACCGCGATGATGTTTCCTCCCAAGTCACTTCGGCTTCAAAGTCAGAAGCGCCTTCCTCATCATCCACCGCGTGGGAACACAGTCGCAGCAACTGCTCATGTGACTCGCCAAGCGAGGTCTGAATCTCCGACGCCTGCCTATCCTTCGACGTCTCAAGTGCTGCCAGACCATCCGCCGAGATATTACTAATCGCGTTCGCACCCAACGACTGGGCAGGCACCTGCGCCAAGGCGGCGAAGTCCCTCACCGACGCCTGCCGCGACTCAATATAGCGCGACAAGTCCGTCTCATCGTACTGGCCAACCTTCACGTCCGGGTCATCAAAGAATTGCGTATCCGCGACTGACTGGCGGAATGCTTGCATCTCGTCGGCAGGCATCCACCCAATCACGTAACGCTGCTTAAATGCGGCGAAGTGCTGAGCCACGCCCTGCTCGTAGTTCGTCCGGTTAATCCGGTCCTGCAGCCCAATGAGATGCTCAACGATGCCGCGGCGCTCTTCCCCCTCAGCAAGCATCCGGTCCTGGTAGCGCACGATGGGCACCGCGCCCATATTGTGCGGGCGGGCCTCCTGAAACACCAGATTCGCCGGCGAGTAGTAGGTCTTATCCAGCCAGCCTTCTACCGTCGCCGGGGCATGCTCAATCCCGAACCAGTAAACGTTCTCTTCATCAAAGAGACGCATATGTCGGTCGCCAATCTCAAGCGCCAGCATCGGGAACTCGTCTGTCGATGCTAGGCCTGGCAAGCCCAACGAGTCTGAGTAGAACGCGACCATACGTCGCGGCGAGTGCACACCAATGCGCAGCGCGCCGCCGCTGGCGGGCATCACCGACGCGTACGACGTGCCGTAGGTCAACGCCGCCCTGTGCAGGCCAGTCTGCCGTGCCGACATCTTATTGCGCTGCCACCACGACCACGCCCGCGCCTGCTCACCATCCGCCGAGTAGAAACCATCCACCTTCAGCGACTGCGAATAGGTATCTACCACCAGGGCAATGAACGGGGCTACCGACATGCGGGCTAGCTCCGCGTGCTGCGCACGATTCTTCGAATTTAGCGCGGCACCAACACGTGCCGAAGCCATCTCGCTATCCCACGGCACCATGTACTCGTGGATATTGTCGAAAACGCGGCGTTCGGCCACGTGCGTCGCTAAAAGCTCACGCGCTGCGCGCTCAACTTGGTTCTTCCTCAACGCCCAGCCTCCTTCCGCCGCTACCGGCTACTAGATGAAAAATGCTTTACCTGTGCGCTGCCGCTTCTTTGACAGCCCGCCACGCTCCCGAGCTAGGCGCCACACCATGCGCGCACCAATCATGCACACGCACGCGTCAATCTTCTTCGATGACTTCCGCGACTCCTTACGCACCGTGATGCCATAACGACCTTCATGCCGGCGCGCGTTCAGAACATGCTCCGTCAAAAGCGGGTTACCGTCATGCGTAAACGAGTGCCGCATAATCTCAGCCTCTGCGAGCTCCGCAGCCGTCGTGAACTGAAAGTCCTTACCGCGCATGTCCCACGCGATGGGTTCCGGCTGTTGTGCGCCCCGCGAGGTCGCCCACAGCTCCAACTGGTCGCGATACCGTTCCGGCCATGCCACCTTCGTAAATGATTCCCACTCACGCACATCCGCATAGAAGCCGATGACGTTCCATGTGGCGAAGGCGAAGTCAACGCGGTCGTCGACCGCCTGCACATCAACCATCGGCTTATCTTCCGGTGTCGGCGCCGTCGGCTCCCACACACCAATCGTGAAAATGTGCCCGTCCTCCATTCGGCACCCAATCAGCGCCGTATGGTCATTAGACAACGAACCATCAAAGAACATCACGATGTCCTCGCCCGGCTCCACACGAATATCAGGACACGCCATCTGCGCCCAATCCTGCGGATCACACCACGAATCGGATGACGCCACCGGCCAGTTCAAATACTTTCGTTTCGAATCGTCCACCTGTGCCGACGGGGACCAGATACGCGTCATAATCGCGTCAATGTCCGACCAGGGGCAATCCGCATACACCCACTCGAGCGCAGAGCGTAGAGAATCAGCGTTCCCCAGCTCGGTATCATGCGGGGCTTGCCGCGCATCGTAAAGAATCCGCGACTCGTTCTTAGACCGCCCTGTCTCCTGCAGAACCCAGTCATTAAACGTGGACTCGCCCGCCGAGTTAATGCCTGGCTTCCACGCATTCAGAGTCTCCAACATACGAGAGCCAGACTTCGACAAGTTATCGAGCAGTGTGGCGTGTAACTCTACCCCGCCGTTCGATGGGGTCCAGTGTTCCAGCTCGTCGGCAATGACACACGTTGACTCCGCGCCTTCCGCAGTAGTCGCGGACGACGTGATGACTTCAAGTTTGCCCTCTGGCTGTACAAAAATCTGTGTCTTGCCAACGTCCAGGTCGTAGTCACGGTGAAGCGCTGGGGCGTTCGCAGGTGATGCCATAGCGCGCACCATGCGCATCGTGTTCTCCGTCTGGTCCAGCGAGACCGCAGCAATCTGTACCCATGGCATCGACACCGGCTTACCCACTGCGCCACCAGGCACACTTGAATCCCAATGGTCGAATCGCACCGGCGCCAAAAGCTCAATCAACGCCATCACAGCCGCAAACGGTGACTTGCCTGAGCCCTTCGCCAACCGTCGGGCCCCATGGTGAAACAGCCACCGCCCATTCTCATCAAGGGCATAAAACCACAAGACGAAACGCGCCTGCTCACGGGTAAACTGCCATGCTTTACCCGCCCGAATACCGTTCGGGTGCCGCAGATACTTCGCAGCCCACGCCAAAGCCTCATAGCCCAGTGTGTACTTCGGTAGGCCCTCGGGCAATGTCGCCAACCGCTCCTGCGGAGCAACCTCACCCATAAGGCCACCTCCTACTTAAACATCTCCTTGTACTGAGACATCACCGACGACGCTTCATCATCCACGGAATCAGCATCAGCGGCCTGGAGCTCAACACGAAGACGACGGCGCTCCCCCTCCGTCGTCATCAGCGACGCCGCGGCACGATTAAACTCGCCCAGCATCGACGCCTTAACCCCTTCGCCGCTATTAAGCTCCTGGCTCATAACCTCAGCCAACAGGCGAGCGGTCTGCCAATCAGACGGCTCATAGAACCGCGCCTGCCCTGATCGCTTCAACGACCGGAACCAGTCTTTCATCAGCGGATGCCACGACGGCGACACCCGCGGCGCCTTCGCAGCAGGGCGCGGCGCGTCATCCTTCACGACAGTCAACTTTGGCTGCGACTCATCTGGCTTATTGCGGCGCCTACGCTGGTCGCTCCTCTTCGGCGGTGGACCGGGCATCACGCATCACTTCCTTCAAACTCACCGGCTCACCGCATCGGATGAACCGGCCATACGAATACTTCTCAACGCTGCCATCGCCTATGCTCCGGCGAATACCTCGAGCTTCCGCCGCCTCCACGAATACATGCAGGCCACGGCCAACAGTCGGCCACACAACCCCCGCGACGGGCACGCCACGCCAGCCAGGGCAAATCCTGCAACCCGTACAGCTTGCCTCAGCCTATCCGTCCGGCGCTTTCGGCGCGGCCAAGCGTGGGTCCTCCCCCACCCCTCTGCGGCTCATCGTACACCAGGATGGGGCGCTACGGGCAGCCTTCGGCGGGTCTGCTTCACGGCTCGGGCCTGGCGGGCCTCTTCTTGTGATTTCTCGCGGTGGCAGTCGGCGCATAGTGTTTGGAGGTTGTTGAGGTCGTGTGTGCCGCCTCGTGCGATGTTGAGGATGTGGTCAACCTCCAGGCACTCGGTGCTGCCGCATTGAACGCATTGGTTACCGTCGCGGGTTCGGGCGGCTTTGCGTAGGTGGTGTGGCGCGCCGCGGGATGGGTTGGTCCACATACAGCACCTCCTCCGATTGGTGCCCTACTCCGGTCATGATCCGGTGGCCTCGCCTCTCTGGTGTGTTGACTTCGAAAACCCACGCAGCATGGACGGATGGGAGGTAGGCGGTAGGGCTTGGTGCCTCTGGCGGTTAGACTCAAAATAACTGTTGGGGTTCAGGAATGTGCCAGGGGCGTAAAACGACGAAAACCCCGGGGTTTCCGGGGTTCTTTCATCAGCGCAAGCGTATCACGTTAGTCCTGTCCTTTGTCAAGACTTTGACCGTACTTCTCAATAAGGTGGCGTTTCACCCGTGCGCTTCTCAGCAGTGCGGCAGCCTGGTCAGGTGGATTAATCCATCGGCTAATGCTGTGTGCCTGGTCGTCAAGCTCCTGCAGTAGGTCTGCTGCCCAGTCGAGTTCGGATAGGGCTTGGGCGTGCCAGGCGATGAGTCCGCATAGTCTTGGTGCGGTGAAGTCATCCTCGGCGATGTGGATGCCGATACCGTCGACGCCGAAGGCGTTGAGGCATAGCTCGCGAAGGTTTTGCTCCAACGTCACGTAGCGGTGCATCCACAGCCAGTTTCCGGGAGACTTCGGGCCTGAGCCTTTGACGCTGTTCCTGGTCTTGACCTCTGGTGGGGTTGGTGTGGTGTTCTTCAGCCCGTGCATCTCCACATAGAGTTCTGCGAGTTCGCGGGCGGTGTCACGGAGTTGGAACTCGTCTGCTGGTTTCATGCTGCCTCCTCGAGTTGGGCTTTGACTGCGGTGATGAGTGCTTGCTGGGTGGTGTCTTTGCGGTTAAGGGCTTGGTGGACTGTTTGGTCGATACTGTCGGCTGTGTCGATGTGGATAATGCTGACAGGCTCTGTTTGGCCTTGCCTGTGCAGGCGGGCGTTCGCTTGCTCGTATAGCTCCAGTGACCAGGGTGTGGTGTACCAAACCATGATGTGCCCGCCGGATTGGAGGTTGAGGCCGTGGCCCGCGCTGGCGGGGTGGATGAGGGAGACGGGAATCTTGCCGGCGTTCCAGTCCTCAAAGTCCTGCTGCGTGTCGAGTACGCGGGCTGTGGGGATGGCGTCAAGGATGCGGTCGCGTTCGTGCTTGAACCAGTAGCAGACCAGCATGGTGTTGCCGGCGGCTTGGTCGACGAGTTCGGTGAGTGCCTGGATCTTCTCGTCGTGGATGGTGATGTAGTCGTCGCCGGCTTCGTTGTAGATGGCGCCGCCGGCGAGCTGCTGGAGTTTGAGGCTGAGGGTTGCGGCGTTGGCGGCGTCGATGGTGTCATCGTCGAGGTCCAGGACGAGGTCACGTTTCAAGGTGTCGATGTGCTTGCGTGCCTTCGCGGGGAGTTGGACGGTGATGTGTTGGTGGGTGGCCTCTGGCAGTTGGAGGTAGTCGGTGGTGCGCATGCTGACGGTGATATCGGCAATGTTGTCGTAGATGGCTTGGTCCGCGCCTGGTCTCAGGTTCCAGTTGTAGACGACGGTGCCGTTGCGCCGGCCTGGAGTGAAGTACTGGTCGCGGTAGTGGGTGATGTACTTGCCGAGACGTTGGCCGTTGTCGATGAGTCGAAAGGGCGCCCAGATGTCCAGCAAGGAATTGGGGGCGGGCGTGCCGGTGAGTCCCACGATGCGGCGTATCTTCGGACGAACTTTCTTGAGTGCTTTGAAGCGTTTGGCTTGCGGGTTCTTGAAGCTGGATAGTTCGTCGATGATGACCATGTCGTAGGGCCAGCGGTTGCCGTGGTGCTTGACGAGCCAGGGGATGTTTTCTCTGCCGATGGTGTAGATATCGGCCTGTCGGCGTGTGGCGGTTTCGCGTTGCTTTGTGGTTCCGATGATGGGGCTGACGGTGAGGCCGGCCAGGTGGTCCCACTTCTTGAGTTCTGCGGGCCAGGTGTCGCGGGCGACGCGGATGGGCGCGATGACGAGAACTCTTTGGGTTTCGAAGCGGTTGCGGACCAGGTCGTTGATAGCGGTGAGGGTGGAGATTGTTTTTCCCATACCCATTCCTAGGAAGATGGCGGCTTCGGGGTGGTCGATGATGAATTGGATTGTGTAGCGCTGGTAGTCATGCGGCTTGAATTTCATGGATGAGTTCCTGGATTTGGTTGGGGTGGTCGATGACGCGGACCATGCAGCCGAGGTTGGTGAGGCGTTCCATTTGCCTTACTTGGAGGGGGCGGGGTTTCTTTCCGGGGGCTTTGAGTTCGACGAAGCAGACCTTGCCACCGGGGAGGATTATGAGGCGGTCGGGCATGCCGGCGTTTGCGGGGCTGGTGAGTTTTGGGGCGATTCCGCCGTGGTTGCGGACCTGGTGTACTAGTGCTTTTTCGACTTCTCGTTCGAGCATTGTTTTCCTGTCCAATCGTGGTGGGTGGAACAAAATCGGGGTTTTCCCTATTTAGGTGTCTGATTTAGGCAGTGCGTCCGTAGTTTTGTACATAGCACCCCTCTAATTTCCTACAGGCTCTTTAGTTAGAAACTTTGTCCCGTTTGTCCCTATAGTGATGTTTGCGCCGCTAGCGCGTGGTTTTTCGGTTGGGACAATGTGCGGGACAACCCGTTTAGGGTTTGTCCTTTGTCCACATCGGGACAAAGCCTGGGACGATGTTGTCCCGGGGCATTGTCCCGACCTACATCGCTAGAACATCTGACCGAAATTGGGCTTTGCGGAATATCCTTTGACGCCCATAGATGGGTAGCTGCTTGCGCTCTCCGGTGTCTTCCCACCCGTCAATCTGCCGCATGATTGCGGTGATTTCATGGGAGTCAATCTTGCGCATGTCCTCCGGATTACGTCCGAAGCACTCGGCCCAGATTTCGATTTTCGACACGCTGTCGCGCGTGTAGTAGTCGTCGGCGAGGCCGCCGCGGCGTAGGTGGTCTGGGAGTCCTCCGCCGTCGAGCCAGATGCGGCGCACGTTAAGCGGCAGCGCATCCCAGTTCCCGGGTAAGACTTTGTTGAGGTATTCCTGGACGATGCCGATGCGGTCGTCGGCCTCCACGGACTCGGCTTGGATGTGCTCTGCCTGGTGGAGGAGGTCACCGGTGAGGTAGAGCTTTTCGCCTTGATGGTCGCGGTAGCGGGCTTCGGCCCAGAGTTGGTCGATGGTGGCCTGGTCTAGGTCGTGCGGTTTGCCGAGCCAGCCTTGGCCGGTGACGTGGACGGGCCACCAGCGACGGTTACCTGTCGTGTCGCGCAGGAACCCCTCGTCGGCGTTGGTGGAGCCGACGATGATGCCTTGGCGTGGGTAGGTGATGACCGTGCGCCCGTAAGCCGGCCGGTACTTGTCCTCTGTCCTTGAGATGAAGCCCTTGACGGGTTCGGCCTCTGCTTTGCGCATGCCGGCGAGCTCGGAGAGTTCGACGATGAGGTTGCCCTGAAGTTTTTCGGCGGCGGTCTTGTCCTTCATGTCGGTGATGGTGAGGCTGTCGGAGAACCAGGGGTTGGCCATGCGGGCGAAGATGGTGGACTTACCAGCACCTTGTGGGCCTACGAGTGTGAGGACTTGGTCGAATTTGCATCCGGGTTGGAAGGTTCTCCGGTGGGCGGCGACGAAGGTTTTGCGGGTGACTGCGCGGGTGTAGTCGGTGTCGTCGGCGCCGAGGGTGTCGATGAGGAGAGTATCGAGGCGCGGGGTCCCGTCCCATGGGGGCAGGTGGTTGAAGTAATCGCGGACGGGGTGGAATGCGCGGGCTGTGGCGGTGGAGAGGAGGGCGTCGTGCATTTTGGTTGGTGCGTAGAGGCCTTGGTAGGTGCGGGCGATCTCGGTTTTGAGCATGGCTTCGTCGTTGTCGGTCCAGCCTGGGTTGATTTGGTCCCATGGGAGGGCTTGGGGGTCTTGGACTTCGAGACGGTTGGCGTGGGAGTTCCAGGCAATGTGGTTGAGGCGTGGGTCGTGGGTGAGGATGAGCTCGAAGTTTCCGATGCTGTCCTTGAAGCCTCCGTCTTTTTTGGTTTCGAGTTGTGCGATCCAGTTGGTGGTGGTGTCCTGCTTCTCCCCTGCTTCGGCGTCCTGGTCCTCGTCTTCCTCAGTGGCATCGGTGGTGATGGGTTGGAAGACGTCCTTGATTTTGGCCGCGGTGGCTTTAGCGTTCTCCGCTTTGGCGCCGGGATCCTGGTTGACGAGGTCCATCATTGCGGTGTAGCTGGGTTTCTTGTTGGCTGGGGTGCCTGGGGTGGTGTCAGCGTCGAGGTCGCCGAATCGGTGGATGCGGACGAGGTCGAAAGCGGAATGTGAGTGCCCGTCGGCGGCGGGGTCGGTGGCGTGCTGGGAGTAGGCGTAGTGACCACCGTTGTAGACGATGAGGCCGTTGCTAGAGGTGCCGCCGGTGTAGGTGTAGCGGTCTTTCGTGGTGCCGGGTTTGTAGACGTCTGCGAGGAAGGTTTGGATGGCGTTGGGGATGGTGTGGGCGCGGTTGAATGCTCCGAGCATGCCGGGCTTGTCGCGGGGGTCGTCGAGCTTGGTGGTGCCGAGCATGGTTTTGGCGTCGTCGGGTGTGACGCCGGGCCAGGTGGTGACGTCCTGCCAGGTGTCGTACCGGTTGAGGTAGTCGTCTGGGTTGAGGGGTTCTTTTTCGGTGCTGATTTCGACGTGGTAGTCGCCGTCTTCGAGGGTGGCGGGCCAGTAGAAGAAGCGTTCTGGTTCGAAGGTGGTGGGGTCGAACCAGGCGAGGCCTGGGTTGATGTCTTGGGCGACGCGGCGGGCGACGGCGCCGTATTCGTCGGCGGCGACGTCGCGGTGGAGCCATACCCAGATGCGCCAGCGTTGTTCGGTGTCTAGGTGGCTGAGGGTGGTGTGTGCGAGCCAGGCGTAGGGCAGGGTGTTGGCCAGGGCTTGGGCGAGGTTGACTTCTTCGGGGATGTTGTCGAGGTCGAGGGTGATGAGGCTGCGGGTGAGGATGTGGCCTTTGCGGCGGCGCCCGTGCTTGAGGTGACCACCGACGAAACCACCGACGTCTTTGTGCTTGTCGCGCTCGGCCTTGGCCATCTTCTTGTATTCGTCTTTGGTGCAGTTGACAATGATGGGGTCGTACGCTTTTGCGGTGAGGTCTTGGAGGGTGGTGAGTGTGTTGGTCCAGAGGGAGGAGGTGCGGGTGGTGGCGGTGGCGATTTTGAGCTCGCGGTTTTTCATTGGGGTTCTCCTCCATGGGGTTGTGGGTGTTAAAAAAGACCCCGCGGGGTGGGCGGGGTCTTGAGTGCTTGGATGATTTGTTGTCTGAGGACAGCGATTTTTGGGTTGTCGTGGGGTGCGCCGGTGCGGGCGATGTAGCAGAGTTGGTCTAGGGGTGGTCGTAAGGCTTGGAATCTGGTTCGGCAGGCTTTTGCTTCGCGGGTGGCGTGGGCCATTGCTTCTGCGTGGGTTTGGAACCAGGTTGATTTTGGCCATTCCCCGTCTTGCCAGGAGGCCCAGACGAAGCCGTCGGGGGCGAAGACATCATCGTAGAGTTTCTTTACTTTCCACCGGCTCATGCTTCCTCCCATTCCCCTACCCATCGGCGGTGTGTGGGGTCACCGTCGAAGTAGTACACATCGGTCATGCCTTTGTGGTCTCCGAGGTATTCAGCGTGCTCCCACTGTCCTGCTGGTGGTGTGCCGTCTGGTGCCCAGGCGCGGGGTAGGTCGTCGCGTGGGGTGATCTGTTCTGGCTGTACTAGCTCATGCCCGATAGCGGCATTGAAGACTTCGTATTCGTCCTCGTAGGCCGCGTCGTAGTCGTTGCCGGCTTTGATGATTACGGTGGTGATGACTTCTTCGGGGGCGTTGTGTAGTCCTGTTGTTCCGACTGCTGGCCGGTAGTCACACCACATGCCTACGCAATCAGCGCGTTCTTCGGGGGTGAGGTCTGCAAGAGTGGTCATTGGTCTGTCTCCTGTCCTTAGTCGAGTGCCTCAGCCACCACTGCGGCTGCGGCTCCAATGATTATTGCGGTGATACTCAAGGCGAAACCTAGGTTTTCCACGTCTGGGTTTTCAGCCATGACTGCGTACAGCATCACCCCGAACGTGGCTAGGCACACGATCGCTGTCATCACAGTGATGGTTATTGCAACGGTGCTCATGCTTCCTCCCTGAGTCGGTCATAGATGGGTGTTGCCTCCGCGTCGTGGTGGTTGTCGCCGTCGAGTTGGATGCGGTCGGCGTACACGGTGAGGTGAACACGGTGGAGGTTGGGGCGGAGTGTTTCGACTCTTGGGGCTTCGTCACTGTGTAGGAGTGGGATACCGTCGAGGGTGATACCGCGTGGACTGACGTTGATTCTGTGGGGTCTCATGCTTTCTCCCATTCGCCTACTAGTCTGCGTGCGCGGGTCACGTGGTCTCCCAAATCTGGGCCTTTTTCTGTGGTTTCGTCCACGGTGTAGAAGCGCGGCGGGTGGTAGTCCGCTTCTTGGTAGTCCATTGCGGCGATGGTTTCCAGGGCTTGCTGTGCTATGTAGGGCGGGATGAGTGGCGGGCGTGTGCTGTGCCCTAGCCAGTAGCGGGCCGTCTCCGGGGTCATGCTTGTACCCATCCTTTCGGGTAGTGAGCAGCGGCGTGGATTACGTGGGCGAGGGCGGCGGCGTCGTCTGCCCGGGCGCTCATGTTGCACGATGGGGAGTTGATGAATACATCCCCGGCGATGTACGCCACATGAACGGTGTCGTTGTGGTCGCCGTAGCCGTGGAGTTTCCAGTGCGGCCAGCCTTTCGGCCTTATGCCGTCCGGCTCCGGCGGCTCTGGCATGAGCAGCCCCGCTTCTGCGAGTGCTTCTACCGCATCTGTTGGGTGGATGCGTAGCTCTCCGGGCCGTCGAGCTTGCTCCAGCACCTTGAGGGCTTGGTCATAGTTGGTCATCGTGGGCGTCCTTTAGGTCGCAGGCGGCGAGGATGCTATAGGCGAGGTAGCGGCCTTGGCCGGTGTCTGTGATGCGGATTTCTCCCGGCTCCGGGGCGGGTTCGGTGGCGTAGGTTTCTTCGTCACGTTCGTCATAGAAGACAGTGAGGTCTCCATTGTGGAGGTTGACGTAGCCGTCTACCGCTGACCATTCCCGCTCTCCGGTGGAGAGTGAGGTATACGGGGCTGGCAGGTCTGGGGCCAGTAGGCCGCAGTCAGCTAGGGATTCGGCTATGCGGCGGGGGCTGTACCCATCTTGTACGCACAGCATGATGACCTGCGCGGCCAGCTCAAAATTAGTCATCGTGGTCTCCTAGGATTTCTACGATGCGGTTGTAGATGGTCACGTGTGCGGAGATGATTCCCACGCTGCCTGCTTCCTTCGCTCGCCTCAATATGGCGTTGTGCGCTTGGGCTTCATTGTTAGCCCAGGCGATAAGTTCTTCCCTCATCCGTATGACTTCCTGAGCGAGTTCCGGGGCCAGGGCGGTGAGGTGGGCATCCTGGTCGTGCATGATTCCCAAATACTCGTCCTCCGCGTCGAACAGATGGTATGTCTCGCTGTAGTCTCTCCGCGCATCCCACGGGCCGGGTGTGGCCTCAGCCAGTAGGCGTTTCAGGTTGGGGGTGCTCAGGTCACTCATCGTGGTCTCCTAATGCTTCTTTGATGTGCTCTACAACTTTCGCGGCGAGGTGCTGCTCTATCGGGGTGCGCTTCGGGTCGGTGCTGGCGTACTGCCAGATTTCGATAATGTCCTCCAGGGCATCCCTAAGGGTGAGTAGTTCTTGGGCTATCTCGGGGCCGAGGGTAACCAGCCGGCTTATCTCTCGTTCCGCTCGTATCCCGTATATCTCCTCGTGCTTGCTGGGGTAGTCGTGGTAAATGCTGCTAGCTGCGGCTCCCTTGTACGTCCATTGCAAGGCGAGCTGATTTTTTCGTTCCTCATCGAGTAGGCGTTCCAGGTTGGCGGTGCTCAAGTCAGTCATTGGTTTATCCCTCTACCCAGGCGTGTTCAGGACAGTAGGTGTATGCGCCGTTGAAAAGTGCGCCGTCAATCTCCCACCCGCCATAAACAAGGGCTTTTTGCATGTCGCTTTCGGTGAGGTTTTCGAGAGTTGTGGGACAGTCACGCCAGTCGCAGGTGGCGTAGTATGCATCCATTTGATTAACACTCATTTGGTGTCTCCGTTTCGTGTCGGTTGTCAGGCGTGGGGCGGTACTCCCACAGGTACGGCTTTTCGTATGGGGTGAATGTGGGGCCGGTGATTTTTCGGCGTTCTACTGTGCGTAGCCAGCGCCACCCATGCTGCTCCGTTTCGACGGGGTGCCAGGCAAACCAGCGATGCCAAGGGCCGTACGTCATCGTTTATCCTCATTCGTATCCGAGTAGTTCCGCAGCTCCTGTGCAAGCGCCTGCTGCTGCGAGCGTGACAATGATTAGGGCTATAAACATCCCCTCGGCAAAGCGATGCGCGGTGATGAGTCCGTATATCAGCGTTCCGAGCGTGGCGAGCCATCCCAATGCTGCTACGGCCGCAAGAATTATCGCTAGAATAGTCATTCTTGCACCTCTGTGAGGGTGTAGCGCTTACCAGTCAGGGTGAAGCTGATAGGGGGCGCGACGTCGAGTCCCGACTCGTAGAAGTTAGGAACCAAGAACTTGATAAAGCCGTCGTCATCCTTGCCCAGCATGATCACCTTCCCGCAAAAAGTCTGGCGAGCTTCTGCGAGGTAGTGCTTATCGTCGTCCCACTCCACGTCGGCCATGGTGGGCTGTGGTTTAGGCGGTAGGACATCGCGGATTGCGCCGTAACGGCTGTGCGCCCGGGTCCCTGCCCATTCAAGCGCCCAGTCATACAGCTCTTCAAGTGCCTTGTACGCGTCAATGATTTCTTGGCGGGTTGGGGTGGTCATTTTGCCTCCTTGATGTGTGTTAGTAGTCGGTTCCAGTCGGGGTCGTCGATGCGGGTGAGTGTGGTGCGCTGGTTGTAGGTTTCTTGGCGGTGGGCGCATTCTTCGCGGACGTCGCGGGCGATGACACGGCGGGTGTTGTCACTGAGGTCATCCCAGTGAGCTATCACCCAGTCCACGGTCTCCTTGACTGTGTAGGTGGCGCGGCCCCTGGCGTAGCGCACAGCGCCGATGACTAGGAACTCGTCGTTTGGGGAGATTCGGGTGCCGTGGATACGCGGGTCATACTCACGGTTCCGCCAGTTGTTGGGGTTCTCTTCGGCGGGCGTGTAGCGCTCGTCGTAGAGGATTTCGTCGTCTTTGCGGATGTCACGCACCCGCTCCCAGTAGTCGTCTTCGGTCATTGCAGGCCTCCTATGACTGTGACGAGCATGATGGCGGATATCGTCAAGAATCCGACCAGAATGGCTGCGGCGAGGACCAGGGTCTCAATAACGAAGTCAAAAGGCTCCTCCTCCAGCCACTGCGAGAATTTTTCACGCAAAGTCATTACTGGGCCTCCTTGAGGATTCGGTCGAGGTTCTTGCCAAGGAAGGCGCAGAACTCACCGCCGAGGTCTTCAGCGGCCTGTAGGCCAGACACATCGTTGGCACAAGTGCATAAGCCGATGATGAGAGATGCCGAGATGTGGATTATGTCTTCTGGGCTGATGTCGTCAGAGATGTGGGTGAATTCTTTGCTGACGGGGTCGAATTGGATGTCAATCATGCGGGGTGTCTTTCTTTATTGAGTTGTCGTGTGGAAGCTTGAGGCCCCTGGCAGGTGCCGAGGGGCGAGGCGGGTTTAGAAGCCAAGGTTCGGAGCGGCAGCAGCGGCGCCGCCGCCGAGCGCGCTGAACACGTCCTCTGCGGTGGTGGGCTCAGCGCCCAAGCGCTCACCGTCCTTGACCTTCTGGATGCCGTTCAGGGACGCGGCGACTCCAACGTTGCCGGAGTTGGAGTACACGTAGAACTGGACGGCGGCGTTGACGTACATGCCGGAGTAGACCTCCGACTGGTCAATGATTGGGCGGACGTTGCCGTCGACGATGAACGGCTTGCGGGATTCTGGTGCCTTTGCGGTGATGAACCAGTGCCCGGCGTAGGCTTCGCCGCGGGGTTCGCCGTTGTTCTTCGGCCGGTCGCCGTCGCGCAGTGGCGGGTATTGGGTCATGGTGGGGTCAATTGCCTGCTTGATGGTGCCGCGGGTGACGGCGTCCTGGACGGCGGCATCAATGGCGGCGTTGATGGTGGCGATGGTCTTCTCATCGTTTTTGGGGATGAGGAGGACGGCTTGGTACTTGGGGTCTGCGCCTTCGGCTTGTGCGCGTGGGGTGAAGAGGTCGTTGAAGCTGAGGCGTGCGGGGAAGGTGGCGTCGCGGTTGGTGATGGCCATGGTGGTGGTTCCTCCTTGGAACGTTGGTGGTGGGTTGTTGGTGCCGGTTAATCGTCGTCGACCAGCGGCAAAATTGGGTTAGGCAGCGTCCGGGTAGTCCGGCTCCGGGTCGTCTCCGAACTTCTCCCCTGTCGGATTGAAGATGGCTTGAATCTTGCGGTACGCGACTTCTTGGTCAGTCATTGGTGGTTCCTCCTAGTGGTTGGAATACGGTCTCAGGTGTCGCCACCTGCAGCGCAGGTCGCTTATCTGATTTGGGTACGAGCGTGGGCTTACCCTGTGGTTTGTGGACGAGGTCGCCGAGCGTGTCCTGGAACTGCTTCTTGCCCAGCAGCTTCGTCATCGCGGTGATACCCAGTAGCTTCTTCTCGTAGGGGTCGTGGCCGGCCTTCTCAACCGCGGCGGCGACCGCGTCCTCGTCGGTGTACTTGCGCACAGAGCGGCCCTCGACGAGCTTCAGCCCGGGGTAAGCATGCCCGTTGTTGGCCTTATCCAGGGCGAACTTCTCCACTGTGGACAGCCACTTTTTCAGCTCCCCAGACCAGGTAACAATGTTGGATATCTGGTCATCGGTAAGCGTCTCCGGTGCCGGTGCCGCCGGCGTCACCTCATCATCCTGCTTGGGGATTGGGGCGAAGTATTTAGCGGCCAGTGCGGGGCATTGGGGTGCGTGGCGGCAAAATCGGCACCACTCCCCCGCGGTGAGCTCACCCTCACCATTAATCGCGGCTTGCGCCCGGGGCTTGACCACAGTGTCAGCCCACTGCACTAGCTCCGCCACGCTGACCTCGTCGACACTGACGTTGTTTAGGCGCGGCTGGAAAATCACCATCCGTACGGTGTCGATGTTGTAGATCATGCCAAATTGGGTGAGCGCGCCCAGGGCGTACAGGGCCATCTGCGGATTACCCACAGCGCTAACCTCCACACCCTTGCCGTACTTGAGGTCGATGACGGTCATGGTGCCGTCCCCGACGATGAGAGCATCACCAGTGCCGAAACCATCGGGCACGATGTGGCTGAAGTCGAGGCGTTGTTCGATGGCGAGGAACGCGGCGGGGCTTGTCTGCTGTGCGCGGTCGAGCTCAGCGACGACGTTGTCGACGTAGGCGTCGGTGTAGTCGTCCATCTCCTCAGATATCCAGTCGGTGCTGGTGAGCGTGCTGGGTAGGCCTTGGAGGTTGCGGAGTTTGTGTTCTGCGAGCTCGTGGGCGGCAGTACCCTCGGCAGCTGCGTCTGAGCTGCTGTCCGGGTATTGCTCTTCCAGTCTGGGGGCTGGTGTGCAGTTGAGCCAGCGGTGAGCACTGGAGGCGGAGAGGACAGCGTGTGCGCGGCTAGCATGCCCCGCGTTTTCGGGTTCGTCTTCTTCGATGGTGCCCAGGGTTTTCACCTTGCCGAAAGACAAGCGCGTCGGGCCGTTACCGTCCTCGTTCGCTAGCGGGATACTCTTCTTGTTGAGGTGGCCGGCGATGCGGCGGATGGCACCGTCGGTGTCTTCTAGGTGGGTGATTCCGGCTTGGGTGATGACGTCCTCAATGTGCGCAAGCTCTTCATCACCAACGGCATCAGGTATGGCGAGAAGCGCTTGGTAGTCACTCATCCATAGCCTCCTTATGCTTAGTGGCTATGCCGATAAGCCCCGGTAGCGTGTCCTTCGGCACGTCGGTCAATGTCTTAACCCCGAAGTGCGGGAAAAGCTCGCCGGTGATCCATGCTGGGCCTTCCGCGAGACTAATCTGGCGCAGGATGGTCTGTGCTTCATGGAGTAGAGCATCGCCTTGGGCTTCGGGTTCTGTCGAAGTCTCCGAGGTCTCCGAAGTCTTCGGCTGCGCCGCGGGCTCTGCTGCCTGCTGCTCTACCGGCCCCGGCGCGGCGTGTGGACTCTCCACCTGCGGCCACGGTGACACACTGTCCGGTTCCTGCTTGATTCGGTCGTATGTGCGCTGCAGGGTATCAATACCGATAGCGAGCAGGTCGAGGGTTAAATTCTTATTCATCCAGGTCATTGGTGGTGTCCTTTCCGGTGATGAGGTTGGTGCCGTGGACGGTTAGGCGGCGTGACCCGTCCTCCAGCGTGGTGATGTAGCCCTTCTCGATGAGGTCTTCGAGTTGGGCTTTGGTGATGTGCTTGGCTGCTGCCCAGCGGCGCAAAGCATTGCGGTCGTTGTTGGTGGTCATGGTTGGGTTCCTTGGTCAAAGCGGTCGAGGGTGATGTCGGTCAGTGCGAGGGCAGTGTCCTCGGTGAGGCCTGCGGCGAGGTAGGCCTGCATGGTGGTTGTGGCCTGGTCGATGAGCTTGTCGAGGCTACTTGGCGGCGGGATGATAGGCATGATCGGGTTGATGTGCATGGGCATCTGTGATGGAGAATTCATACGGTCCTTAAATTGAGAATTGCGTGCGCAAGGCGGGCGTGGCGTGGGCAGAAACGGAAACCGCGGCCCAGCTTGGGGTCATCGACGCCCTTGTTCCAGCAGCCGTGGTAGAGGCATTTTGTTTTTCTGCGGTCTTCTTTCACAGTGCGGCGCGCTCCATGTCGATGACCTGCTCCATCTCGAAGCATTTGTCCCGCAGCTCGGGGAAGGTGTCGCCGTGGTCTTGCATCCAGTCGAGGATTTCGCCTTCGAGTCGGGCGAGGGCGATTTTGCGGGCCTCGCGGGATGGGTGCGCGCTGGTGTATCCGATGAGGGGCATGGTCACATCCAGACTGGGGGCATGCTGAGGAAGGCGTGCAGGATGAAGCCTGCGATACCACCCATCAGCCCGGTGGCCCAGCACAGGCGGGTACGTTTTGCTGCGATGTCCTGCCAGTAGGCGATACGGCGAGCGTCTGGTGTAGAACGTGGTGGGCGGTTAGCGCTGTGCATATTGGGTTTTCCTTTTCTCTTTCTCAGCCAGTGTGGCGAGCAGGTTGGCCTGCGCCGCATTGTCTTTGACGCGGCGGCGGATACTCTCCGGCAGTCGGGTCATGGTGTACAGGGCGCGGTAGCGGCCCTCAATCTCATAGAATTCTTTTGCTGCCTGGTCGAATGGGATTTCAAACTTCGTCACGATTAGCCCCTCCGCATCATGTAGAAGCGCGGGGTGTAGGCGCGGTGACGACGATGGAAGATGTGTTTGAGTAGTCGTTTCATGCTGCGTCTCCTAAACGTTGGTCAACAATGGCGCGGGGAAACAGGAACCGATTACCTACTTGGAGTGGGCGTAGTTCTTTGAGTTTCCCGGCGCGGGCTTGGCGGATAATGGTGCTCAGGGCAACTCCGAGCATGTCCGCGACCTCTTGCGAGCTGTATGTCCTGGTAGTATTCATGGGTGTCCCTTTCAGGTGGACAGAGCAAAGCCCCCGCGCAAGTAGCAAGCAGTCGCGGGGGCCTTTTCGCGTGTTGTGGAGGGGCTGCAGGCGTGCAGAGCCAAGCGAGCAGTGTCCGACCCCGCTGGTTACAACCTTGACGCTCCATTTCGCCTTAGTGCAGGAAGAATGCGCTTAACAACCCCTCGTGGCCAGCCGGGGAATCGAACCCCGATATTGCTTGCAAGAATCACCACCCGCCAATAGGCAATAAGTGATGAATTCATATTCCTTTCTGGCCTGAGTGCTTCGCCCGGGAGTCGAACCCGGATACCTCAATGGGTGCCGCATTTTGAGTGCGGCGCGTATACCAATTCCGCCAGCGAAGCGTGTATTTATGTCAGCGCCGCTCGTTCCCTCCCAACCACGTTGGGGTGCCTACCTCACGGTTCGCCCCGGTCATCGCAATCTAAGAACCATGCTCACGGGGCCGGTATCATCCGGCGCTCTTCACTATTCAGTTGTCATTCATCACGGCCTGCTAGTCCCTCAGCTATCCCCTAGTGAGGGCGCTAGCGGCCTGGTGCCCGTGGGGAGGCTTGCACTCCCCATGCCTGCTAAGTCGGGCTATTGGTTTTTGGCTTGGTTGAGTTTCTTGAGGGTCTTGCGCGCTGCGGCTTCCGCCTCGGCAAAGAGCTCGTCTACTTCCTTGGGGTCGATTTGCTCTTTGATTGCGGCTTCGATGTAGCCGAGCATGAAAGCTTGGATGTCGGTGGTGTTCATAGGGCTTTGTCCTTATGCGGTGGCGTAGTACTGGTCCCAGACGCGCTGCATCAATGGGCGGTCGGCTTCGGTGTAGCCGTTGACCTGGCGTACCTGACCGTTGGATAGGGTGAGGTCGTACTTTTCTGGCTCACGACCGCGCTCAAGCGTGTACAGCGCCTTCATCCGCTTGCCGAACATCGGAGCAACCGACTTCATCTTCTTCGTGGACAGGTTCTTGGACTTGAGGAAGTCCGCGGTGTACAGGGGCCGGGTCTTCGGGTCGAGTTCCGGGGCTTCGCCCAAACCACGGGCCAGAACGATGCGGGCCTTCGCTTCCAGATGGTCAGGATGGATAAGCCCTTTCGCTGCTTGGCAGAGTTCCATCTGCATTTGCGACTGGCGCATGAGCGCGTTTAGTTGGTGTTCCTCGGCGCGGGGATTGATAGCCCCTCCCTTATGGAAGTAGGAGTCGAGGGCGTTAGCTGCTTCGAGCTGGTAGGCCTCAAGGACGGGGCGGGCCGCTTCATTGACACGGTTGGCGTCGATGGTGGCAAGCCACATCGTCAGCGTGCGACGATCAACCATTGAAGTTTGGTAATTCTTGCCATCGGCGGCAGTTGTGGTCATCATGACCATGACTGACCAAGGCTTCGAGTCGAGCTTGCGGTGCTGGCTCTTCCAGTCGATACCGAGCGCGTCACACACATGCTTTGCGCTTGCCCATTCAGTGCCGTCATGCTGCACCGCCATGATGGGGGTTGAGGTGCCAGGCACCGGAATAGTTACTAGTTGGTTTCCCATTGTGATAACCTCCTTGTTGAGTGATTTTTTCTTTGGCTCGGCGTTGCAGCGCTGGGCCTTTTCTTATGCGACGGACCGGACTCGGACTCGTCGTGTGCGCATTTCTTCTTCGGTTACGTCGAATACGTCCTCAAACGACACTGGATAGTTTGTGAGGATGGAGCCGATTAGTCGGGGTCCTGCCTCTGCCTTGTCGTTGAGTTGGCGGCTAATCGTGGATGGCGCGCAATCAAGCTTTTCTGCGAGGGCTGCGATGCCTCCTGCTTCATTTACTGCGTTCTCTAGCCACTGTTTGCGGACTCGAACTGTATGAAGGAAAGTCATGCAACCTCCTTGTTTGTTCTTTTGCAAACCCTGTTTGGGCTTACACAAATGAAACTACATCAGTGTTTGCTCCTGCGCAAGTTTTGTTTGTTTTGTCGCTACCACTTGCACTTTTGCGCGTGCGCAAATATAGTTAGGGGCATGAGTTCAACACGCTGGTGGGATTACATCGAGCCCATAATCGGAGACATGACAATGCGCGACGCCGCCAAAAAAGCAGGCTTCAACCAGAGCGCTTTCACGCGATGGAAGGGCGGGGCAAAAGCTGACCCCGAATTCGTCGTTAAGTTTGCCCGTGCCTTCCATCTCAATGTCCTGGAAGCACTTGTAGAAGCCGAATTTATAACCGAGAAAGAAGCCTCACTCGGCAGCAACAAGGGCGAGCGCCTCCACGCAACCCTCCACGCTTTTGAAGCAGAAGCACTAGCCTTAAACGCTGCATCTGAAATTGCCGAGCACGCAGCGGCAAGCATCAAAGCTGCCTATGTAAAGGACATTCTGGGCGAGACCATCCAGGCCTCAGAATTTCCCAACTGGCGGGAACTAGACAGAAAATTCAAAGAGGCCTGCGAAACCGAACCCACCCCGCATCTCACCCCCGTGTCCGACACATCTGATTCACTACCGGATGAGGATGACGGCACCGTCATGGAGTGGGATGACAGCATCCCGCACGCTGCTGACTCCTCCATCGACGAGCAGGCAGAGCGTGAGAGACGAGGTGAGGACTTGATTGACTGAGCTAACCGCCCTGATAGATGTGGCGCAGGCCCGGGGCTACCGCATCAGGTGGCACCGTGGCGGGCCTAAAGCCGCATGGCTCCCCCACAAACGCACAATCACCCTGCGCGTAGGCATGGACGACGTCACCACCCTGTGCTCCCTAGCCCACGAGCTAGGACACGCACACTACGGTGACCCGCCAGGCCACCACGGGGCGCACGAGCTACGCGCTGACCGCTTCGCCGCCCGCATCCTCGTCAACCCCGCCGAATACGCCACAGCAGAAGCACTCTATGGACCACAACCCTCACTCATCGCCCACGAACTTGGCGTGACGGTCAAAGTCCTAAAAACTTGGATCTCTATCTACGAAAGACAATCAGCATGACCCACATACCCCCACCCGTCGAAAAGACGAATAGCCCCTTCTATAAGCGATGGTGGTTCTGGCTCCTCTTATTCCTCGCCATCCTTGGCGTCATCATTGCAGCCCTCGGCGTGCTCCTACTCACTACACGACCGGACGGCTTCGCAAACGAGGAAACTAAACGCGAAACCTGGGAAGTATACAAGTGTGACGCTTATGGCCAGTTAGACGCAGCGATAGAAGGGACGTCTATCTTTGCTGAGCTTAGCGCGGGAGACATACCCGACGAGGAGCGAGACGAGGCAATCCACTGGTCAACCGAGCTACAGATAAAAGGCCACAATAAAACCGTCGGGGACATAATCGAGCGGACAAACACCCCACAAACCACAAACATGTGCGCCGGCTGGCTTTGGGAACGCCAAAAGAAGCGTGAAGACTTCTGGCGCGGGTATGAAGAGTTCACCATAGAAGACGCACGGGATAGCGGGGTGGTCAAGGAGTAAAACGTAGGAATGCCTTCGCGGAGCTGTGCTCAATACGCAAGGACACCCTAGGCCCAACGGGGGGATTGTGGGCCTAGTAACAGCATAAAGTAATCCGGCCCCTGGCGCTCAACATGTGGAAGTGGAGAAGCACCAAGGGGCGGAGTATCAGACCAACAAAACAGTGACCTGACAAGAGGAAGTGTATCTAATGGCCATCCAAAAACGGTTCAACAAGGCCGGAAGGACAGTTTACGTCGCCCGGTGGCGAGACCCCGCAGGAAAGGAACACTCAAAGAGCTTTCCCCGCGAACGGCAGGCCAAGGCCCACCTTCAGGAGATGGAGCGGGCAGTACGTCGTGGTGAGTACATTGCAGATACTGGGGTGACGGTGGTGGAGCTTGTTCGGGAGCGTATGGAGCAGGCTACTAATAAGTCCACGATGAATGGTCGGCTCATGCTGCTGAAAAATCTTGGAGATTTGGGAGACTTGCCGGTGTTGTCGGTGAAACCGTCGCATGTGCGGGAGTGGATGCGCCTCCTAGAAGAGGGTAGGCCGTGGGCTGACGATAAACCACTCGCCGCGTCTACTATCAACATGCTGGCGGCGATACTTCATGGCGTGTTTTCGCAAGCTGTGCTTGATGATGTGGTGGGCCGTCACCCGATGCGTGGGGTGAAGATTCCTCGGGTGGGTGTGGGCGCTGAGCGTGCCGACATTCCCACAATCGAGGATGTTCAGGCGCTGATTCGTGCGGCGCGGGGCACGGGTGTGGGGCGTAGCCCTAATTTGACGTTGGCGGCGATGATTCAGGTCGCGGCAGAGACTGGGCTACGCGCCGGTGAGTTGTGCGGCCTGCGGGTGCGAAATGTGAATTTTTTGCGTGGTGAGGTGCATGTGGTGGAGCAGATTAATCAGCGCACGGGTGAGTTTGCGGCGTTGAAGACGGAGGCGTCGCGTCGCGTTGTGCCGATTGGGCCAGCCACGGTGCAGGTGATTGAGGAGCAGCTACGCAGGGTGCCGCGTGCTCCGGAGGAGACGGTGTTTTGTACGAGGGTGGGTAGGCCGTTGTCGTCGTCGAGTGTGTCGGCGCAGTTTCGTAAGGTGGCGCGGCGGGCTGGTGTGGAGACGACGTTTCATGCTTTGCGGCATTTTTATGCGTCGTCGCTGATTGGTGCGGGGGCGTCGGTGGTGATGGTGCAGCGGGCGTTGGGGCATGCGAATGCGGCGATGACGTTGAATGTGTACTCGCATCTGTTTCCGGGGGCTGGTGAGGGGCTGCGTGGGATGGTGCCTCAAGTGCGGGATTTGTGCGGGATTTCTGATGGTGGCGAGGGGTCTGTGGGTGATGTTCGTGCTGGTAGTGGTGGGTAGTTGTGTGTTGGGGGTGTACTACGACTGCTAGAGCCTAGCTCTACGCCAGCTCTGTATCCGATCCGGGCCCTGACGATTCGAAAGAACCGTCGGGGCCCGTCGTCGTATTACGCAGTGAGCATCGCTGCCGACGGTGAAGTCAACCGCCCACGCACATCCTGTGTGCCCTCCCCTACTGCCGAGCGCAACAGGGTGCAATCTCACGGCCCAATTATGCGGATCAATGGGGCCGAAATGCAGTGGGATGGCTACCATTCCAGCTGTGACTGACAGATTCCGCCAACTGCCACCGCCCGGGCCCGCATGGGGCGGCAGCCTCATGGGAACCTCCATCGTCTCCCGTCTGCTCGTTGAGGAGGGCATGCTGACAGGCTCCGCCGTTTTCGCAGCGCTATCCTGCATTATTCTCCTCGTGCTGACGGTTGGCTTTGCGCAATACCGCCAGCCCAGCTTTGCGCGAACCTCCATGGCTGAGTGGTCCATGTATTTCATCGGCATCTTGGCTCTTGGCGCAGCTCTGTCGGGCTTGACTGGCATAGGCGCCTTCCGTCTGGTCGGCTTCTGGATCGGCGGCCCCGTCACCGTCATTACCTGGGCCATCCAGCTCACCCGCTTCGACGGCCAGCCGCGCTTTACCTGGGGCCTGCCGCTGGTTGGCCCTATGATTTCCTCCTCCGTGGCTGGCTTCCTCGCCCTCGACTACGGGCATGCCTACCACGTCATGGGCACCATTCTTTTCGTCATGTCGATCTCTACCGCGGTCCCCACCTTCATCCGCGTGTATTGGGCCGCTTGGCACGGCAAGGTAAATCTCTCCGGGGCCAACTCAGCTACCGCCTGGGTTCCGCTGGGCGTGGTGGGCCAATCCACCACCGCGATGCAGATCCTCTACCCCGGTCATGTTTCCGTCTATTACGGGCTGACCGCTATGGTGATCGCCGTCCCCCTCGCGCTCTATGCCATGATCACCTTCTACCCCAATGTGGCTCGCTGGGTGGACTACTCGCCCGCATGGTGGGCCTGCACCTTCCCGCCCGGGACGGTCAGCATGGGCGGGCACCAAGTAGCGCTGGTGAATGGCTCGGAGCTTCTCGACGTCATCGCGCTCAGCATCCCGTTGCTCCTCATCGCGCACTGGTCTGCTTGCTCCTGCCGCTTCATTAGCTGGCTCATCGAAGGACGGCGCGCACAGCGAAGCGGAGCTAGCCCAATCTCGAACTAGCTCCGCAGTGCACGCTGTCAGCGTGTTTATCAGGCTTTAGTTTTCAGCCTTGGTGAACTGGATGGCCTGGCCCTGGCTGCCCAGCGCGAAGGTGTTGCCCTCCACGGGGATAACGACTGGCTTGGCGGTGAGGATGGTGTTGAGCGCATCGGCATCGGCCATCTCTTCAGGGGAGCAAGCACGCATCGTGGAGGTCAGGTTCTCCACCACGATGGCATCGGTCTGATCAAGCTTGTAGCTGCCGCCACCGGAATTGCAGCCATCGTTGTAGGTCAGCGTTCCGTCGTCATTGAAGGTCACGGAAATCGCTGGGTTCTTCTTTGCGGTGAAGGTGCCGTTGAGAACCTTCTGTGCTTCATCAGCCGGCAGCTTGTCCTGCAGGCCGTCAACGTCTTCATACTTCTCAATCAAGCCAGAGCCTTCCGGTGCTTCCGAATCCTTCGAGGAGGAGAAGGAGTCACCGAACAGGCGCGAGCTCAGCTCCTGAATCTGGCTGGTCTTCACGGAGTCGGCGGAGGACATCTCTTGTGCACCGGCGGTACCGGCACCCAGGACGCCGCCGGCGAGGGCGACGAACGCGGTTGCAGTGGTTACTTTCTTCAGTGTGCGTGAAATCATGGCCCCGAAGCTATCGAGCATCACCGGCGGCATCAACCCATATCATGCGTTTCTGATGATATTTTACGGCAACTCCAACACTCTAAACCCTCAGACAAGCTTCGCAGAAACGGCACTGCGCTGGGGTTTAAGTGCGCTTGACGTATCCCATCCGCGGGCGGAAGCCTTGTGGGTGCTTCATCTGTGCCACGGCATCTCCAATGATCATGCGGTGGCGGGCGCTGACGGACGTCGGCATCTGCGCCACCGAGAACCACTGCGCGGCAAGGTTCTCTTCGTCGGAGACGACCGGCTCCGCATCATCCGGAACGGAGACACGGATGGAGGTATCCATGTAGATGCACTTATCCCCATTGGGACAGACCACTGGGCCCACCTGACCGACGCCGAGGAGCGCTTCGATACGGCCGTCGAGACCCACCTCTTCCTTGAGCTCACGCAACGCGGTCGTCGTGACTTCCTCGCCAGGCTCACAAATACCGGAGATGGGAGCCCATGTGCCGTTGTCGGCTCGTTGGGCCAGCAGCACGGAAGGCAGCTCCCATATCGCAGAACCGGTAGGAACCGCCCGCACAATAACCGCGGTCACGCTGGGAAGGAAGAGCTGCTCGTGACCAATCTTCTCACGCAGGGACACAATAAAATCAGGAGTCGGCATGGGTTTAATCTTAGCGCCTAAACCCGCTCCAGAATCTCCGGCAGGAGTGCCTCGATGTCGGAGGCAGCGGTAAAGGACATCTCCGCCTCAGACCCATCGATGCAGCCCTGACTACGTGCCGCGGCTTCCGTCGTCCCTGACAGAACCCCGACGATCACGCCTTCAAAGGGGCTGCCCGGCGCGCCAAAGACCGGCGCCCCGGAATCACCATGCGTGGAACAGACTCGGGCACTCGCCGAGACGGTGTCCAACGTTCGGTCGCCAAACTGAAGTTTCCCGTGGCTTTCTCCATGCGTTAGCGGTCCGCACGTCTCTCCCGTGATGCGCCCCAGCTTGCACACCTCATCCGGAAGCTCCTCCTGCCCCGCAGCGACCACGCTGGTAGGCATGTCCTGCGGGACATAAAACTCCGCCTGCCGCGTGATCTCCACCAAAGCGAAGTCGAGCTGGTGTGTGTCAGGTGAGCTGAGATCGGAATAGATGATGGTGCCGACGGGCTCCGCTGGGTACACGAATTCCCTATCCTCAGCGCCCGCCCACACCGTATCCCCTGGCTCACCGCAATGGGAGGCGGTGACAGCGATGGTACGGGCGTCGTCAAGCACGAAGCTCCACGCCACCGTGCAGAGGTTGAAGTCAAAGGCTTCGCCGGGAACGGGCTGCATAGCAGAGATGTCGAGCGCCGCGCCCGGCGGCACCGGGGAGGCATCGGGCGTATGCGTCTGCGGCGGGGCCGGTGAAATCGTGGTGTACTCGGACGTGCTCGAGGCAGCTTCGGGAACGGAGTCAACCCCCATAGGCATTGAGCATCCAGCCACTGCCAGCGCAGTCGCGCTGAGCACCACCAGAAGGTAAGGCCTAGTCCTCCTGAGCGGATGCAGCCTCACCCGGGTCCGCCTTTTGATCCTTGTTTTCCTTCTCCATCTCAGCGACCTGCTTCATGTCACGGATGAACTTCTCCGGGTCAAACTCGGTGAAGTACTCCGGACCCGAGAATTGTTCCTGTGCCATTGGCTTAAACCTCCGTGCTCTTGATGTATTGCGTGATGTAATCCTTCACCGCCACCGCATCGTTGGGCAGATCGGTGACGTGGCGCTCGGCTTCCAGGATTCCGGCGAAACGCTCCGGCACCTCCGGCTCGCTGCCGATGGCTTCCGCGATGGTCTCCGCGAACTTCACCGGAAGCGCGGTTTCTAGGCACACGATGGGAGTGTCAACGCCGAACTCATCCTTAACTGCGCGGGCAACCTTGATGCCGTCGGCAGTGTGCGGATCCACCAGCACGCTGTAGCGCTCGTGGACATCCTTAATGGTGGCAAGGCGGTCGGCGTGGGTCGAGGAACCAGACAGGAAGCCGTACTCGGCGCGGGCAGCGTCGAGCGCCTGCTTGTCGACGTTGAACCCGCCTTCCTTCACCTTCGTGCCAAACAGATCCTTGATTTGTGCGGCATCGCGGCCAAGCAGGTCAAAAGCGAAGCGCTCGAAGTTCGAGGCGCGGGAAATATCCATCGACGGCGAGGACGTTTTGTACGTCTGCTCCGAGGAACGCGGGCGGTAGCTGCCCGTGCGGAAGAACTCATCGAGCACGTCATTCTCATTGGTTGCGACGATGAGTTTGTCGATGGGCAGGCCCATCTGACGGGCGATGTGTCCGGCACAGATATCACCGAAGTTGCCGGTGGGCACGCTGAAGGAGACCTTCTCGGTGTTCTCCGTGGTGACCTTGAGGTAGCAGTTGATGTAGTAGACCACCTGCGCCATGAGGCGGGCCCAGTTAATGGAGTTGACCGCGCCGATGCGGTTTTCTGCCTTGAAGTTAGCGTCGGCCGATACCGCCTTGACCACATCCTGGCAATCATCAAACACGCCGTCGAGGGCGATATTGCAGATATTCGGGTCATCCAGGCCGAACATCTGGGCTTGCTGGAAGGGCGTCATGCGCCCGGCCGGGGTCAGCATGAAGACACGGATGCCTTTGCGCCCGCGCATGGCGTACTCCGCCGAGGAACCGGTGTCGCCCGAGGTAGCGCCCAAGATGTTGAGGGTTTGCCCACGGCGGGCCAGCTCGTATTCGAAGAGCTCGCCCAACATCTGCATGGCCATGTCCTTGAAAGCGGCCGTCGGCCCTTCAGAGAGGTGGCCGATGTAGAGGCCCTCCCCCAGTTCGCTGACGGGGACGATTTCCTCATCGTCGAACTTCGGGTAGGTGTAGGCGCGCTGGGCAATCCCCTCGAGGTCCTCTGCAGGAATATCGTCCACGAAGAGCTTGAGCACCTCCGCGGCCAGAGCCGCGTAGCCGCCCTCAGCCAAGGTCTGGCGCCACTGGGTAAGGGTGGCGTCATCAATGCGGGGATAGGTTTCCGGCAGGTAGAGGCCACCATCAGGGGCCAAACCTCCAAGGAGGATATCCGTGAAGGAGGCGGGCTGGCGGGCGGTATCGCGGGTCGAAATGTACTTCACCCCCTGCATCTTAGTTGGTGACGCGTAAAGTATCAGCCATGTCGGTTCCTCATCCACGCAATGTAATTACCACGAAGGCTCTCTCTGTGTGGGTGGCTGCGGTGTTGGTCTATATCGTGGCGATGACCGGCCGCACGTCCTTTGGCGTGGCGGGCCTCGAAGCCATCGATCGCTTCGAGGTCGACGCCTCCCGCATTGCCGTGTTCACCGCGGTGCAATTGGGTATCTATTCGCTGGCGCAGATCCCTACCGGGATGCTCATCGATAAGTTCGGGCCGCGGCGCCTGCTCGTCATTGGTTCCGTCATCATGGGCGTGGGTCAGGTACTCCTTGGCTTCACCAGCAATTATTGGGTAGCCATCGCCGCCCGCCTGCTCATCGGCGCGGGCGATGCCACCGCCTTCCTCTCCGTGATGCGCATCTTGCCCTACTGGTTCCCGCTGCACCGCACCCCCATGTTCACTCAGGTCACCTCGTCGCTTGGGCAGCTGGGCCAGTTTTTGTCCGCTCTTCCTTTCGCCATGCTGCTGGGCTGGGGCGGGTGGACCATGGCCTTCGTTAGCTTGGGTGCGGTGGGCATCCTCATCGCCGTTGCGGCCGCGGTGGCGGTTGCGGATTCCCCAGAATCCCTCGGCATCGTGCCCAAGCCGAAAGAAAAACCTAACGCGAAGCCGGAAAGCACAGCAGCGCTGTTATCCACCGTTTTCCGTTCCCCCGTAGCCTGGCAGGCATTCTTTATTCACTGGATCGGTCTGGGGGCCACCAACGTGTTCGTCATGCTATGGGGCGTGCCGCTGATGACTGCAGGCATGAATTTTTCTAAGACTAGCGCCGGCTGGATCCTGACGTGGTTTAGCGTGTGCATGGTGCTCGTCGGCCCACTGCACGGCAAGCTTTCCTCCAGGGCCAGCGGTTTCCGCCCGTGGCTCGCCTTAGGGTTTGTGGCTACCCACTGCGCGGTGTGGGCCTTGTTCTTCCTCTTCGGTGGCAGCTATCTCTCGCTGTTCATCCTCATCAGCCTGGTAGCCCTGTGCACACCGGTGGCAAATTACGGTTTCGACATTGTCCGTGAAAACCTCGACCGCACTGTCGTCGCCACGGCGACGGGCCTGGCCAATATGGGAGGCTTCATCGCCACGGTCATCGGCGCCCAGCTCGTCGGCATGGTTCTCGATCACTTGGGCAATGGGCCTGACTACCCCTTCCATGACTTCCGGCTCGCCGCCTGGGCAGTCTTTGGCGTGTGGTGCATTGGCATCGTGGGTGTTCTCATCACGCACATCCTGCGCAGCCGCGGCGAGGACGGCGGCCCGCACGTCACCATCGTGCAGGTTGGTTAGTTCAGGGCTGGGCTAATGAAGGGCCGCGGCGCTTAACGCCGCCTCAAGGGGTACCGAATTGGCCACTTCGAAGACCCCGAGCCCACCGCCAATCGGAACGAGGACGGCAATGCTCACCCCCAGGGCGGTTCTGAGCAGCTCGCGTAGTTTTCGTTGTTTCTCCACCTCAACGCACCAACCTTTATCGATTCGTTATCTGTGCGTGTGAGCTTAAGATCCGCGGCTGCCAGGCAGATCCCCGTTGACTGCGTATCACCTGCCAGTCCCTGTGTATTCGCGCCGGCACCCCAGCCGGGCTAGTTCATCGGGCTATTCGGCCGGGGTCGATTCCACGAGAATCGGGCCATCCACCGGGGCGACGACCCCGGCGTCGAAGGCGGCGAGCACACCCTTCGCATCATCTTTCGTAATTGCACCCGCCTCCACGGCCTTCTTGAGATCAGTCTCGAGGATCTGGCGGGAGCGGTACCTGTCCGATGCCACCGACAAGAGGCCGCGAGGAACCGACTCCGACGGGATCCCCAGTGCCTCTGCCAGCGAAACAATGCGGTCGTTTTCAGCAGGGTCGAGCTGAACATCAACCGACTGATCCTGCGGGACGCCACCGTTGACCACCTGCTCCACGGTCAGCGCGCCCTCCGGCACCTGGTGCCGCTCTGTGGCCCACCAGCCTGCGCCGACGGCGGTGATGACTGCGATCACAACGAGGACCCACACGGCGATAAACTGCTTGGACTTCACGGCCACAACCTTAGACTTTTCTCACACCGCCGGCTTAATCCGCGCCAGGGCCAAAGGTCCCAAAAGAGGTACCGCGCGGGGGATGCGGCGAATCCAGGCGCTCGGACAGCGCATCAATGATGGACCGGATTGTTGATTCCGCTACGGAGCGATCAAGGCTGCTGCGGCGTGGGGTCTCTGGCTTCGGCTCAGGAGGGACAACGCGGGGCTTGTCGACGTCCAACCGCATCACCGTCCCCTCCACGCTCAGCGCGGCGGCGGGATCGCACCCGGCGGCTCGGGCCGCGGACAAGAATGCGTCGAGATCAGCCAGCGTGGCAGCGTTGAGATCGAGAGAAAGATTAAGGCTCATGGTGTTCTCCTTTTCGGGCTCCTTAAAGGGCGCGGGGCAAGTGCCGCTCACTGCTGTCTAAGGCTAACGGCTTATCACCTGATTGAACAGGGGGTGTGCGTTAAGTTCAGGGATAGATCCGGGTTAACTCAGGGTGCGGGTCAGGGAGGATAAACACCTGCCCACGCTGTGCTCTACTAATCGTGCTCGAACGACTCAGTCTCACCCCAAAACACCTCGTCGACTACCTTCCGGGCGTGCCGGGTGACTTTGAGGTAGTGCTCTAGGAATTGTTGGTTGTGCTCGGGCTCCCAGCCGGCCGCACCAGCCACCTGCGCCAGTTGAGGGCCCGGTGCCGGAAGCTGGTCCACGCGCTTGCCACGCACCAATACCAGGGCGTTGCGGGCATCGGTGGCCAACAGCCAGGCCTCTCGCAGCTCCTGCACTTGTTGGACTGGAATGACCTCGCTCTCCTCGAGGGCGTCAAGGACGCGCAGCGTGGAGGGATCATGGAGCGCCGGCACGTCATGAGCATGCATCATCTGCAGCAGCTGGACGGTCCATTCGATATCAGTCAACCCGCCGCGTCCCAGCTTGGTATGGGTATTGCGGTCAGCGCCGCGCGGCAAACGCTCGTTATCAACGCGCGCTTTCATTCTGCGGATATCGCGGATGGTCTTCTCGCTCACGCCCTGCGGCGGATAGCGGAAGGCATCCACCATGGTGAGGAAACGTTGCCCGACGTCTTTGTCCCCCGCCACGAAAGCCGCGCGGAGTAGTGCCTGCATCTCCCAGGGTTCGCCCCACTGCGAGTAATAACGCTCATAGGACTCGATCGAGCGCACAACTGCTCCCGACCGACCCTCTGGGCGCAAGCCCAAATCAACGTCCAGGGGCGGATCCCCGGAAGGCTTTGCCAAGCGGCGGCGCAGTTTCTCGATAATGCCAATTGCCCACGGCAGGGCTTCCTCTTCGGCATTGTCTTCGGTTGGCTCTGCCACCACGATGACATCGGCGTCCGAGCCAAAGCCCAGCTCCATGCCGCCGAGCCGCCCCATTCCAATCACGGCGATGCGGGCTGGTGGTTCGGCGTCATCGTTCTCCAGCCTCCAGGCCCTGACTTCGGCGCGCAGCGCGGCTTCCAGCACCGCGTTCCAGATGGTGGACAGCTCAAAGCACACCTGCTGGACCGGCAAAAATCCCAGCAGATCCGCGGCAGCGATCCGCGCCAGCTCCGCGCGGCGAAGGGCTCGGGCTACCGACACGGCTTTGTCAGGGTCCGCGTGACGCTTGGTGGAATTAATCAAGGCGGAGGAAACTTGCACCGGTTTGGTTTCCAATAGCTTGGGCCCTGCCGCGCCATCGGAGAGCTGCTTGACGACGTCCGGCGCGCGGATAATGAGCTCGGATGTAAATGGCGAGGTGCCCAATATCTTCATGAGGCGCTGGCCGACGACGCCTTCGTCACGAAGCATGCGCAGGAACCACGTTCGGTCGTAGGCCGCCTCCGACAGCTTGCGATAATTCAGCAGGCCCATGTCTGGATCGGCCGTGTTTGAGAGCCACTCCATCAACGTCGGCAGCAGGATGGCCTGGATACGGGCCTTGCGCGACTGCCCAGCCGCCAGGGAGGTGAGGTGCTCGAAGGCGCGATCCGGGTGGCGATAGCCAAGTGCTGCCAGCTGCAAAAGCGCTGCTTCGCGCGACAATTTGAGCTCATCAGCAGACATCGACGCCACGGAATTCAACAGCGGGCGGTAGAACAAGCGCGAGTGCAGCTCAGAGATGAGCAGGCGAATCTTCCGCAGATGGGCGTTCATCCGATCCGCTGCTGATTGATGCCCCTGTGGGTGAAATCCTGAATTGATGGCCAACCACGTCAGCGCCGTGAGGTCATCTTTTTCCGGCAATGTGTGAGTACGGCGGAAGCGCTCCAACTGGAGGCGGTGCTCGAGCAAGCGAAGAAACTCATAAGCCTCGATGAGCTGGGTGCCGTCCTCGCGTCCGACATACCCGGCGCGCACGAGCGCTGCGAGGGCATCGACCGTCGCCAGCGTGCGCAGCGATTCATCTGAGCGGCCATGAACCAATTGCAACAGTTGGACGGCGAATTCCACGTCCCGCAAACCGCCCTCACCGAGTTTGAGTTCGCGAAGGCGCATATCCTCCGGGACGTTGTCCAGCACTCGACGGCGCATAGCCTGGACGTCTTCCACGAAGGATTCCCTCTGCGATGCAGTCCACACCATGGGCCCAATCTGGTCGAGATAGTCCGTGCCCAAGGGCAGGTAGCCGGTCTGCGGCCGCGCCTTTAGTTGGGCTTGGAACTCCCACGTTTCCGCCCACCGCTTGTAGTAGGCCACGTGCGAATCCAGTGTTCGGACTAGTGCACCAGACTTGCCTTCCGGGCGCAGGTTGGCGTCGACCTCAAAGAAGCACGCCGAGCCGATTCGATTGAATTCTGACGCGAGACGGGTGATCCGTGGCGTTGCCTCCGAGCCCACGAAGATCACGTCCACGTCGGAGATGTAGTTCAATTCGCCTGCACCGCACTTACCCATCGCGATGACTGCCAGCTGCGCATCGAGTGGCTGATCCTCGTAGACCACTCGGACAGCACCGGCGAGCGCTGCCGTCAAGGAGGCGTCAGCGAGGGCCGTCGTCAGCCGCGTGACTTCACGGAAACCCACCCGCGGCTGCGGCCGTGACTGTCCCTTGCGCGAATGGAAAGTCCCTGCGAGGTCATGAGCGGCGATGCGCATCATGAGCGTCCGGTAAGCCACCTTGAGCGATGCCTTGTGGTCGCCAGGAGCCGCCCGGTATGTACCGGGAGAGGTCAGATCGGGGCTCGCGGTATCAGGACGAGTGGGCGGCTCGGCGTACGTTGCCGGTTCCGCGCCTACCTCTTCCAACAAGGTGTGCAGCATTTCCGTGGGAGTCGGCAGCGGGCGCTGGAGCTCGCGCCAGGTCTCTGGGTGGGCGGCAAGGTGATCACCAAACGCAGAGGAGCCGCCCAACAGGGCCATCAACCGTACCCGGAAGGTTTCGTCCTCACGCATCGCCGGGCCAATCTCAGGCGCTGACTCGATGATCCTCATTAACGTATTGAGGGCCATATCGGGATCACCGGCCGCGGCCAGGGTCCACAGCAGCTCGAGAGACTCAGGATTATCCCACCCAAGGCGGGACAAGTCCTCCGCAGCAGTTGGCCGGGTAAGGCCAAGAGTTGCCGGGGACGGTACAGATGCTGGTCGCATGCTTCTCCTAGAAATTCAGGTTGTTGCGCAACTCGAATGCGGTGATCTGCTGCTGATACTCGTGCCACTCATCCCACTTGGCGCGCAGGAAGTACTCAAAGACGTGCTCTCCTAGGACTTCCGCCATAAACTCAGAGCGCTCGAATTCACGGAGTGCCTGGTCCAAGCTGCTTGGCAGATCCTTGTACCCCATCGCGCGGCGCTCACGACGGGTCAGCTGATGGACGTCATCCTCAGCGGGATCACCAAGCTCATAGCCTTCCCTGATTCCGCGCAGGCCAGCGGCAAGCAACACCGCGTAGCCCAGGTAGGGGTTCATCGCTGAATCTAGTGAACGGATTTCAACGCGGCGCGACATTTCTTTGGAAAGACGATAGGTAGGAACTCGAACCAAAGCCGAACGGTTGGAGATTCCCCACGTCACTGATCCCGGGGCTTCGCTGCCAAACATCAAGCGCTTGTAGGAGTTGGTCCACTGGTTGGTAATTGCGGTCATTTCCACAGCGTGCTCAAGGATGCCGGCGATAAACTGCCGCCCCGTACTGGAAAGTGAAATCTCATCGTCGGGGTCGTGGAAAGCGTTGGAATCTCCCTCGAAAAGGCTCAAGTGTGTATGCATGCCCGAGCCAGAGCGATGCTCAAATGGCTTCGGCATGAATGTGGCGTGCACTCCTTGCTGGGAGGCAACCTCTTTAATGAGGTAGCGGAAAGTCATGATGTTGTCCGCCATGGACAGTACGTCGGCATGGCGTAGATCGATTTCCTGCTGCCCAGGTGAGGTTTCATGGTGGCTGAATTCCGTGGCAATGCCCATGGATTCCAGCGCGTACATCGACCGGCGCCGGAAACTCGGGGCGTTATCGTGCGTGGCTTGGTCGAAGTAGCCTCCGTTATCGGTGGCAATCAGGGTATTGATATCGCGGGCGTCTTCCAAGAGATAAAACTCAATCTCAGGAGAAGCCTTGCACGTAAACCCTTCATTGGCAGCCTCAGTAACCTGACGGCGCAGAATGTGGCGTGGGTCCACCAGGGAAGGTTGCCCATCGGGCTGGGTAATGTCACAGAACATGCGCGCCGAAAGAAGCTCTGGTTCTTCCTTGTCAAAGGGCATGATTTGGAAGGTTGAAGGGTCGGGCATAGCGATGGTGTCTGCCTCTGAGATGCGGGAGAACCCTTCCACCGAGGAACCATCGAAGCCAACACCTTCCTCGAAGGCAGATTCCAACTCTGAAGGGCTCATTACCACCGATTTCAGCGCCCCCAAGATGTCAGTAAACCAAAGGCGAATGAAGCGGATATCGCGTTCTTCAACTGTACGAAGGACGAATTCGTGTTGGCTGTTCATGTTCTAAACCCTACCGCCGCGGGCCCAAGTAACGGCGGGAGTTGCATCTTTTGCCCCCGCCCCGCCAACTATTCCCCCAGTTGACAAGAGTATCTCGGGGGCAACTTTTTTCGATTCTTAGGCCAGATATCAACTTCACGTGCTTGAATGGCCCCACAACCGAACAGATGTACCCATACAAACGGAACAGGAACAGCTATGAACAACCACCACGGAACCTTAAGCGCACGAGGACTCGAGCTCATTTGCCAAGCGGCCAGTCAAGGATGGTCACCTAAGGACTTACTCCACGTCCTAGGCAGCTTTTGCCACCCTCTTATTTATCGTGCCGCTGCTCATATTCCCGCGCAAATTAGTTCTACTGTGCTGCGCAAGGAATGGTTAAGCGTCTCCCCACCTAACTCGATGACTATGTCGACCGATGACCTCATACGGCTCATTGACGCTACTTCCGCTCTGCCCCCACTGCGTGACGTTGACGTGCTCGCAGCAGAGAAAACTAGTTCTCGGGCAAGCCAAGACAGCAAAGAGAATCGGATCCGCAACAAGATCACCCAGCTTCTGCGAAAGGCTGAATCCACTCCTTATGAAGAGGAAGCCAGTGCGCTCATTGCCAAAGCACAGAGCCTTCAACAACGGCACCGTCTCGATGAGGCACTGGCCGAATCCCCGGACACGGTGATGTCCACACGCATCCATATCAGTGCGCCCTATATCAACCACAAGACCACGCTTCTTAGCGTCATCGCGGATCGCAATGGATGCACCGTCCTCAAGCTTCACCCCAAGGGAATCATCACCGTCTTTGGCGCCGAGGCGGACATTGATCATGTCAGCGACCTGTTCGCTTCCCTCCTGCGGCAGTGCGAATGGCACATGACTCATGGGGAGGCTGCCGACAACGCGCGATTACTCGGCAATGTAGCGTCGTTTCGCCGAAGCTTCATTTTGGCCTACGCCACCCGCATTGGGGAGCTTTTGGAGGAAGCGAACGCCTCATTGGCGCCTCACGACGAGAAACAGACAGACTCGGCTGCGGGCAGCAACGCCAAAAGGAAAAACGACGTAGCCCTCGCTCAGCGATCTTTATCAGCGGTGGAAATACGCAGACATAAGGCAGAAGCTTTAGCTGATCACCTCTTCCCTGATTCGCGAACCATCTCCTTAGCAATGAGGAACCATGCAGGGATGTCCGCAGGTGCAACTGCCGCGGAGAATTCCCACTTGGGTGGTGATTCCTCGGGCCTGGGTGGGCGCCGCCAACTCACCGGTTAAGGACCAGCAAGGGTTGGCACATTTGCACTATTAGCCAGGTAACCTAGAAGGCAGTGCAGAGTTTTTATACCTCTTCTTTTATCATTTCGCTCCCCGACGAAGGTGTGTACATGTCTCCAAAGACGTTTCTTGAAATCGAAGCCAAGTTCGCCGTGGATGAAACCACCCCGGTACCAGATCTCGCCCGCCTCGATGAGGTAGCCCGAATCGCAGAAACTCGCCACCACTCGTTGTCGGCGATTTACTACGACACTGAGGATCTCCGCCTTACCCACGCGAAGATCACGCTGCGGCGCCGCACCGGCGGAAATGACGATGGCTGGCATATCAAAATTCCCGGCGCGGAAGGTCGTACCGAAATCCGAGCCGAACTCGGTGAACCCGTCGACGGCAAGTACGAAGTCCCTGCCGAGCTCCTCCACCAGGTTCGTTCGGTGATCCGTAACCACCCGCTTGAACCCATTGCACAAGTGGACAACAACCGCACCGAGTTGCTCCTCGTAAACGCGGACGAGCAGCCTGTCGCTGAGTTCTGCGATGACCATGTCACCGCATTCTCTTTCCTACCAGGTGGCTCTCAGAGCACGTGGCGCGAGTGGGAAGTAGAGCTCGCAGGAGAACTGCCCGGTACGAAGGAGGGCAGCGCGCTACTGCGGCATGCCACTTCCCTGTTGATCAGTTCTGGTGCGCGGGTTTCCTCCTCACCGTCCAAGCTGAAGTCAGCATTGGGGCAGTCCATCAACAATGTCGAGCTTCCCCCAGCACTCGCAACGTCTAACGTCGAGCCCGGCTCCCCTGCGGCGGCAGTCGTGGAGGCACTGCGAGCTAATCGGGATAAGCTCGTCGAGTTTGATCCGCGGGTACGCCGTGATGAGTGGGATTCCGTGCACCAAATGCGCGTTGCTACCCGCGAATTGCGCAGCCACCTTCAAACCTTCCACGGCATTGTCGTGGGCCCCGAGATCAAGCGCCTAGAGTCCGATCTCAAGGAGCTTGCGGCCATGCTTGGCGTTGCTCGTGACGCCGAGGTCGTGGAAGAGCGCTGGCAGAACCTCCTCGCCTCCGAGGACTCCGATGTGCTTGATGAAGCCACCCGCGAACACATCGCGCACGATATGGGCCGCGCTTACCGCCGCGCGCATCGTCGTGTCATCGCCGCTCTCGATTCTGACCAGTACCTGGCTCTGCTCGATGCGCTCGACGCATTCCTTTCCAACCCGCCAGTCGCCGCCGAGGATGCTTCAGCTGACGAGGACGCCAGCGCCGGGGACAACGGTGCGGTGGAATCTGATTCCGCTGAACCATCTGAGCAGCAGGACGCAGCGAAGGACTATGCGCCGAAGCACGCCAAACGCGATGAAGAAGAGTCCCACGATCTTGACACGGTGATGGCGCTGCACCTCAAGCAGGCCTATGACAAGCTGGTCAAGCGCCACAAGAAGGCTATCTCAAACTGGGATAACACCGAGCTGACGCTGCACGAGCGTGAAGAGTACTTCCACGATATGCGCAAGGCCGCAAAGAAACTGCGCTATGCAGCTGAGGCCGCTGGTTCAGCCACCACGCTAAAGACCAAGAACCTCTACAAGGCCTGCAAGCAGATGCAATCTGTCTTGGGAGACTTCCAGGATTCCGTGACCTCTCGCGATAAGTTGCTCGAATTGGCAGAAACTGCCCGCCGAAGGGGTGAGGATACCTTCGGCTATGGCCTGCTCTACCAGCGCGAGCGCGTCATCGGGTTGGAAGCACTCAACGCCTACTCGGACAGCTTTAAAGCCATCAAGTCCGCGTTTAAGCCGCTGCGCAAGAAGCTGCGCTAGACCACCGGCTCATCCTGCGCAGCTGCACAACTGCGTAGTCACCACAATGGCCCACACCATCGCCTGCTTGCGGTGGTGTGGGCCCGAGCTTTTCGCATCCGCCTCATGGCCCGCCATGAGACGTTTAGCTATCGCCTAGTTATCGTCTTCGGCGGCATCCTCAGCATCAGCCGCGGCGGTGCGGGCTTGCGCGATTTCAATAGCGCGCTCGGCTTCCTCGCGGGAGTTGTAAGGGCCCATGCGGTTCTCCCAGCCGGACACCTTTCCCTGGGATACCTCGCCGGTAGACGGGTCGTAGAACCACTTGTTGTCAGCCTCAGCCATAGTTTTCTCCGTTCTGTCGGGCAAGTAATCAGTGCACCCCACACTACAGACCGCCCGCGGGCCTCGCCCGTTAGAATAGATTGGTCACCTACTCCTGCCCTTTCTTTTAGGCAGGCTATCGCCACCAGCAAAGGAGAACCTTCCCGATGCCCCTGTGGACTGCCCCTTCGACCCCGGCCATCGACCGCGTTCGCGCCGCACACCGCGAGAACGTGGGCGCTGATGCAGCTCATGTTGCTAGCGCCCCTGCCACCTGGGCACTCATCGGCGAGCACATCGATCACTACGGCGGCATCGCCATCATGGGCCTGGCCAACATCCGCGCGGCAGCAGCTGTCAGCCCCCGCAGCGACGGCCTGGTCAAGGTACGCCTAGAGCACACCAACGGCGAGACCGTTGAAGACCAAATTTCCCTCGAGCAGGTCTCTTCCCTCGCCGCGGAGCAACAGCCCAGCGTCGATTCCGAAGGCCAGCCCATCGAACCCCCTGCACCCGAAGGGGCCATCGCCGCGCGCCTCGGCGGCATCATCTACACCATGATCAACCGCCAGCTCCTTACCCGCGAGACCGCCGGCGCCGATATCACCGTGGTCAACGACATCCCCGATTCGACCGGACTCGGCGCCGCCGCAGCCATCGACATTGCCACAGCGTTAGCGTTGCTCGGCAACGCGGATGATCTGCATGATGCCCCGCTGCGCGCCCGCATCGCGGAGGTGTGCTCCCAAGCAGTTGGCACCTTCGCCCGATTCCCTGCGCTGCGCGCCCGCCACTCCGCCGCGCTGCGCGGCGCTGGTGAGTCCATCACCATCATCGACTACGCCGACGGCTCCGTCACCCAGGCACCGCACATGGTCAACAAAGACATCGCAGCCTTCGCGCTGGCCGTGCCAAGTGACGCCGATTCCCTAGAAGCCGTCGCAGAGATTCGCACCCGCGAGCGTTTCATCGACGCCGCCTGCCGCGCCTTCGGCACGCCTTCGCTGCGCCTGTTGCCGGATGCACCCCAACGCGTCCTCGAGTGGCTCGCCGCTGTCCACAAGGTGCACGGCACCGAGAATCAGCCGACCATCGCGCAAGCCACCGCGTGGCTGACCTTCTACTCAGAGGAAACCGAGCGCGCCGAAGGAGTTGCCCGCGCTTTGCGCTCGCGCCGCGGCACCGAGCTTTTCCCGCTCCTCACGCAGTCGCAGTCAGCCTTGTCCACCGTGTATGAATTCAGCTCCGCGGAGAAACTCGCGCAGCTGGCCACCGCGCGCGGCGCCGTCGCGGCACGCTCCGCCCACGCGGGCACGTCCTCCGCGGTCATCGCCTACGTGCCGAGCACCAAGGCCACAAACTTCGCGGCCGACTTGGCCGAGGACGGCCTGCTTGTCGTCCCGCTTACTGCCGGAAGCCCAGCAATCACCGAGGACTAATCCGCAGGCCACGCGAAGAGCACATCACGCTCCTCAACGTCGGCCTTGACCAAGGACACCATCGTCTCTTTGCCGGTCTCCGGGTGGCCTACGGCCTGCCCCATCACCGGCGGGTCTAGGACGAAGAGGCGCGCCTTCTCGCGCTGTTCCCCGCCATCGACCACCACGGCTTCGAAGTTGGTGCCTACCCACGGTGCCAAGACCGTCGCCTCCGTAAGGTTCAAACAGGCCTTATCCACCTGGGAGGCCAGCTGCGATGTCGAGCGCATCGTGGAAACGACATCCCCGGCGCGCTCGCGCACCCACTGCGGAACCTCGTAGCCGCCGCTGAGCGCCAGGCAGACCTCCGTGGCGAAGCGGTCAACTAGACGCCGCAACGGGGCCGTCACGTGCGCATAGTAGCCGCCGATTCCCGCGTGCACGTCCGCCTGGCCATCCTCCAGCCACACGTAGTCAGCACCACGAAGCAAACGCTGGGCCTCGCGCATCACCGCCATCCCGCGCGGTGAATCCGCATCCACGGAATGCAGGAATTCAGAGATGCTGCCCTCTCCCAACTCGAAGCCCAGGGCCTCCGCCTCAGAGCGGAAGGTGGCCTCAGCCTCCGGGGTGGCCGCCGATAGTGTGCGCAGGAAACCAACTCCATGTGATTCCATCAGCCGCCCCGCGCACATTCCGGTGAGCAGGGAAATCTCCGAGTTATAGTCCATCACCTCATGGCGCGGCTCCATGACCAGCTCATAGTGGCCTTTCTCCCCATCGCTGCTTTCGGATACGCGCTGCGAGGGAATGCGCAAGTTGATCGCCTCGCGGCGCAGCGAAGAAGCCTGGCGCAGCTTTCCCACCTCCGGCAGCAAGGCGATGGAGGAATGCAGCGTGCCCTTCTCCAAGTCGGCGTGCACTTGGTCGTAGTCCAGCCGCGCGTGGCTGCGCACGAGCGCGCGCTCCACCGAGAAGTCCTCCACCTCACCTGCGGAGTCGAGGTCGAAGGTCCAGAGGACGGCGGGGCGGTCGACGTCGGCAAGCAGCGAAGCCCTGTCTTCGGAGAGCTCTGCCGGGTGCAGCCGCGCCGGCTCATCCGGCAGATAGATGGTCTGGCCGCGCTTCAGGGATTCCTGCTCCAGTGCGGAGCCCGGTTCGATGAACGCGGCGACATCCGCGATGGCATAGAGCACGCGGTAGCCGCCATCGCGCGCCTCGATGAAGACGGCCTGGTCCAAGTCCATGGAGCCGGCCGGGTCGATGGTCACCAGCGGGATGTCGCGGGCATCGCGGCGCTGTTCGGCATAGCGGTCCTGCGCGGAGGCGGCCTGTGCGGTGACGTCCTCCGGGAAGTCTGTCGGAACGGAAAATTCCTCGGCGATGGGCCGAAAGTCCAAGGGCGCGGCATACAGTTTCATGCTGCCCCATTGTTCCAAAAAATAAAAGCGTGGGTGCGAATGAGCCAACCTATAAGCCGGATTCTGTGCCGCGCGCGTGGCGCGGTGGCAAACATCCATCCAGGCCAACCGTTGCCAGTTGGCTCAAGCAGCTACCTTCAGGCTTCGGCGAGCAACCTACTAACGCCTGATCGGGCCCGCAAGCGTGGCGGGCCGTGATGCCTTGCTCCCAGTGGGGTTTACCCAGCCACCGCCATCGCTGACAGTGCTGGTGCGCTCTTACCGCACCCTTTCACCCTTACCGCTTCCCTTTCGCCGCGCCGAAACGCAGCGGAGGTACGCGGCGGTCTACTCTCTGTTGCACTTTCCCGCGGGTCACCCCGGGTTGCTGTTAGCAACCACCGTGCTCTGTGGAGTCCGGACTTTCCTCGGCCCGCGCCTAGCCCCATGAAGGGGCCGGTTCGACGGAACGCGTTTGCCCGGTCGGCTCATTCGCGCCTGTTAGTTTATCGCAGCGCGCCCAGATGCCCCACATCGTTGAAACGGTGCAGGGTGCTACCGCCCTCGAAGAACTCGACCTCACTCAAGGAAGCCAGCTCAAGGAAGAGGTGGTTGGGCGTTTGCGGTCCGGAATCGAGTGCTTGGCGCACGAAGGACTTGATGGGGTTGACGTGGGAGACCACGAGGACAGTCTGCTCTGCATAGCGCTGCTGCAGCTCGCGGCGCGCAGCACTGACGCGGCGGTGCACTGCGCGCAGGGACTCGCCACCCGGGCAGGCCACGGACGTATCCTTCAGCCAACGCGCGTGGAGCTCGGGGTCGGCGGCATCGGCTTCGGCGAAGGTCTTGCCTTCCCAGCGCCCGAAGTCCACCTCGATGAGGTCCTCGACGGTTTCCACGCGCAGCTCACGGCCCTTAACCACGGCGGCAGCCGTCTGCTGGCAGCGGCGCAGCGGCGAGCACACCACGGCATCGATGTGGGTATCGGCCAAGGCTTGGGCAGCGGCGAGCGCTTGCTTCTTGCCCAGCTCGGTCAGCTCAGGGTTTGCACGCCCGGAGTACTGCTTGGCGGCGGACATCGCCGTCTGCCCGTGGCGCAGCAGGATGAAGCGGGTGGACTGTCCGGTCTCGGGGCGCCAGTCGGCTGCGGTAGAGGACGCCGTGCTTGGCGACGTCCCCCCAACCTCCCCGCTGACATCCTGACTATCCGCAGCGACGGCCTCAGCGCCGTCGCCGGAACCCATGTCGAGGATGCCCGCAGGATCGCCCTTCGCGGCGGCGTCCATCGCCACGTTGGAGAGCGCATCGGCCACCGAGTTCTTCGCGCGCGGGACCCACTCGAGGCTGAAGCTAGGAATCTGATCCAGCAGGCGGCGTGCCTCGATGGCCAGCTTCTGCATATCCGGGTGCTTGATCTTCCAGCGCCCGTTCATCTGCTCCACCACGAGCTTAGAGTCCATGTAGAACTCCACCTCATCCGCGCCCAGTTCTACCGCTGCCTCCAGGCCGCGCAGCAACCCGTGGTATTCGGCCACGTTATTCGTGGACTTCTGGCCCACAACGTAGGCGATTTCCTTGAGCAGCTGCGAGCGGTCCGCGTTGTAGACCGCGGTGCCAGATCCGGCAATCCCGGGGTTGCCGCGGGATCCGCCGTCAGCGAAGATGACTAGCTTCATGAGGCCGGGCGCACCAGGTAGGAGCCGCAGTCGCTGCACTGCGGAACCTCGTCGGCCGCCGCGTTGCGCACCGCGTTCTGCTCGGCCGGCGGCAGCACGATGAAGCAACCGCCGCAACCGCGCCCGGTGAAGGCCGCAGCGCCCACGCCGTTTTCTTCACGCACGGTCTCGTACTCCTCCAAGACATCCGCGGGCAGCTGCTCGCGCAGCTCGCCGATGCGCACCTGCGGATCCGGACGGTTCGCTGCGGCCTCCTTGGCGGCCTCGGCCGCGCGCTTGAGTACTTCGAGCTTGCGCTCGGAATCGGAAACCTTGGCGCCGTGGACGTCCAGGTTGGCGCGGAGGGCGTGGATTTCGTTGTGGGCTTCCTGTAGCTCGCTCATGAGATCCGCGATGCGGGACTTGGCCGCGTAGAGATCGTGCTCCAGGTCCTTGCGGGTCTCCGGGTCAGTCGCAGCACCAAGCTGCGCCTTGTCATCGCGCTCGCGCTGGCGTAGCTTGCGCTCATCAGCCTGGATGCGCAAGATTTCCAGTTCCATGTCGTCGACGGCGAGCTGGGCGGAGCCGGAGGCGTCGACAAGCCGGGCGTGTGCGGCCTGGGCCTTCTCGTACTCCTCTTGCTCCGGGATGGTGGTTGCCCCACCTAGCGCCTGGGAGCGCTCGAGGGTGGCCAGCTCCAGCAGGATGGTCTGCAGGTCCTGTGGCAGTTTCATTTAGTTCTCCTTATGCGCAGAAATCGTCCATGGGTCGGTGCGGACATCGATGATCTCGGTGTTCACGCGCAATGCGTCCTCCACAATATCGCGCGCTTGGGCAGTCCAGGGAAACTCGCTGGCCCAGTGAGCGGTATCCACCACGGCCGGGCCCTCCGGCTCCGCCAGGTGCGCGGCGCGCAGATGCTCATCCACTGGGTGGTGGCGCAAATCGGAGGTGACGTAGACGTCCACGCCGAGCGCTGCCGCCTGGTCCAGGAAGGAATCCCCCGAGCCACTGGAGACTGCCACTTTCTTCACCATGCGCTCCGGGTCGCCGGCCGCGCGCACTCCCCATTCGGTTTCCGGAAGTGCATCGGCAACGCGCTGGGTGAATTCGCGCAAAGTCACCGGCTGCTCAAGCTCGCCCACGCGCCCTAGCCCTAAGGCCTCGTCGAGGTTCTCATAGGGCTCCACCGGGACGATGGGGCGGCCAGCCGTGATGCCGACGAGCTCGGCCAGCTTGTCGTTGACACCCGGGCGGGCTTTATCCGCGTTGGTGTGCGCGGCCAACAGGGCCACGCCATTGCGGATCAGCGTGTGGATGACCTTGCCCTTCGGTGTATCCGCCGCCACCGAGGTCACCCCGCGAAGCAGCAGCGGGTGGTGCACCACAAGCATCTGCGCGCCGAGCTCCACGGCCTTGTCTGCCACCTCCTGGGTGCAGTCCAAGGCAAAGGCCACGGTGCTCACCTCGTCCGCGGGGTCACCGCACACCAGACCAACGGCATCCCAGGGCTCGGCCAGCTGCGGCGGGTAGGCCTCGTGGATTACGCGGCGGATCTCGCCAACGGTCGTTCGTTCTGCCATCTCGTTTGCTCCTTGTTGGCTTGAGGTTTCACGTCAGTCGCGTCGCTGCTATATCCTAGCTTTCGTTCGCCAGCGCACCCCTCTAGCTTAAGGAGCCTTTGCATGACGCCTCCGGAGAACGACAACCAGCTCCACATCGTCTTCGTGTGCACGGGCAACATTTGCCGCTCACCCATGGCGGAAATCATCACACGCGACGCCATGGAGACCGACATGCTCGACCTCCTCGCGCGCGTGAGCTCCTGCGGCCTCGGCGGCTGGCACGTGGGCCAGGGCGCGGACGAGCGCGCCGTGGCTGAGCTGCGCCGCGGCGGCCACGATGGCGCCGGCCACCAGGCCGCCCAGTTGGGTCCGGACCATATGGACGCGGACCTCTTCGTGGCCATGGACACCGGCCACCGCGATGCCCTCATCGAGCGCGGCATCCCGGAAGACAAGGTGCGCCTCATGCGCAGCTTCGATCCGAACTCCCCGGAGGATGCCAGCGTGGAGGATCCTTTCTATGGCACGGAGGAGGACTTCGCCCGCACCCGCAGTGAGATCGATGCTTCCGTTCCGGGCCTGCTCGAGTGGATTAAAGAAAACCACGGCTAGATAATTCTGCGCGGCTACTAGACTGATCATCATGCTCAAGACATTCCTCAAGCCTGGGTGGGTGCTCTTTCTCATCTTCATCGTCGCGTTTTCCTATTTGTCTTTCACGGTGCTCGCTCCGTGGCAGCTGAATAAGGACGCGCAAATTGTGGAGCGCAACCACCTCATTGAGGAGGCCTACGACGCCGACCCCCAGCCGGTCACCGAAGTCTTTTCTGATGATGGATCCTTGCACAAGGAGTGGGAACGCGTGGAGCTAACCGGCCACTACCTCCCGGAGGATGAGGTGCTCCTGCGCCTGCGCCCGGTGGAATCCGCCCCGGGATTCCAATCGCTGGTCCCCTTTGAAACCGAATCTGGTGAGACGTTCCTGGTCAACCGCGGCTGGATGCCCACGGATGAGGGCAACTCCGTCCCCCACATCGACCCGGCCCCGCAGGGCGAGGTCACCATCGTGGCCATGGCGCGCTACGACGAGCGCAAGCACACCTCCGCACCCATTGAGGAACAAGGTTACACGCAGGTCTACTCCATCAATACGGAGCAGATTGCAGAGCTTGTCGACGTCCCCCTTGCCCACGACTACCTCCAACTCTCCCCCGAGCAGCCGGGTGAGCTGCATGCGCTGCCGGTTCCAAAGCTGGACCGCGGCAACCACTTGTCCTATGGCTACCAGTGGATTGCCTTCGGCGTGATGGCGCCGCTGGGGTTTGCGTATTTCGTGTGGTCTGAGATTCGGGAGCGCCGCCGCGCCCGCGATGAGGATGCCCTGATTGCTGAGGCCACTGCGGCCGCCACCGGTGCCGGCTCCCCCGATGCGGCTGCGGACGTCAATAGCTCCGAGCACGAGGAGCCTTCCGGCGAGCACTCTGATACCACGACGCCTGCTGCCCCGGCTTCGACTCCAGCAACTACCACGCAGCCTTCGCGCCGCTCCCGCTCGCGCTATGGCTCCGCCAAGCCGGACTTCTACGAGAAGATCCGTGAGCGCGGTCAGGAGCGCTACTAGCCTTCCTAGTTCCACGGGCCCACTGGGGCGTCGTGGGATTGCCGTGGATATGCGACAGACCCCCTTTTCGATTCCTCGAAAAGGGGGTCTGAAATGGTGCGGCCTGAGGGGATCGAACCCCCGACCTACTGGGTGTAAACCAGTTGCTCTTCCAGCTGAGCTAAAGCCGCAGTGCACTGTGTGCTCGCACAAGATTAGCCTATGGGCACCCGCAGCAACAAATCAGGGTGTAACTAGTCGCTGCGAATGCCGCGTGAGCAGGCATATCCTGCGGTTACTTTAAGGCTTCTTGGTGTAGCCGCGAGCTACAAGGCAGGAGCCCTGCCACTCGCCGAGGCGCTCAGCCTTGGTCTGCACCAGACCAGCCAGTTGTGCGGATTCGGAGATCTCACCGGGCTCGAGGTTGCCCGGCTTTCCAGCGCCTGGGGTCAGCAGCCAAATACGGCCGGAATCACCCAGGGGACGGGTGGCATCGACCAGCCCATCGACCAAATCGCCGTCCTCCGCGCGCCACCACAGCAGCACGAGGTCACACAGCTCGTCGGTCTCCTCATCGAGGAAGTCCTCCCCCAACACGTCCTCGATGGACTCAGAAATCGTGGAGTCACAGTCCTCGTCCCAGCCAAGCTCCAGAGCAATCTGCCCCTCTTCGATGCCGAGCTTGGCTGCAAATCCCGTCACTCGCTGAGTTCCTTCCGATGAAGTAGTTGATGTCATGCAGAGTATTTTAACGTCTACGGTGCACTTTTTCGCGTCGAACCTCCCCCTATCTTCCCCAGTGGTGGACATTTTCCCCCATGAAACCACCCCTGGGGGCCTCCAAATGCCCCGCCGTGAAAGCGGCGCGTATCCTAGGAACAGATCTTTGTACTACGAACCAGGAGGATTTAATGGCCGACTTGGACGCCCACAACGGCGACTCCAACTTCCCCATCGTTCGCGATGGCGTGGCAGCATACCTGCACGACTCCGACCCGGAGGAAACCCGCGAGTGGATGGATTCCCTCGACGGTCTGCTGGACTCTTCCGATCCGGAGCGCGCCCGCTACCTCATGCTGCGTCTTCTTGAGCGCGCTACCGCCAAGCGCGTGCCGTTGCCGTCCCTGACGTCCTCGGATTTTGTCAACACCATCCCGACCTCCCTCGAGCCGGAGTTCCCGGGCGATGAGGAATTGGAGAAGCGCTACCGCCGCTGGATCCGCTGGAACGCGGCCATCATGGTGCACCGCGCACAGCGCCCGGGCATTGGCGTCGGTGGACACATTTCCACGTACGCAGGCGCTGCCCCGCTGTATGAGGTGGGCTTGAACCACTTCTTCAAGGGCAAGGACGATCCCTCCGGCGGTGACCAGGTCTTCTTCCAGGGCCACGCTTCACCGGGCGTCTACGCACGCGCCTTCATGGAAGGCCGCCTCACCGAGGAAGACCTCGACGGTTTCCGCCAGGAGCACTCGCGCGGCGAAGGCAAGGGCCTGCCGTCCTACCCGCACCCGCGCCTGATGCCGGACTTCTGGGAATTCCCCACCGTGTCCATGGGCCTTGGCCCCATCAACGCCATCTACCAGGCACGCTTCAACAAGTATCTGGAGAAGCGCGGCATTAAGGACACCTCCAAGCAGCACGTCTGGGCCTTCCTCGGCGACGGCGAGATGGATGAGCCGGAGTCCCGCGGTCTGCTGCAAATGGCGTCCCTCTACGAGCTGGACAACCTGACCTTCGTGGTCAACTGCAACCTGCAGCGTCTCGACGGCCCTGTGCGCGGCAATACCCAGATCATTCAGGAGCTGGAGTCCTTCTTCCGCGGTGCTGGCTGGTCCGTCATCAAGATTGTCTGGGGCCGCGGCTGGGACAAGCTGCTTGAAGCCGATAAGGACGGCGCCCTGGTCAACATCATGAACACCACCTCTGATGGTGACTACCAGACCTTCAAGGCTAACGACGGCGCCTACGTCCGCGAGCACTTCTTCGGCCGTGATGAGCGCACGCTCAAGCTGGTTGAGGACATGTCCGATGATGAGATTTGGGCACTGCGCCGCGGCGGCCACGACTACCGCAAGATCTACGCCGCATACGATAAGGCGCTGAGCTACGCGGGCACCGGCCGCCCGACGGTCATCCTGGCCCACACCATTAAGGGCTACGGCTTGGGCCACAACTTCGAGGGCCGCAATGCGACCCACCAGATGAAGAAGCTGACGCTGGAGGATCTGAAGCTCTTCCGCGATAAGCAGGGAATCCCGATCAGCGACGAGCAGCTTGAAGCCGATCCGTACCTGCCGCCGTACTACCACCCGGGCAAGGACGCCCCGGAAATCAAGTACATGCTGGAGCGCCGCAACGAGTTGGGTGGCTTCTTGCCGGAGCGCCGTGAGAACTTCGAAACTCTCACCACCCCGGATCTGTCCAAGCTGCGTTCGGTGCGCAAGGGCTCGGGCAAGCAGGACGTGGCAACGACCATGGCTCTGGTGCGTACCTTCAAGGAGCTCATGCGCGATAAGGAGCTGGGCAAGCGCGTCGTTCCGATCATTCCTGATGAGGCCCGCACCTTCGGCATGGACTCCTGGTTCCCGACTCTCAAGATTTGGAACCCGCGCGGCCAGAACTATGTCCCGGTGGATCATGACCTCATGCTCTCCTACCGCGAGGCTGCCGACGGCCAGATTCTGCACGAGGGTATTTCTGAGGCAGGCGCAGCCGCCTCCTTCACCGCAGCTGCTACTTCCTACGCCACCCAGGGCGAGGCGATGATTCCGCTGTACATCTTCTACTCGATGTTCGGCTTCCAGCGCACCGGCGATGCCTTCTGGGCTGCCGGCGACCAGCTGGGCCGCGGCTTCATCATCGGCGCTACCGCCGGCCGCACCACCCTGACCGGCGAGGGCCTGCAGCACATGGACGGCCACTCCCCGATCCTGGCGTCGACCAACCCGGCCGTGGAAGTCTACGACCCAGCCTTCGGCTACGAGATTGCGCACCTGGTTCCGCGCGGTATCGAGCGCATGTACGGCGAGGACAACGAGCCGATCATGTACTACATCACCGTGTACAACGAGCCGGTCAAGCAGCCTGCCGAGCCGGAGAACCTCGACGTCGAGGGCCTGCACAAGGGCATCTACCACTACAACACCGCTGAGTCCGGCTCCATCCCGGCCAACATCCTGGCCTCCGGTGTGGGCATGTACGAGGCCCTGCGTGCACAGGAAATCCTGGCTGAAAGCTACGACGTCAAGGCGTCGCTGTTCTCCGTCACCTCGTGGGTCAAGCTGGCGCGCGACGGCGCTGCCCGCAACAAGGAAGCTCTGCGCAAGGGCGTTGAGCCCACCGAGGCATTCGCCACCTCCCAGCTCAAGGGCTTCGAGGGACCGTTCGTTGGTGTCTCCGACTTCGCCACGGACCTTCAGGAGCAGATTCGCCCCTACGTCCCGGGTGACTACATCGTCCTGGGTGCAGACGGCTTCGGCTTCTCTGATACCCGCGAGGGTGCCCGCCGCTACTTCAACACCGACGCCGAGTCCATCGTCGTCGCAGTCCTCGAGGGCTTGGCTCGCGAGGGCAAGGTGGAGCGCAGCACCGTGGAGAAGGCGGCTCGCGAGCTCAAGCTCGACGACCCGACGTCCACCCTCTCCACGTCCTCCGATGAGGACTAAGGCTAGAGCCTAAAACCTCAAGCCCCTTCTGCCTGAGCAGGAGGGGCTTTCTCATGTTCAGCTCATGTTCAAGCCGAGGGGCAACTGCCGTTGTTGCCAAAGTTCTGGCCAGATCTTGAATCAGAGGCTATAACTTTGGCAGAACGGGCAGTTCGGGCACCGCGCATGGCCCAACCGCCGCCGGCACAAGCCTCTGCCAAAATCAGCAGCAGGCCCTAGCTGCCCAGCACCCCATCGAGAACGCGCCCCAACGCCTTGGAGACCTCGCTGGGCTCCTCCAAAATCACCATGTGCCCGGCGCCGTCAATGACAGTCAGGGTGGAGCCCGGCCAGTGGCGGGCAATCACCTCCGATTGGCGGTGCGGGGTCACGATGTCATGCTGGCCCACCACGATTTCGCCCGGCACGCTGCGCAGCCGGGCCGTTGCGCCGAACTCGGAGTGCTCCACCAAGTCATCGAAGAAGCCCGCATAGCTCGACATCGGCGTATCCAGCAGCATCGCCACGTGGAATTGCAGCTTGTCCATTTGTGGAAAGCCCTGCAGCAGCGCCGCGAAGGCCGGGGCGATAAGCGCCGCCGCCTCGAAGCGCACGCGGTTGAGCCGACGGGGCAGCTTCAAGCACGCGCGGTAGACCGCGCCGAGGGTCTTCGATTCCAAGATGCGAGCCACGCCTGCGGCGGCAAAGCGCTGCATCGAGGTGGCCACCAGCGCCATCCCCTCAACGCGGTGAAAGACATCCCGCGGGGCGCGGCGCAGCAGGTTAAGCGCAATCATTCCGCCCATCGAGTGCCCAAGCAGCACCAACGGCCCCTCGGCGGCACGCTCAGCGATGACGGCCAGCACGTCGTCGGCCGCGCCCCGAACCGTGCACTGCGCGGGAGTGACGTGGGTGGATTGGCCGTGGCCGCGGACGTCGACAAGCAGGCATCGCACCGAAGGGTAGTTGCGGCGCACGTCGTTGACCTGGGAGTAGAAGCTCTCAGCAGACAAGCAGTAGCCGTGGATGAAAACCACGGTGACCTCCGCGTCCTTCGGGCCTACCTCGTACCACGCCACGCGCACGCCGTCGTTGTCCACGAAGCCCGAGTCCGTCACCCCGGTCAGTCCCGGCTCTGTCGTGAGATCGTGCAACTGATCATGGACGGTGTGCTCGATGGAGCGCATGCGGGGGCGGGCCCGGCGCGACCAGCTGCGGGCGATGGCGGAGGAACGTGCTCGAATAACCATGACATTTCAATACTAGACTGGGCCCCATGGCTAATGACCTTTCAGCGCAACTCCAAGCCCGCTTCGGCTCCGCGCCGGCAGAAGAAAAAGAAGCTTCCCCAGCCGGGGACGCATACGGCGAGCTCACCCGCCTCATCACGAAGGTGACCGGCGTGGAGGAAGGCCTGGAGCGCGAAGCGAAATTGGAGGACCTGGGGGTTGAATCGCTCGAGCGCATCGAATTAGCCGTGCGCCTCGAGGAAGCCTGCGGAGTCCGCCTCAACGAAGAAACCATGCTCTCCGTCACCACGGTGGGCGAACTTGCTGATTATGTGGAGGAACACTCGTGATTTCCTATCTCTCAGACATGGACGGCGTCCTCATCAAGGAAGGGGAAATGATTCCCGGCGCGGATAAATTCATCCAGGCGCTGAAGGATAACGACATCGAGTACATGGTGCTCACGAACAACTCGATGTCCACCCCGCGGGATCTCTCCGCACGTCTGAAGAACACCGGTCTCGACATCCCGGCGGAGCGCATCTGGACCTCGGCGACGGCCACGGCGGCCTTCCTGTCCAACCAGGCGGGATTGTCCACAGCCTACGTCGTGGGAGAGTCCGGGCTGACCACCGCGCTGCACGAGGCCGGCTGGATTCTCAATGACCGCGACGCGGACTTCGTGGTCTTGGGTGAGACCCGCACGTACTCTTTTGAAGCCATCACCACGGCGATCAACCTTATCCGCAACGGCGCGCGGTTCATCGCGACCAACCCGGACGTCACGGGCCCGGCCCCGCAGGGCGTGCTGCCGGCCACGGGCGCGGTTGCGGCGCTGATTACCGCGGCAACCAACCGCGAGCCTTACTACGTGGGCAAGCCGAACCCCGTCATGATGCGCAGCGCGTTGAATAACATCGGCGCGCACTCGGAAAATACCGTCATGATCGGTGACCGCATGGATACCGACGTCAAATCGGGATTGGAGGCTGGCATGCGCAGCATCCTGGTGCGCTCCGGCATCAGTGATGACAGCATCATCGAGCGCTACCCTTTCCGCCCGACTCACGTAATCGACTCCGTGGCGGAACTTCCGGAGCGCATCCTGGATCCCTTCGCGGACTAGAACTTAGACCGCACGCTTGACGACGCCCCTGAATCCGTACTCCCCCGCCAACATCTCTACGGCGCGGCCTAACGCGTCCAGTTCGCTGGGCGTTCCCGTAATGACTTGCTGGCAGCCTATCCCGAGGCCGCCTGCGTTGTCGGGAACGCGGCCGCTAAGCGGATCCCATACTGGGTCGCGGTGCCAACGGGTACACCATTGGGCGGTCAGCGGGTCATCACCAGGCACTATGAACTCGCTTTCGCTGCTGATGCAGCGCGCCATGGCGCGCTCGATGGCAGGGCGCAGACTGCGCGGCATGCCCGAGATCTGCAGCACGGCGGTGCAGACCTCACCGCAGGCGCGGTTGGGCCAGCTATCTGCCGGGCTACCAAGTGGGTTGGCTGAAGCGGCCGGCGCGGCGGCACCGGCCAGCTGCGGGTGAACGCGTTGATTCACTCCTTAAACTCCTTTGACGTGCGAGTGATGGCACGCCGGCATGCGCCGACGCAAGACGAGCTTCGTCTTCCCCTACGAACTTGTCTTCATCACGTCACTCGCGCCGAGGCGCGAACACCGCTTGGTGCGACCGCAGTATGCGGCCACACGGTGCGTCGTTGTGCGCCCACAATTTTCCCCCGCCACTTGAGCCACAACAACCCTCAACCTGCGCTTAAGCCCCCACAGGCTCAACAAGAACTTGAGACTTCCACCCCGAAAATCGCCCCATCAATCACTTCAGTCACATAAGCCAACGCATGCAACACGCACTCGTTGTCGCCACAGCTACCCCACTACCCCCGTTGCGGCGCCCTACGGTACGCCGCGACGACGCTCAACACCGTCATGCCACCCCGGCTAGCCCGCCTGGCACTCCTGCCAGATGGCCGTGTTGGTCTCGGCCCACAAAGGCTTGCACCACTCGCCAAAATCGCGGTCCGTCAGCGCAACCATGGCCCAGTCACCAGCCACCCACAGGTAGGTACCGCTCATACCGAAGTGCCCCACGGCATCGGCGGGCAAGCCACCCATCCACTGTTGCTTCTCACCGTGAATTTCAAAGCCCAACCCCCACATGCAATCTTTGAAGCTGCCATAGCCGGGCACGATGCCCCGCAGTCCCGGAAACTGAACGCTGCGCATCTCTTCCACGGTCGAAGGATCAAGCAGGCTGGGCGAGTAGACCTCAGCAGCAAAGGCGACGAGGTCCTCCACACTAGAAACCAAACCGTGCCCGGCCGAGCCTTCCAAGGTAGTGGCCCGCATCCCCAGCGGGGCGCACACGCCTTCAGCAAGGTATTCAGCAAATGGAATCTCGGTGGCCTTTTCTACTTCCTCGGCGGCCCATTCATAGCCGGCCGAGGAGTAGATTCGGCGCTCCCCTACGGGCTTCTGAGGCTCGCGGGAATCAAAGCCCACGCCCGAGGCATGTGCCAAGAGGTGGCGCAGCGTGGAGCCATCAGGACCTGCCGGCTGATCGAGCTCCACCGCACCTTCTTCCACGGCCACCATCACCCCATAGGCGGCCACCAACTTGGTCACGGACGCCACCGGGAAACGGCGGGAGGTATCCCCCACCTGCTCAACCACTTCGCCGCGGTGCAGCAAGGCACCAGCAACGGTATCGACGGGCCAGGACTCAAGGGAAGAAAATGCGCTCATGCGCCCAAGCATAACGGGACTTAGCGCGGATCGATTTCGCAGCCCACTCCGTCACCGTCACGGTCGAACTTGGAGCGGAAACCTGGCTCACCCGCATAGATCGGGCGGCCTAGTGCGTTCCACACGTCTGCGCAGCGAGTAAAGGACGCGGGGGCAGGCTTCGGGGCCGGAGCCGGCTTAGGTGCGGGAGCCGGCTTGGGCGCCGGGGCTGGGGCAGGCGCTGGCTTCGGCGCGGGCGCGGGGGCAGGCTGCGGTGCAGGAGCAGGTGCCGGAGCTGGTGCCGGCGGAGAAGGGATGATGCCCGGCAGCGGGTTCGGAATGATGCGCTGCTGCACCGCCCAGTACACGCCACCGGCGGCAGCCGCGAGGACCGCTGCGGTAATACCTACGCCGAGCGCAATCATTTCACCTTCGGAAGACTGCTGGAATTCGGCGTCATCCTCATCCTTGTTGGAGGAACCAGATCCCTGGCTCGAGGAATCAGCTTCCTGGGAGGAGGAGTCAGACTCGGAGGAAACCGTTGCGGTTGCCTCGGCGTTAGGGGCCGTGGTCTCCGCTTGAGCTGGAACAACAACGGACAGTGCGACAGATACAGAAACAGAGGCGGCGAGAACCGCGCGAGAGAACTTCTTCATAAACTCAAGTTATATCCTGCAGCACTACCCCGCAGGAAATCGCGCTCATCCGAGGGCTACATCACGCCGGAAAGCCACAGCGAGCTGGAAATCAGCAGCGGGCTACACCGCATGCGTTAACGGATGAGCCCGCCGCGCCGATATCAAAAATGTAGCGCATTACGTCGCTGCACTTCCCTATCACTCATATCTCTGGTGCGCCCTCTCCACGCGCCTCTCTCATCTCTTTGTGGCGCCTCTCGGTGATGCCGCGGAGCTACATCACGGTGGACGGCTCTGCGGCTCCCTCAGAAACGATCGCGGAAGGCTGCTCGTTCGCCGTGGGCGCGGGCGTTTCGGAGTTTTGCTCCACTGGGGCCTGGGTTTCGGCGTCCTGCGGATCCGCGGGGGCATACACAGCTTCGCTGTCCGGGGTGCTATCAGTTGGCGTGTCCGGATCAACTTCTGCCGTCGGCTCCTGTTCTGCGGAGCCCGTGGAGTCAGTTGCCGGCGCCTCCTGAGGTGTGGTCAGTGGCGCGGAGGAAGACGCAGAAGGTTGCGCCGACTCAGAAGTGGATTCGGACTGCCCCATCCACCGCGAGGGCGATAGCCACCCAGCGTCCACCCCATCAGGGTTAGCGGAGGAAAGCAGCAACAGGCCAACCACACCGAGGCCGGCGATGAGCCCCGTCGTTGAGGCCCGCACGCGCCCGCCTAGAGTCCAGAAATAGTTCCACTTGTTGTCCGGCTTATCGTCGCGCCAGATGCCGCGCTGATAATCGTCTTCTTCTTCCTCCTCGGAGTCGTCCGCATAAGCCGGCCGCCCCGGCCCGTCATCTTTGCTGTCTTGGGGCATAGCGCCAGCATCAGCGACGGCGTCGGCAGCAATGGCCTCCGTCTCCGCATCCGATGCCACGTCTTTGTGCGAAAGCTCCGCAGTATCTGCCGCCGGCATGATGGTGGTGGGGGCGTCGGCAGCGGAGACGTCGCCAAGCTCCTGCGAGACATCACCCGGCACGCCCTCAGTGGTGGGAAGCTTGTACAAATCCCAGAAGGTGGAGAGCAGCGCCGAGCGGATCGCGCGTTCCACCGCCCACTGGCGGGCGGGGTTAACCTGCACAAGGACGCGGTACTGCACCTGCCATGGCTGGCCGGCCGCGGTGGGGGCCGTGAGCCCAGTGGCGGGCAGAACGTCGAGCTCACCGGCCACATCCGCGTGGATGTCTGGGGCTTCAAGGGCTCGCTTCGAAATCTTTTCCACCTGTTCGGTGATCTCCGGCAAGGACTCGCCCTCGTGGACCGGGATAGCGATATCCACCACCGCGCGCGACCATTCTTGCGAGAAGTTCGTGACCACGCCCGCGGAACCATTCGGCACCATGACCACTTCACCGGTAGGTGTGCGCACAGTCGTCGTGCGCAGCGTCAGCGAAACGACGGTGCCCTCCACGCCAGTTACACCGTCGAAGCTGACGTAATCACCCACGCCGAACTGCTTTTCCGAGAGGATGAAGAATCCCGCAAGGAAGTCACCGATGATGGCCTGCGCGCCAAAACCGACGGCGGCCGAAACGACTGTCGCCGGGATAGCCGCGCCGAGGGGTGGCACCCCGACGTTGGCTAGCGCGGCCAACACAAGAAGGAAATAGGCAACCGCCTGCGCCACGTAGACCAGTGCGCCGGCAAGCGCCAAACGCGCCTTGGTGGACTCTTGATTCTCATCCAAACGGGACTCAATCACCCGCACGGCCAGCCGGCCGATGCGCGGGATGAGAATCGCCAACAACAGCATTCCCAGCAGCGGCAGGCCGTGATCCACGATGGCCTGCCACATGGCGAACAAGTAATACTTCAGCATTGCGCCAAGCCTAGTCCTTCAGCCTGACAGAACCCTTGGAGCCTTAAGCGCGGTGGATGAGATAGTAATTCGGAGTTGGCTTCCACGTGTAGCCCGCGGGGACGATGTCCTCGCCGAAAGCGCAGAAAGTCTTCGTCGTCCACAGTGGAATCGCAGGCATCTTTTCCAGCAACAGGCCTTGAGCCTCCGTGTAATGCTTTTGGGCTTCCTCCCGGCTCTTCGCCTGACCCGCCTTCTTCAGCAGCTCATCGTATTCAGAGCTGTTAAAGCCTGATTCATTCTCCGAAGAGTAGGACGCATATAGCGGCACCAGGAAGGTAGATTCCTCTGGGAACTCCGCCTGCCAAATCGTGCGGAAGGCACCGGTGAGATGACGGGCAATTACCTCTTGTCTGAGGTCCTTCAAAGTGGCAAACTCATGGCCCTCCGCCGGCACGCCGAGGGTATCCGACAGTTGCTTCGCCACGGCGTCGATCCACGTCTTATGGCCGCCGTCGGTGTTATAGGAAATGCTGAAAATCCCATCAAACGGTTCCAGCTTTTCCGCCTGCTCCCACAGTTCGCGGGCCTTCTCCGGCTGGTAGGTCAAGACGTCGGCCCCCTCCGGTGTTGGTGGAATGGAACCGTCCAGCGGCGCGACGAAGCCGGTGGCGGGAAGCACCATACCGTGGAAGATATCCCGAGCCATTCCTTCACGGTCCACTGCCATGGACAACGCGCGGCGGCGCAAGCGTCCGGCCTCACCGCGGAAGTTCGCATCGTTGGCGGGGATGGTGATTTCCATGATGGAGCCGCCGGGCTTGGTCAAGGCGCGGGAGCCCAGTTCCTTTTCGAAGCTGCCTAGCTTCTCCGCCGGGATCCGCGTGAGCACGTCCAGCTTGCCATCTACGAGGTCCTGGTAGGCCTGCTCCTCCGAGGAATACACCACGAACTTGATGCCTTCATTCTGCGGCGTTCGCGGCCCCTTGTAACGGGGGTTCGGCACGAGTGTCACAGCCTTCTCGCGCTCCCAGGAAGCCAGCACATAAGGCCCGCTGCCGATGGGATCCGTTCCGCGATCGCTCAGCCTATCCTGGTCTTCGGAGCGCATGGGGAAAAAGACCGAGTATCCCAAGCGCTCGAGGAATCCCGCCGTGGGGCGTGAGAGCTCAATGCGGAAAGTTTTCGGCCCCGTCACCTTAAGGCCGCGCATTGACTTCCTGCCTTCGTGGAAGCCACGGATTGGTTCAAAGTGATGCGCGGAGAGCAGCGACTGGCGCACCGCGGTATTCCACGTATCGACGAAGTCTTCTGCTTCCACGGTTGAACCGTCGGAAAACACGGCGTCATCTCGAATCACCACGTCATATGTCGTGTCATCGACCTGCGTGATGGATTCCGCCAAGTCATAGTGAGCGCCACCGGTTTCATCCAGGTACATCAACCCCGAGTACACAAGGTTGATGATGGTCTGCCCCGGCGCATCGTTGGAATCAGCCGGGATGAGGGTGCGCTGTGGCTCCGAGATATCCGTGGTGATGAGGTTCATGTCAGAGGTGTCGACGTTGCCAGGCTCCGCCGTGCATCCCGCCACCGTGGGCGCCACGACGCCCGACACCGCTAGCGCCGCCAGCATGCCTAGAAAAGAACGCCTCGAAGTCACGCGTTCATCACCTCACTCTCACTAATACTTTAAAGGATCTAATCATCTCTCTTTTCATAACGGCGCATGAGCCTCTCCACCAATTCATCGGTGAGCTGGTCATCGGCCAAAATGCGATCCAAAAGCTCGCGTGGTGTCGGCCCCTCGGCGCTCGGGGTCTCGTAGGAATCGCCGCTCAAGTCCACGCCGAAATCGGAGGTTTCCGCTTCCGCGGCAGGCGGCTTCATCATCTGCGACATCTCCGCCACTTCCTCATTGAAGGAATCGAGGAACTCGGTGGCGTCGATGGCTGCTTCCGAACGGCGCTTGCCGGCGCGCACCTCGCGCTCAATACGGCGCTGCAGTGCCTTTTCCATCTGATTGTGGCGCCAAGAACGGAGCTTGGAGGGCTCTAGGCGACGCCCCACGGCCCTGCCCTTGCTCTCCGCCTTGCGCGCCATCACCATGACGTAGGCCGCGGTGTCATTAACCGGCGCCCACTCTTGGCGGGCGGGCACGCGCCACCCGGCCCAGATACCCAGCATGGTCATCACGAAAGAGACAACCGGACCAAGAATGACTCCCCAGGCCAAGTAGCCGGCCGAATCCGCGCCGAGGACCACCAAAGCGCAGGCCACCGCGGGGATCACGGTGGGTGTGTTATCCCCAAAGACGGCGGGCTCGCGCCCCATGGCGATGTCACGGATCATGGAACCTCCCGTGGCAGTGAACACGCCCATCATGATGCAAGGAATCAGCGGTAGCCCATAAGCAATGGCCTTGAGCGCGCCTGTCGACGCCCACAGCGCCGAGACCACCGCATCCCCATGGGACTGGACATAATCCCACGTCTTGCCTTTGAAGTAGACAAAGCGGGCGATGATTGCGCCGGCAAACGCCAGGTAGAGATACTCCGGCTGACTCATCGCAGCGACGGTGCCGCGGTTGATCAGCACGTCACGGATCATGCCGCCGCCGAGGGAGGAGAACATCGCAATGAAGAAGAAGCCCACGATGTCATAACCACGCTGGCGGGCCATGGTGCCGCCAATCATGCCCATGAGGAGGACACCAATGATGTCGGACCAGTAGTACAGCGACTCGATCAATGGGTCCATCTCGACAACGCTCATGGTGGTCATCGTATCGGGTGCTGTGCGATATCTCGCATTAAGGAGCTATTCCTTGAAGTACGCCGCCTAAAAGCTAGCCTACGAGGGCTCAGAACAGGAGCTAATGCACGTAGAGCTCGTTATAGGACTTCTCTATCCAGATGACATAAAACACTTCACCGTCTTTCCAGCCGACGAAAGGTAAATTCCCCTTGTGGCGGTAAACTCGGAATCTCTCGACATCCTGAAACTGCCTCGGAATGCAAGGAATAATTGAGCCAGCCGGAATGAATTCAGAGCCAAGTCCATGCTTGGGATGCTGCGCCAATTCTTTCCATGACAGCACTGACCGCTTGTGCCACTTTTCCAAAAACTCCGCGCGCATCGAGTCATCTAGCTCCCCGAAGCCCCACCCCTTCTGCAGGAACCGCGTTGAAAGGAGCGGATAGTCAGCTCTAGTACTACGGAGTGCCTCCACGACACTCGACTCTGGGGTGCTCCTCGCCCCTCTGGTTGGCCTACTCCCCCGTCGTTTACTTTTCTTGCCCACGGTTAACAGAAATAGTTTTTCAGATCGGCATCCGTAATCTCTAGCCCTCGTTTGCCCTCGACGAAGTTCTTTTTCCAAGGAGATTCGGTGTGGGTTTTATTACGCAATGCCCATGCGGAGTATGGGCCATATTTGTCCCACACTTCAATCAGGTCCTGCTCGACGTCACGGTAATCATCCCAATCAAAGTCATCTGAGATGAACTCATCGGGGTCTATGGGAAGCTTTCCGTAGTGCTTGACGTCATGGTAGATGTCTACAACTACTGGGCCATGCGCCCATGCTTCCATTCGGTCAGGGAAAAGCGGCAGGCCATCAGAAGAACGCATATGCAGACCTTTGGCGTAATAAAGAAGCTTTTGAAGCTTGAGCTGCGTAATTTCTGCATCGTCAGTTTCATCAGCCCACGCTACGAACCATTCAGCTATTTGCCGCGCCGTATATTGTTCCATGTCTGCCCTCCTTCCAGTTCCTGCCAAGAGTACAACAGGCCCAAGACACGGCACCATCCCAACGATCGAGCAGGAGTAAGAACACCCGTCATAAGGGCAGCATCAAGAGGGCGCAATGAGAGCTTTAAGCTGTGGGGCCACCGGGGCTCGAACCCGGGACCAACGGATTATGAGTCCGTAGCTCTAACCGACTGAGCTATAGCCCCGCGTATTCCCTGCCTGCTTTTATGCACACAGCGAATCCGCTCCCAGCAACATTAATCGGCGGGCCCAGAAAACGGCAATTTAGGCCCCTGGATTCGCCGTCTGAGCTTCAGCAGCGATCTTCCGCCCTTTCACCGCCACGACGGAGCCAAGGCACACTTCTGCTCACTTTTTGGCCGGGCTGAGTTTCAGGGCGCTGGGATAACGGCCAAGCCTATTCCTTCTTCTTCATTCTTCTGGCTTGCCTGCGCTCACGCCTTCGCGCGCGCTTTGCTTTGCGGATGTCCACGACCCACCGCGGAACAAAAGGCCACGGAAGCGGAACCCCAATCGCCCCCGTAAAACCAATAACCCCGATGACAAAAGCCGCCACGAGCGGAACAATCAGCACCGTTTCGACGGACTCGGGAAGGTTTGCACTTGCCACCAACCCTGTGGCACCGGCCGCGCCCATAATGAGCGTGCCATAAGGATAAATGAAGAGGACGCCATCGCTTTCTGCACCTGTTGCATCGGCTGAGTCGTACCACTCTTCTGATTGGGGATTCCTCCGCACGTACCGGATATAAAAGGTCCAGTAGGCCACCATGACCAGCACTAAACCGACACACACAAGCAGCCCAGTGATATCTCCGTCCATAGGATGCGGCCTCCTGTGGTTGCTGGTTGCGGTATGTAAACAGACGCTACCAGCGACTGCTGGAGTGAGTCCGAAATCCGGATGAGGGCACGCACCCGGTTCTGAAACAGCCTTCTATGATCCGGCATGTGTGAACCTGTAGTGTCGCGACCATGAGGCTCCTTTCCTTTAGCGTGTCTAACTTCCGCAGCATCCGCGCCACGCAGACGCTTTCGCTGTACCACCACTGGCAGCACTCCACCGCCCCAGAGGAAGGCTGGGCACAGGTCAGCGAGCCCACCACCGTACTCATCGGCCCCACGGCGTCGGGAAAGAGCAGCGTCCTCAATGCTCTCGCCTTCGCCCTACTCGCCATCGAATCCTCCGCCACCACCTGGCTTGCCGACGCCCCACCCAACCAACTCCCCCACGCCCCGTACCGCCTGGATCCCCGCACGCAACGCCTGCCCAGCACCTTCGAGCTGGATTTTGAGCTCGATGGCGTGCGCTACCTCTACGGATTCCAGTGGAGTTTCACCGGTGTGCACGCGGAATGGCTCAGCCGCGTGCCATCGACGAGGTGGAGCCCCTGCTTCGTGCGGACCCGCGGTGAGGAGGTGCAGTGGACGAGGTCTTTTATGGACAAGGGGGATGCGGCCAAGCTAGGCCCCGTTACGGACACCGAGCTGATCCTTTCTGCTGGCCTGCGCGATGGCCACCCGGTCCTCGCACCCCTGGCCCGTGCCTTGGTGCACGACGTGGCCTACCTGCCGCACGGGCACTCCTCCATCAGCACGGCCTCACGCATCACCACCCTCATCCGGACTGGCAAGCTGCACCTGCATGAGGCTGCCGCCCTACTTCGCGCGGCCGATACCGGAATCAACTCCGTACGCCTCAACCAGGACCGCATCCCGGAGCACGTCTTCCGCCAGATGCGCCCGGTCATCGACGCGCTCAGCCGCAGTAACGGCAGTATCCGCCGACCCGACGAGTTCAGCGCCTACTCCGATGCGGAGATTGAATCCCTGCTGCACGCCATCATCGTGGAGCACAAGTCCGATGATTCCTTCTACGAGCTGAAGCTGACCGATGAATCCGGCGGCACGCAGAACTGGATGGCCACCGCTCCCCTGGTTCTCGATACTCTGCGCCGCGGCGGGATCCTGGTGGCCGATGAACTAGATTCCGCCCTGCGCCCAGCACTCCTCGACTTCATCATCCAGGCCTTCCGCGAGCCCAGCATCAACGTCAACGGCGCACAGCTCATCTTTGCCTCCCACACCTTCAGCGTCCTCGAGCGCGCCGGCGAGCTGGGCCTGCGCCCCGAGAGCTTCTGGTCCGTGGAGAAGACCTCCGCCGGCGAATCGGAACTGCACAACCTCAGCGACGTGCCCGTGTCCCTGGGCAACCCCGACGCCACCCACCACTTCCTGCGCGAGCACTACGGCACCGCCTCACGGGAGGCGCTGACTGCGCTGCAGGAGCTTGTCACGGACAGTGTATGAAAAGGGCGGGCGCTTGGCGACGACTCCCCTCAGAACAAATGCGCATTCTCCTCTTCGAATGCACGCCATTCCTGAAACGCCTTAACACGTTCTTTGGCACGCTGGCGCCTCATTTGCAATACGTCTTCGCGCTTGAACCTCGTATGCGTTCCACGCTTATGGGTCGCAATTTTTCCTTCTTTTGCCCATTTCATGAGCGTTGGGCGCGAAACACCTAGCAAGTCGGCGGCTACTGTACTGGTGAGCTCCTCAGGAATGCGAGAGATTGTGACTTCTCCTCGTTGCGCAACGGACATCAAGACCTGGGAAATCAATCGTTGAACATCACTCGACAACGCGACTGAGCGCTCTTGCGCTAGCCACCCCAGTCAGCTTCCAAGGCGTTGTCATTCAACAGGTTGGCCAAGTCACTCGCGATACCGATGCAAAGCAGGGACTCACTCCCGACAACGGTTAGAGCGGCCCCATGCTTGACTGATTGCTACTAGATTAGGGGCTGAGCACAACTGAAATTCTCGTCGGACAGCCAGATAAATCGGAGCAGCACAGTGTCTGAATTTATAATCATTTACAAACGTCGCTCAGGCGAGTCTTTCATCAAACAATTCTCGGACTCGACTCAAGCGCTTAAGGAACGCCTCCGCCGCGAAGCAGCGATCGACGATCCTGATATCGAGATCGCCCATATTTCAGCGCCTTCCCTGGAATCCTTGAAAAAGTCGCATTCACGGTATTTCATGGGCCGCGTCGAGGTACAAGACGACCAGGTGGATGCAGCCTAAAGCTTCGCTTCTGGTCCCGCCTCCATGGGCGTAATTATTTCAACTTATTCTCTGTAGGACATGCACCAGGCAGAGGGCTTCGAGAATCTGAGCCCGACTCCACTGCGCATGTCCGGTACACCTGTCAGAATCAAGACATGTCTGTTGAAGCACGCGCCCTCTCCCTCCGGCGCTTGATGCGCGATTCCGCCGCAATCCGGCTCCTGGCTGCGGATAACGCGCCCGTGATTCTGGCGTTGATTGCGGAGTACTTCCCACGCGGCACCCGGGCGCGCCCAGCAGCAGAGGTATACGAGCTCATGGTCACCGATTTCGAGGTTTTGGCCAGCGAGTTTTCCATGCCCCGCACGCCACAGAACTACTGCAATGACTGGGTCAAGGCCGGCTGGTTAATCAGAAAGTCCGGCAAGAGCTCCCACGGCGAAACGCTCGAGCCCAGTGAAGATGCGCTCTCGGCCCTCGAAGCCATCGAGCGCTGGGAAGCACCGGTGACCGCGGTGACGGCCTCACGGGTGGAGTCGATCAGCTCGGCGCTGCAAAGGTTGGCGCGGGATACCAACGAGGACATCGCTAGCCGCGTAGCCAGCTTGAAAGCAGAACGTGATCGCATTGACCGCGAGATTGAAAAGGCGCACCTCGGGCAGTTTGAAAGCCTCACCGCCGCGGAGACGGAAGAGCGCGTCCAAGACGTACTGAACATGGCCATGGCCGTGCCGAGTGATTTCGCCCGGGTCCGCCATGAGCTCGAGGCCCTCAACCACCAGCTGCGCCGACAGCTCTTAGATCCAGAGGGCTACCGCGGCGAGGTGCTGGAGGAAATCTTCAACGGCGTGGACCACATTGCGGAATCGGAGGCCGGGCGCAGCTTCCGCGGCTTCTATTCCCTCCTGATGGATAGGGAGCGCAGCGCCTGGTTGGACCAATGGATCAAGGAGGTTCTGGAAAGCGAGCCCGGGCAGCAGCTCGCCCCGGACAGGAGGCAGCGGCTGCGCAGCCTCTTCCGCGATATGGAGGAAACCAGCTTCGAGGTCAACCAGACCATGACCGGGCTGGCGCGCAGTTTACGTAACTACGTCTCCTCCGAGCAATTCGCGGAGGACCGGCGCATGATTGAGCTGCTGCGCGAGGCCCGCGGCATGGCCATTGATGCCGCGCAGAACTCCGAGCTGAAGGCCTTTCACCGAATGGACACACCGCTGCAGCGCATCGGCATGTCGATTCATTCGGTCTCCCGCATCCGCCTGGCCAATCCCGGGCGGGAGGTCGTGGAGGAGGCGCCAGTGGCCTACCAGCCCGGCATGGAAGACCCGCAGGCGCTTTATGAGCTGGTGCGCGAATCAGAAATCGACTTTGAGGAATTGCACGAGGCGGTACGCGGGGCCGTCGCCAAGTCCGGCCCCTGCACTATTGGCCAGGTGCTGCAGGCCTATCCCCCGACGCAAGGTCTGGCCAGTGTGGTGGGTTTGGTACATATCGCGGATTCCCACCCGCTGCCCTCGCTGAAAGAAGCACACGAGACAGTCACGTGGACCGAGGAAGACGGTACCGTGCGTTGCGCCCAGATCCCCACGATGTATTTCGATCACACCACCGTTAAGGAGCTACAGTGACCGCCGCCAACAACCCCCGCGTCGATGCCGCGCACGAGCCGCCGCTGTGGGAACACGATAAAGGAACGCTGACCTACCATTCGCGGCGCGCGCTGGTGCAGCTGCTGCAGGGCCCGCTCATTCGCGCGCAAAAGGAGCCAGTGTTGTGGGCGGCCATTATCTCCGACGAGGAGAACCTGCGCGCCCGGTTGCACGAGGTGTTCCTGGAGCTCGTCGTGGATGAGACCGAAGGCTTCGCATTCACCCGCATGGTGGAGGAAGACAGCTTGAGCATCCCGCAGGTGCTACGCACGGACAAGCTCAAGCACATCGACACCGCTATCTTGTTGAACCTGCGCCAGGAGCTGGGTCTCACCCTGCCCGGCGAGCGCGTCATCGTGGACGTGGAGGATCTCCGGGAGAGCATCGGCTATGTCCGCGCGGTGGATAACCGCGACGAGGCCGGCTTCACCAAGCGCTTCAACGCGGCAATGAAACGCATACAGAATGACTATTCCCTCATCAGCGCCACCGAAACCGAGGGCCGCTTCGAGGTTTCCCCGGTGCTGCGCCAGCTTTTCGACGCCTCCACGGTCTCCGCCATCCGGGATGAATACGCCCGCCTGGCGCAGACGGAAGGCCAAGATGAGCAGGAACCGGAGCAGAAGCCAGCGCAGGAGGATGCCTCCGATGACTAAGAACACCACCTACTACCCCGGCCAATTCCGCATCAGCCGCATCCAGCTGATTAACTGGGGTACTTTCCACGGCTACTTCTCCATCCCAGTAGCCCGCAAGGGCTTCCTCATTACAGGCGGCTCGGGTTCCGGCAAGTCCACGTTGCTCGATGCCATGTCTGCGGTGCTCGTTCCACAAAGTCACGTAAAGTTCAACGCGGCGTCGCAACAGGACCTCGGGCGGCACAACGGGCGCAACCTCGTCTCCTATGTGCGCGGCGCGTGGCGGCAGCGGGAGAACACGCAGACCGGTGAGATCGCCCCCGAGTACTTGCGGGAGGGCGCCACCAACTCGGTCGTTGCGCTTACCTACGATAACGGCGCGGGCAAGCAGCACACCCTCATCGCCATCTTCCGCCTCAACGGCGGTGAGAACTCAGTGAGCCAGATCAAGAGGTTGTATGGGCTGGTGCCGGGCGACGAGGACGTCGACAAGCTCAGCCCCTTGCTCACCCGCAGCCTGGACACCCGCAAGATTAAGGCACTGTACAAAGGCCCCGGCGCGTCCTTCACGCCGACCTACACCACGTTCGCAGACCGCTTCCGCAAACGCCTAGGCGTCAAGAATGTGGAGGGCCAGCTCCTTCTCCACCGCACGCAATCCGCGAAGTCCCTCTCCAGCCTGGACCAGCTCTTTAGGGACTACATGCTGGACCGTCCGGCAACGTTTGAGAAAGCGGATGAGGCCGTCGAGCAATTTGAGGATCTGCGCCAAGCCTATTTAAGGGTCGAGGACGTCAAGGCCCAGATTGATACGCTCGCTCCCCTGCCCCAGCTGCATTCCCAGCGCACAGGCGCGGAGGCGGACAAAGCACAAGCGGAAGCCATGGCTGAGGCGCTGCCAGCGGTGCGCGCCCGCTTGGTGGCAGAAGAACTAGACGTTCGTATTCGGGCCCTTTCGGCGCAATTGGCCGAAGCCCAGTCTCAGGCCGCATCCCTTGAGGCCGATGTAGCTCACCTCGATGACGCAGAGCGCCTCGCTGCAGTGGCCGTCTCCCAGCTCAGTTCGGGTGAGCTCGATGCCTTAAGGGCCAAGATAGAAACCGCCGAAAAGGAGATTGAGCACCGCACGAAGGAGTTCCAGCGCCTCAGTGCAGCGGCCGGACAGTGGACTGATCACTACGAGCTCAGCCCGCATGGCTTCGCCCAACTACAGGCCAATGCGAAGATCCGTATCGCGGACTTCGAGGCCGACTTCAAAGACCTCATCAACCAACAACAGGAGGCCGGCGTGGCCGCCCGCGACGCCGCCACCGCCTGCTCCACGCTGGACAGCGAGCTGCGCTCCTTCAGCTCGCGGAGAACCAACATCGATAAGGCCTTGGTGGAGCTGCGCTCGCAGCTGGCCCGCGATACCGGTTATGCCGAGTCCGAGCTCCCCTTCGCCGGCGAGCTCATCGATATCAGCCCTCACCAGAGCGAGTGGGAGCCGGTGATCCAGAAGCTACTGCACAATTTCGCCGCTACCCTGCTCGTGCCCGAAGCCGCGAGGGAGGCCATCAACCAGTGGGTCAATTCCCGCAACGTGGGCACGCGCTTGGAGTACCGCACCATCCCGGAGTTTGCCCCAGCGCCGGCATCCGCGCGCAGCCCGCGACAGCTCATCCACAAACTCGAGTTCCAAGACCACGCCATGGCGGGTTGGGTACGCCACCACATTTCGCGCCGCTTCAACTACGAATGCGTGGACTCCGTAGCGGAATTGGAAAAGGTCACCAAGACCCCGGCCATTACCCGCGATGGCCTAGAAAGCCGCCCCAAGGACAAGGACGGCTCAACGCGCTTCATCAAGGATGACCGCACGCGCTTTAGAGGCACCGCCTGGTACCGGGTGGGCTCCACCAACACCGCCAAGATTGAGCTGCTGCGATCCCAGCTCACCGAAGCCAAGGCCACCGCCCGCGCTACGGCCAAGCAGGTCCAGGACTTCAACCGGAAGATGGACATCCTGCGCTCCCAGCGCGATAAGGCCCAGCAGGTGCTGGATACCTCATTCCAGGACATCGACACCGCCTCCGCCGAGGGCCGCAAGCGTGATCTGCAAGAGCAGTTTGACTCGTTAGCTTCCTCCCCGGAGGCCCAGGCGCTGGCCGCCGCGCACGCCCAGGCCAAGCAGAAGCTCGATGCCGCCCGCACCAAACTCAACGAGGCGCAGAAACACCTGGGCAACGTCGAAGGCGAGCTCGAGCGCTCCACCACACGCCGCCGCGGCATCGGCCCCGTGCCGGAGATCACGGACAAGGACATTGAGACGGCAGTCGTTGAAGCCCTGCACAAAGGCAAACGTAGTCTCACCATCGATGACATCGATGCCCGCCGCGATGAAGTCCAAGCCAGTTTGCAACAGACCTCCCGCACGGCAGCGCGCCGCATCGAGGAGGCCAACGACAAGATCGTCTCTGTCCTGCACGCCTACCTGTCCGAGTGGCCGGCAGAGGCCGCCGACTTGGAGCCACAGGCTAGCTTCGCCGGCGAGGGCATCGAGAAGCTCAAGTTCCTCCGGGCGGACCGCCTGGCTGATTTCCGCGCCCGCTTCCTCGAGCTGCTCAATGGCCAGACGGTACGCAACCTCTCCCACCTGGCCACGGATCTGCGCCGCGCCCGCAGCGATATTGAGATGCGCATGGACTACATCAACAAGTCCTTGGAGCGCTCACCCTTCAACGGTGAGCGCACCCTGCGCATCGACGTCAAGGACGCCCGCGGCCAGGTGGTTCAAGAATTCCAACGGGATCTCGATGCCGCCACCTCCCACAGCCTGGCGGAAGTCACCGAGGATGATCCGGCGGCAGCCATTGCGCGCTACCACGCCTTGGACAAGATCTTAAGCCGCCTCGGCTCCAGCCAGCCGGAGGATATCCGCTGGCGCAACGTGGTTTTGGATACCCGCCGGCACGTCAGTTTTGTCGGCCGCGAGTGCTACCCCGATGGCACGACGGCCAACACCTATCAGGACTCCGCCTCGCTCTCTGGTGGCCAGGCACAGAAGCTCGTCTTCTTCTGCTTGGCCGCAGCCCTGCGTTTCCGCCTCGCGGAGCCGGACCAGGACGTGCCCACCTATGGGTCCATCATCTTGGATGAGGCCTTTGACCGCGCGGATCCCGCTTTCACCCGCACGGCCATGTCCGTCTTCGCGTCCTTTGGATTCCACATGATTCTGGCCACGCCCTTCAAGCTCATCCAGACTCTCTCGCCCTATGTGGACGGCACCATCGTAGTCAGCTACGACGAGCCCACCATCGACGGCCGCCCGCAGGCACGCACGGGCTACAAGCTTATCGACGCCTCCACCACCCACGACCCCCAACAACCCGACCCCAAGGATCCCGACGATGCGGACTCCTAAAGACCTGCAGGCGCATGCCGCCAAGTACCTGCGCAACCACTTCGCCGATGCACTCGCCGATCCCGCCACGCTCAACCTTGATTGGCCGCTGCACCCACCAACAGCCACGTCCGCCGCCCGCGATATCAAGGCCACGAGGGACTTCATCCGCGCCTGGCAGCGCTGGCCGCACCAGGAAGAGGTCATCTATGAATCCCGCAATTGGTCGCGCGCGGGCCTTGGCACCAACGACGTTCCCACACGCGTAGTACTCACCGGCGCCGCGCGCATCGCTGCCGCTGCGGGCCTGATGCCCGACTACAACCGCGCCCTCCAGCGCGCCCAGGGCATCGCCGCCATCTTTCCGGACTCCCCGGACTTCGCTCATACCGTCCGCCGCACGTACAACCAGTGGAAGGACTTAAGCACCTACGACCTACGCTGCCTTGGACCGTGTCTGACCTGGCTGCGCGCCAATCCCCACTCCGGCGAATGGGAGCGCGCCGTGCCGGTGGAAGGCGTCGACGGCAAATGGATAGGCACCCACCGCCGCCTGCTCCTGACGCTCCTTGTTCCCTTCGGCATCACAGACTTGGGCCTGCACCGCAGTGACGCCCGCCTGCGACTGCGCTACCTCAACCACGCCCCAGCACTCTCCGATATCGAAATCCCCCTCGCCGACGCAGCCAGACTCTTCCCCGACGCCCCACCCCGGGTGCTCATCGTGGAGAACAAACAAACCTTCCTGGCACTGCCCGCGCTTGCCGACGCCTCCCCAACCACCATCGCCATCCTCGGCTCCGGCACCGCCGCTCACCAACTCCAGGCACTGGGCTGGCTCCACCGCACCGACATCACCTACTGGGGCGACCTCGATGCTGCCGGCTTTGCCATCCTCAACGCCGTGCGCTCCCACTTCCCCCACACCACGTCACTACTCATGGACCCCGCCACCGTCACCGCATTCCAGCACCTGGCCGTCCCCGACCCCGGCGACGGCTCCGCCACCCTCACCCACCTCACCACCGAAGAGCAACGCGCCTACCGCTTGCTTTACACCAAAGGAAGACTGCGCATCGAGCAGGAGCGGATTCCTTTTGTGCACGCCAACGCAATGGTCCAAGAGGCCCTCGGTGGCGGCTCAACGCAAAGCCACTAACACCCCAAGCACACTAAAAATGACCCTCACCTGCCAGTAGCCCCGGTGAGGGTCGAGCAGCTGTACGCAAAGTAGGACTGCCCCTACCAAGAATTATGCCCAACGAGCGCAGAGATAGTCAACGCCTGCGTCGCAATAATGAGCCGGCAGTCAATCGTCTCGATGAAGCAAACATCAATCTACGAAGCCATCATCACCAAGCCCATCAAGGTACGCGCTCCAACTTTTAAAGACATCAGCAAGCAGATGTAATGGTGCTTCATCAACGTCGTCGCAGTGCCGAAACTCCTTTAGGCTGAATGCTGCCGCGCCGACCGCGATAGCGGTTCGGATAGCCACTTCGTAGGTTTCAATTGCATTGCCGCAGCTTCCGATATCTGCTGAGATCGCTATTTCAATTTGGCGGACTACATTGTGGTGCACTGATCGATTGAACTCGTTGTACATCTCACGACCTTTAAACCCATCAAAATACGTCTCAACCAGATCCGTATACGGCAATAGTCTGTGACGCCTGCCGTACCCCTGCGATGCAAACGCTTGCCTAATTTTTTGATGCGCCTCCAAAGCGTCATGAAGCTTGGAATCGGGCCTTGCAGCGTCAGAGTTCTCGTACCCATTTATCACGACGTTTACCGCTCGAGTGGTTCTAACCCACGGGTCTTCTTGCTCATTCACATACATTACTAGAGCAGCGTTTTCTAGAGCAGGCCTGGCAAGAATTGATGGTGTAAGCGGATACCGAATATCGGACTTCAGCAACAGGCCGATCGAGTGCAAAGCTGCACCCGCGGCTTGCAAGGCCGCCGCTGTTAGCTCATCAGGAAGTCGAGAAATCCCCCATTTTTGAGCCCCACGAATCTTAGGCTCAAATTCCGCCTCAAGGGCATCCGCAGCTTCTGCAGTAAGAACTCGAGGTGAACGAGCCATCTCATTTACAGTGTGCGCTGCGACCTCACAATGTGCGCCAAGCCCCTTCAGAGGAAAGTAGTGCTCATACTCAGCAAACGAGTTTTCCAACGGATAACCCTGCACAAACTATCACCCCATAGCCTTTCGCACATGTTCACTATACCGAATCGTGCGTAAGGCCTAATCTCCGGCCTCTTGACCTAGCAGTCCAAACTACCTAGATATACCTAGACCAGTCATGCATGTCTAAGTGCGCTTGAATTGCTCGAGCTTTAAACTTTATTCTCTTTTTCTCTAGAGGGTTATCGGCATACTGGAGTAATTCTTCAGCTGCTTCGCGTGCTTGATCGGAAGTAAGCACCATTTCAATAGGAGTACTCTGGCTCCCCGCGAGATACAAGTAGATAAAGCGCGTTCCGTCAGGAGTCTTTCCAACGCCTACGAAATAGTCTTCCCCTTCATCCGTTATTTTAGTTACGCTAAACCCTGACGGTAGATTACCGGCGTTCCCTAGAAAAGGCGCCACCAAAGACCGCAAAGCATCTGCGATTTCAGGCACGCCAACTTTTTCACCAACTATTCTTTCCACAAGATGCTCAGAAGCATCTGCGTCAACTTTTCCAAGCAGGGGACCTACCGCCAGGTTCAGCCTGAGAAACAACCAGCAAGCCGCCCAGCCAGTCCGCTTGTTACCATCGAAAAGACTTTGCGTGGTGCAGAAAGAATGCAGAAGTGCTGCAGCTTTATCCCAAGCGGTTGGAAACGCGTCTCTCCCGAGAACAGTAGTCGCCGGTCGGTTTACATTTGCTTTAAACTGATTGGAATCACGGATTTGCAGAGGGGACCCACAAGCCAATTCCCCGACGATTAGGACTTCCTCTTCGTTGGGATAAATGGTCAAGCTAGACGGCGGTTAAGTTCCGCGGACCAATTGGCAATCTCCCGCCCTAAGTACTCAACGTAGCGGCGACGGTCTTCCTCATCCATATCTTGGACCTGAGTTACAGAAGTATTAATGTGGTCAGGTCTTGAAACGGTCGACTTTGTCAATTTAATCCCTCCTTCGCCCTTCAGTAGTCAGCACCTGCTTATTTCAGAGATTAGCACTCGTCGGAGAATTTGCGTAGAGGAAGTCATCACCCCTCCTTTCCCAGGAGGACACGTACACCTGAAGCGTCTTTCACCTAGCAGTGAGACTCTTCTTAAGGACAACCGAATTGTGTGCGAATGTCTAGAGGCCACCTCAACGCTCTCCACTTGCTGCGCCTGTCCCGCACACCTATCAGAATCAAGGCTTGACTGTTAAAGCACGCACTCCATCTCTGCGCCTAGGAGGCCCTCCAAAAAGCTCTGGAGCCTTCGCGGCTCCAGGCGACAACGTTCCGGTAACCGGCTCGTCGTGCGCTTATTCTAAGCAATACAACACCAAGCCGACAAGGCTCTTATCCGCTCACCGTCCGATAAACTAGTTCCGACACACAAGGAACACCCACCATGACTGAACAGAAACGCCTCCAAGCACTTGAAACTCGCGTTAGCGAATTGGAGTCCCAGGTTGCCCAACTACTGCAGGCCCTCGGTCATGCTCCTTCGCGCCCTAGTACTGCAGACACACCGCCGCCGGCGAACGTTCACTCTGAAAACCGCTCACCTGAAGAGAAAATTGCCCTCTTCATGGATTACTTCACGGGGAGAACCGATGTCTACGCAGTAGCCAAAAATACTGCGGGAAAGAAGGCTTGGTACCCGGCTAGCAATGGCTACTATGACCGAAGAAATCCCGACCTAAAGCCCCTGACACCGAAGGTGATCGAAGGACATCTGCGCCGTGATAATCGCTTCCACGTTGGGCTTTATCCACTGTGCACAGATGACAGTTGCCAGCTGTTGGTCTGCGATTTTGATGATGACGACTTCAAGCAAGCCGCCCGCGCCTACGCGGAAGAATGCAAGAACCAGGGCCTCGACCCGCTCATAGAAGTATCGCGCTCTGGGAACGGAGCTCATGTCTGGGTATTCTTCGACGAACCTATTCCCGCCAGCCTCGCTCGTTCCGTGGGCATCGGGCTTCTTGCCAAGGCTAGCCCGGATTCCTACTTCTCCAGTTTCGACCGATTCTTTCCATCCCAAGACACGCTGCCGGCGAAAGGCCGTGGCTTCGGCAATCTGATTGCCCTCCCATTAGCAGGCCATCATCGCTCCGAAGGCACAACAGTCTTCGTCGACAGTGATTTTCAACCTTTGCCAGACCAATTCGAAGCTTTGGCAAGAACGAAGAAGTCAACGCTTTCCGAGCTCAAGAAAATCTACGCTGCGCTTCAGCCCGATCCCGAGACATCCCTCCCCCAGGCACCCACCCGCGAAAAGCTGAAGAAGCTCAAGGCCTCCGGAAAAGTCCACGTCACGCACGATTCGCACGTCCACGTCGATTTATCGGGCGTCGACGCCACCACTCGTACGGCCCTGCGGCACCTAGGTGCTATTGCTAACCCGCAGTTCTATATCAAGCAGGCCCAGCGTTTCTCCACTTTCGGCACTCCACGGATCATTGTACGTTTTGATGAGAAGGACCAAGTCCTCACGCTCGACCGTGGCACGCTCGATGACGTCCTCGACATCTTGAAGACTGCCGGATATACCGTCACACGTCGCAGCCGTACGCCCAAACCTCAGCGCATCGATGCGTCATTTGCCGGTGAACTACGCCCCTACCAGCATTCCGCCGTCAAACAGATGCTCAAGCACAAGTCTGGAATGCTCATTGCTCCTCCTGGCACTGGTAAGACCGTCATGGCGTGTGCCATCATCGCTCAGCGTTCAGTCCCTACCGCAGTGATAGTTCCATCCAGGGAGCTAGCTACCCAATGGCGCCAAGCCCTCAAGCAGTTTCTTCCAGACGTTCAAGTTGGGCAATACTCGGGCACCAAAAAGAAGCTCAGCGGCGTGGTAGACATTGTCACAGCTCAGTCCATCAGCCGTAGCGATTCCAAGACTGACTTTCTCTCCAGCTATGGCCACATCATCGTTGACGAATGCCACCGAGTCGGCGCTGCGGGTTTAACCAACGTCCTCGCGCACCTCAACGTTCGTTTTATGCTCGGAATGACCGCCACACCGTACCGCTCCGACGGCCTCGATGAGCTGCTTCCCCTCGTTTGCGGCCCTATCCGCCATACCGTCGAGCTCGAACGCCCCGGACGCCGCGATTACGTAGTCCACAACACCGAGTTCACGTACGACTCCCCTTACCTGTTCTGGCCCGACCTCGACACCGCTCTGGCGGCGGATGAGGACCGAAACCGCCTCATCGCCGATGTCATCACTCAAGCAGCGCAGGACAAGCACACGGTCCTCGTCCTGGTGAAACGACGCGAACACCTCGCTGCCCTCAACGCATTGCTTACCGACGCCGCCTTCCCCGTCCTTCAGCTGCACGGCGGACAAAAGGCAAGCGAAAGACAAGCCGTCCGCGAGAAACTTGCCGCAACACCGCATTTTGTTCTTTTAGCCATGTCTCAGGTGGCCGGGGAAGGTATTGATCTTCCCGCGCTGGACACTCTTGTACTGGCCGCCCCAGTAAGCTTCCGCGGTGTTGTCATCCAACAAGTAGGCCGCGTCACTCGCGATACCGATGACAAGGAGAGTATCTCTGCCACCGTGCACGACTTTCTCGATGCCGACGTCCCAGCCCTCACCGCAGCCTTCAGAAAGAGAAGCTCTACCATTGCCAAGCAGGGATTCACGCGAAATAACGGCTAGAGCTACCTCCTTCATGTTCGATTGCAACCAGATATTAGGGCTCTGCACATTTCAGCGCCCTCCTTGGAGTCCTTGAAAAAGTCTCATTCCCGGTATTTCATGGGCAGCGTTGAAGTTGCAAATTGATACCCCCACACTGACCGCCTCTTGCGCACTATTCTAGCAGGCATGGAGAAAATCAATGTCGCACTGAAACACTGTCACGGCATCCGTGAACTAAACATGGATTTTACATTCAAGAAGGGAAACGCCGTCGCGATTTACGCACCCAACGGCACAATGAAAACCTCTTTCGCGCGAACTTTCAAAGATTTTTCCAGAGGCGAAGAAACCGCCGATCATGTATTCCCAAGGCGCCAGACTAAGCGCTCTATCAGTGACGCACAAGGTAAGGAACTTGATCCTGCCGATGTAGTAGTCGTGCCTTCCTATGACGAAGAATTACAGCCCACCGAGTTAACTTCAACTCTTCTCGTAAACCCTAACCTACGAAAGGAATACGAAGACCTCCAGGTTGGACTCATAGAAGCACGCGACAATCTCGTCAGCGCCCTGAAAGAGCAATCTAAGACAAAGCAAGACGTCGTCAGCACAGTATCACGAGTGTTCACTCAAGAAGACGGCAGATTCATCGACACTATGCTGCGAGTCCACAACGAAGTTGAGCAACTGGAAGAACCACGTTTTGCCAACCTTCCATACGACATCATCTTCAACGAGAAGGTCACTGCCATCCTCCAGGATTCCAAGGTCCAGTCGAAGCTAGGCGAATATGTCACGCGACTAAACGAACTCCTCGACGAATCCGCTTACTTCAGTAGAGATAATTTTTCTCTATACAACGCGGAAAATGTAAGAAAAAGCCTAAACCAAAACGACTTTTTCAACGCAGGGCACTCCCTGCGCTTACAAGGGGACGGTGAGCTTCGAGAAATATCAAGCCATCGGGACCTAGAAAAGCTTATCTCTGACGAGAAGAAAAAGATTACCGACGACGACTCACTACGATCGAAGCTGATTCCAGTTGAGAAAGCTCTACAGAAGAACGCCGACACTCGTCGTTTCTTCAACTTCATTGCGAGTCGAGTAGAACTACTGCCAGAGTTGACCAATGTCGTTGCTTTCCAGCAAAAGGTTTGGATATCGTACCTCAAAGAGCAAGACCACCTGTTAAGAGCTCTCGTCACGTGTTTCAATGACACAAAAACACGTCGCACAGAAATTGAGAAGCAAGCAGCAGAGGAAAGCACCCAATGGGAAAAAGTTATCGAGATCTTCAATGACCGCTTCTTCGTACCGTTCCGACTCAGTGCAAAAAACAGAAACCGCGTCGTCCTCGGTCAAGAATCTGTCTTGGAGCTTACTTTCGAATTCAAAGAGGGCGATGTGACCAGCGGCGTCGAGAGGGAAGACCTACTTGAAGTACTCAGCAACGGAGAGAAAAAGGCGCTTTACATACTCAATGTGCTTTTCGAAGTAGAGGCTCGAAAAGTTGCAGGCCGCGAGACACTATTTATCATCGATGACCTAGCTGACTCGTTCGACTACAAGAACAAATACGCCATTGTTCAATACCTCAAGGAGATGGCAGAAGAACCCAATTTCAAGCTCATCCTCCTGACTCATAACTTTGATTTCTTCCGCACCGCGATTAGCCGAGGAATTGCCAATTATGGACAGTGTTTTATGGCCCAAAAAAGTGATACCGGGGTAGTCCTCAACAGGGCTGAAAACATTAGAAATCCGTTCACTAAAAAGCTCAAAAGAAATTTCTTCGACAGCGGGATGCAGCGCATAGCATCAATCCCATTTGTTCGAAACATTATTGAGTACACCAAAGAAGAAAAAGATGAGGACTATACGACCCTCACATCCCTCCTCCATTGGAAGTGCGACTCCGACTCAATCACGAACGAAGACCTCGACCGAATCTTTAAGAATACGTTCCACCATCAGGATGATAAGAGCTGGAGTTCACCACAGGAAACCGTGATGGATTTATTAAACAAACAAGCCGAACAAGCCCTCCACGACGACGAAGGCATTAATTTCGAGAACAAGATCGTGCTGTCTATCGCTATTAGAATACTCGCGGAAAAATACATGATCGCCGAAATTAACGATGTCTCTTTTACCAGTACGATTTCGAATAACCAAACGGAACGACTGCGTAAAGAGTTCAAAAAGCGCGATCTGGGTAACCCTAAAACCCAAGAATTACTCGACCGTGTCTCCCTCATGACACCAGAGAACATCCATGTCAACGCGTTCATGTATGAACCAATCATCGACATTTCTGATGCAGCCCTGCGGCAGCTCTATTCACAGGTAAAAGAACTCATAGCCGAATGAGGACGAAATCCGGCCAAGCGTAGGAGAAGTCGACGATTCTTATGATAAAGCTCTGACCGAAACAGTAATAGCCTCTACAAAGCTGAATGAGCTCATTCACGACCAAGGCCCGTGGACGTCGGTCGACAGCAGTCCTGCTCGCCATCTTGCGCTAGGTGTATTGATAGATACACCTAGCGTGAAGCGGCTTAACTAAGCAAAGAACTACGTACGCCACCTACTGAGCGTAGAAGCCCCAGTATTGATCTCCTTACTACTTCGGATACGACGCTATAAAACCACAGCCCGATTTCCAGAGTTTTACGCCAGACTATTCCACGCGCGGCGTGCGTGCGTATCCCTGATTAGTGTCGATTCGGGGTAGTTGGTACCGCGAGTCCGCGTAGTTGGTACCGGTGTTCCACGTATCCGGTACTGCAAAGGGTTTTCTTTCATAGTTGATGCTGGCGACACCACAATCCGGTGGTGTCGCGTCAACATCTACTTGGAAGGAGCCGGTCCTTGTGGCTAACTTCAAACAGATCATCGCGATGTGCCTTGATGGTGCTAGCTACGCGCAGATCACAGGTCCCTTTGCTGTTCGGGCTTCTTAAGCGGCCCTTCCGGTTTTAGAGTGCGTTGATTTTGTCCTGTAGTTGTCCGGAGTGGATCAGGCATCGCAAGATGTAGTGGTTGAGGTTTTTAAATCCT
>QWCQ01000081.1_pt1 | contig 100934 bp, 91 predicted proteins | sample 1972701 | NCBI WGS metagenome assembly QWCQ01 (sample SAMN09866704, study PRJNA288562) | Human gut metagenome isolate pre4_stool, whole genome shotgun sequencing... | reverse complement strand
CACCAACATCAAGAACCTGACCTTCCTGTGCGCCTACCACAACGGGATCAATGATGATGACCCACAAAGGCCTACCGGGCGTGGCTACATGTACCGGCTTAACACCGGGGTCAGCTTCATCCCACCCTGGGGAACACCAATCACCGCAATGCCCGAATACCAAGAAGCACTAGCCAGACTCAACGCCGAACGGGAAACAGCCACAAAGACCCAGGCCACAGCACCAGCCCAAACCCCAGACACAACGCCACAACAACCACCAGACCCACCACCCGGCAGCAGCTAACACCCCCAACCACCTAACGCAGCAAGGACAGCGCCAACCACCGGCCCCGTCAACAACAGAACCGTTGACGGGCACATCGGCGATCCTTCGAGACTGTGCACCCGTCGACCCAAGACAGGTTGACGGGGATACCGGCGATCCCACACAACGATTCATTTGCCGCTAGGTGCAGCAGGGTCGTGACGGCAAGAACCTTAAGCCCTTAAAAGGCGAAGCCCGCCAACCGGAAAATGGTTGACGGGTTTGCTGTCGTGCACTGATGCAGCTCGAGCAGGCCGAGCCTTGCGGCGGCTGACCGCGTTGGGGCGAAGACCAGAGGTGGTTAGTCGAGTACCGGCGTGGGATCCTCGCCGATGACGACCTCCACCGTGACGGCATCAGGGCGCAGGGTCTCTTCCAACTGGGCAGCTACGATGCCGCCCTCTGCCTTGACGGTTCGAGTAATGCGCAAGACCGGTTGGTTGCGTCCCACACCCAGAGCTTTCTGTTCCTCCGTGCGCGCGGTGGCGGCCACAAGGGAGTCCCGCTTAAACACGGGTACTAGGTCAAGCTCCGTCAACAGCTCGGTCAGCGGCTTCTGGACGTCCTCTTCCGTGAGGTCCGAGGCCAAGGCCTGCGGGATAAAAAGGGTGGAGGCCATGATGGGCGAGCCCTCGGTCAACTGCACCGCGCGGCATTCCCACACGGAATCGCCTTCCTCAATCCCGAAGGAGGAAGCGAGATGCCCAGGCACCTCAATCAGCGTCAGCGACAACACCCGCACCTCCACCTCGAGGCCATGCTCACGCAGCTGGTCAAGCGCGCTTCGCCCGCTCGTCAGGCTCAGCGTCGGCGGGGTGGCACGCACGAAGGTGCCACCGGTGCGCCCGCGCTTGCGGTCAATGAGACCTTCGATCTGGACGATGTCCAGCGCGTGGCGCACCGTCATGCGCGCCACCTTGTATTCCTGGACTAACTCCCGCTCCGTGGGAAAGCGGTCACCCGGCTTCAGTTCGCCGGATTCAATCTTGCTCCGCAGCGAATCCGCGATCACCAAATAGGCGGGGCGGCGACGTTGAGAGGTGGACACGCCTCATCACTGTACCGTGCGCTGCGTTTTTCGCATCTTGAGAGAAAACGCGGCTCCTACTTGCGCTGATTCAACTCAATACGCGGGCGCACGCGAATCTCCGTAAGCTGCGTCGTCGGGCCAGCATCAACGGTGGCGCGGATAGCCTTCGCCACCTCCACAGGAGCGATGACATGCTCTGGGTTGTAATCCTGCAGGCCCTGCAGCATCGGGGTATCCGTCGGGCCTGGCGCGACGGTGGACACGCGGATGCCGAGTTCGCCGAGGCGGAGGCCGTCGGCAAGCGCGTACAAAGCATGCTTCGTGGCGGCGTAAATGACGTTGTCACCATAGGAGTGAATGCCGGCACCGGAGTTAATGAACACCACAAGCCCCTCCGCCGCACGCAGCGCGGGCAGAAGCTGGCGGGTCAGCTCGGCTGGCACGTGAACGTTGAGGTCCATCTGCGCGCGCCAATCCGCCGGCCGAGCGTTTTCCACCGAGCGCTTATCCGCCCGAGCTGCCGCGTGTACAAGCACGTCGACGCGCTCAAGCGAAGCCAGTTCGGTGGGAAGCGGTGAGCCGTCGAGAAGCGACAGCAGGTCGATTGCCACCGGCACGATGTTCTCCGCCTCCGGCAGCTCCCCGGCGCGCCGCCCTAGGGCATACACGCGGTGGTCCCGGGCAAGGTACTTTATGATCTCCGCGCCCATTCCACCCGTCGCACCCGTTACAACGGCAGTCTTCACCATGGTTGTTTCTCCTTCTCGTTAGCGGAAGCGCTTCGGCACATCCGGCTCCCCCAGCGTCAGCATCAGGCGGTTGGCCCAGTTGAAGAACGCGGTGGAGTTGATGACATCGATGATGGCTAGGGTATCGAATCCCACGGCCTCGAGGCGCTCAACGTGGGAGGTGTCGAACGCAAAGGGGGACTCGGTCAGGGCCAGGGCGGCATCGCGAATGGCGGACCACTGCGCCGAGCCCAGGTCAGCATCTACGCCCTCCTCGAGCAGACGGTCAATCGCCGCGGCGTCACCGCCCTCTTCCTTCGCGCGCTGCTGATGCACCGACGCGCAGTACTCGCAACTGTTCAGGCGCGAGACCACCGTGGCGGCCAACTCACGCTCGGCGCGGCCGAGGCCGCCGTTGGTGTTGTAGAAAATGTCCAGGTCCGTGAGCGTGCGCGCCTTGAGAGCAGCCGGGTCACGGGCCAGCAGGCGGAAGTACTCCATATCGATGCGCTCGGGCTTAATCAACGCATCGCGCTGCGCGTCCGTGAACTCCTCCTTCGGCTGCGGCGGCACCCACGGCTTCCAGCCCAGCGAGTGCGCCACAAAGCCCTGCGGCTTGGCGACGTCCGGCACCAGCGTCCCCTCCCCCGGCACCCACTCCGGGGTCTGGGTGGGACGCGGCGCCTCAGTCACGGGCGCGGGCTGCGCGGTACCGGCAAGCACGGAGAGGCCGTGCGCCACGCGCAGCTGAAAAGACAGGAAGCTGACCAGCTGAGCCAGCGTCACGATGTCATCGTCGGACCAGCCGGCCGCCTGCAGGTGACCGATCGCAGCCGGAGAAGCATCCTTGGGGTGGAAGACCAGCAGGTGGGCGAAGTCGAGGGCGGCGGCGAGGCGCGGTGAGCCGTCGAAAAGCGTGAAGCCGCCATCAATGTACGGGCCGGTGGTGACGCCGCGCTCCACCGCGCGGGATATTTCGGCGGCAAGCTCCTCTGATTCCTCCGCCAGCAGGTCAGAATAAAAGGCGACGGCAGGCGTCGCCTGATACACGCCCGCAACGAAGGTGGCGATGGCGTAGCGTTCCGCATAGCTGAACGTGCCGGGCTGTGCAGGCTCAAGGAGCGCGGCGAAGGAGGCCTGCGCATTCTCCTTGGCTTCGGGCCGGCGCTCGCGCAGCTTGGCGACGTCCCCCTCAACACCCGCCAACAGGTTAATGATGTCTGCCATGAATGAATCCTTTCTTGTGTTCGCCCCAGGCTACAGACCCAGGTTGAGGTCGCCGGCGCGGTAGCGGGAGCCGGGGATGGCCTCGATGAGTTTTTGGGTAAACGGTGATTGTGGGTTACTAAAGACCTCGGCGGTAGGACCGGATTCCACCTGCTGCCCCTTCGAGAGCACCGAGACGGTATCGGAGATTTGGTTGACCACCGCGAGGTCGTGCGAGATGAAAATGTAGGTCAGGCCGAGCTCCTCCTGCAGCCGGGCCAGCAGGCGCAGGATCTGGGCCTGCACGGTGACGTCGAGGGCAGAAACGGCCTCGTCGAGGATGACCAGCTCCGGTTCCACGATCATGGCGCGCGCGATGGCCACGCGTTGGCGCTGGCCGCCGGAGAGCTCGCGCGGACGGCGGTCGTAATAGTCCGGGTTGAGAGCTACCAGGTCCAAGAACTCCTTGGCCTTGGCTTTCGCCGTGCTTGCACGCGTCCCCTTCAAGTTCCGCAGCGGCTCCGCCACCGTCTGACCGATGGACTGCTTAGGGTCCAGAGAGCCGTACGGGTTCTGATAGACCAGCTGGATGTTGTTGCGCTCTTCGCGCAAGGCCTTGCCGCGCAAGCCCACGATGTCGCGGCCGCCCACGGTGATGCTGCCCGACGTCGGGGTGTTGAACATGGCGATGCTGCGCCCCGTCGTGGTTTTTCCGGAGCCGGACTCGCCCACTAACGCGTGGGTGGAGCCCTTGGCCACGGTAAAGGAGATGTCATCGACGGCGGTGAAGTCGCCGAAGCGCTGGGTCAGGCCCTCCACCCGCACCAAAGGAGTCGCATCGGTCTTGGCTGCGGCGCGGGTGGTGGCTGGGGAGACGTCGGCGACGGTGAGGGAGGGGGCGTCGGCAAGCAGGCGTTTGGTGTAGTCGTGGCGCGGGTTCGTCAGCACCGTGGCGGCCAGGCCCTCCTCGCGCAGCTGGCCGGACTCCATGACCACGACGCGGTCGGCGCGGTCACCGGCCACGGCGAGGTCGTGGGTAATGAAGAGGATGCCCATGCCAAGCTCCGCGCGCATGTCATCGAGGAGATCGAGGATGATCTTCTGCACGGTGACGTCGAGGGCGGAGGTCGGCTCGTCGGCGATGATGAGGTCGGGTTCTAGCGCCACGGCGGCGGCAATGAGCACGCGCTGCTTCATGCCGCCGGACAGCTCATGCGGGTACTGGTTGTAGCGGCGCGCAGGGTCATCGATGCCGACGCGCTCCAGCAACTCCAATGCCTTTGCCTTGCGTTCGGCCGCGGTGCCGACCTTGTGGATGCGCAGCCCCTCCTCCACCGAGGCGCCGATGGTCTGGACCGGGTTGAGGGAGTTGTTCGGGTCCTGCGGGATCAGCCCGATGCGTCGCCCTCGCAGCTCACGCCACTGGCGCCGGCGCAGCGAGGTGATATCGCGACCATCGAAGGTGATGGTTCCGGCATCGATCGTGGCATTCGAGGGCAGCAAACCGATGGCTGCCATAGCCGAGGTGGTCTTGCCGGAGCCGGATTCGCCCACGATGGCGGTCATCTGCCCCGGGTGAACCTCGAGGTTGACGCCTTGCACGGCGGAAACGTCACCACCTGCGGTGGAATAGGACACGTTGAGGTCCCGCACGCGCAGCAGGGGCTGCGCTGCATTTTTTGTAACAGACATGTTAGGCCTCCACGGGGAAGTTTTGGGACAGGCGGTTGGCGGACATCACCACGGCGACCAGCGCGATGCCGGGCAGGATGATGAGCCACCAGGCGGTGGCCATGAAGTCACGGCCCTCGGCGATAATGAGGCCCCATTCCGGGGTCGGCGGCGGGGCGCCGTAGCCCAGGAAGCCGAGGATGGACAACTGCAGGATGGCGGTGCCGAACTGCAGCGTGGCCAGGGCGATGACGGGCGTGAGTGAGTTGGGAAGTATGTGGCGCAAGAGCACCGTGGCGTGGGTGGCACCGGCGCCGTATGCGGCCTCGATGTAGTCCGAGCTGGCCACGGTGATCACCTGGGAGCGGGCCAGGCGTGCGAAGGTCGCGACCGAGGTCGCGCCGACGGCCACCGCTGCCTGCACGGAGCCGAAGCCCAGCACGATGATGATGGACAGCGATAACAGGATGCCGGGGATGGACAGCAGCACGTCGACCACACGCATGAGGACGGTGTCCGCCGCTCCTCGCAGGGAGCCGGCGAGAAGTCCGATGAGCGTGCCGACGACCAGGCCGACGGCCACGGCGATCAGCGCGCCGAGCAGCGATTGGCGGGCACCGTAAACGATGCGCGCATAGAGGTCGCGCCCCACCGCATCCGTGCCCATGAGGTGGCCGGACTCCCCCGGCGCCAACAGAGCCACATCGGTGCCCGCATAAGGGTCGGCCGAGGTGAACAAACTTGGGAAGAGCGCGGCCAGGAAAGCGATCACGAGGACCACGATGGCGATGATGGAACCCGGCGCGAGCCAGGGATTCGCGGTGTGGCGGCGCGGCGCTCGTGAAGAACGCAGCGGATTGGTGTGCGTCATGCTCATGAGCGCACCTTCCTTTCTTCAGCGGCGGTAGCGCGGCGCTCCGGGGCGCTGGCGCGCAGGCGCGGATCCAGCACCGGGTAGAGCAGATCCACCACGAGGTTGATGATGATGTAGGAGGTCGCAGCGATGAGAACCACGGCCAGCAGCACCGGGGTATCGCGGTTCGCTACGGCCTGGGCCACCATGTAGCCCAAGCCGGTGCGACCAAAGACGGTCTCAGTCACCACGGCACCGCCAACGAGCTCACCGAAGAGCAGGCCCGCCATGGTCAAGGTGGGCAGCAGCGAATTGCGCAGGACGGTGCGCCAGAAGATCCACGCCTCCGAGGCGCCGCGTGCGCGCACCGCCTGGACGAAGGGCCGCGATTGCGTCTCATCGATGGAGCGGATCAGCACCTGGATGAGCGGCGCGGCCATCGGAACCGAGAGCGTCAAGGTAGGCAGGATGAGGCCCTCCACGCTGCCGGGTTCAATGACGCGCACCCAGCCCAACTGGAAGGAAAAGAACTGGATGAGCAGGATGGCAATCCAGAAGCCGGGCAGCGAGACCATGAAGGAAGGCAGACCCCGGAAGAAAGAACCGATGGCGCCAAGCCCCGGCAGCGTGGCCACAAAGGCCACGAGCACGGCCACGATGAGTGCGAGAACGATGGCGCTGGCGGCGAGGATGAGGGTGTGGGGAAGGGCGTCGGCAAGCAGCGTGGCTACCGGAGCGCCCGACTGCGTGGAGTTGCCGAAGTGCCCGGTGAGGAAGCCACCCAGAGACGTGAAGTATTGCACCACGAGCGGCTTGTCGACGCCCATCTCCTCCCGGATGGCGTCAATCTCCGCCTGAGACAGGCCCAGGGCAGGGTCGCCGAAGCGCGACTGGACGGCATCCGATGGCAGCGCCGACAGGAGCACAAAGGCCACGGTGTAGGTAATGAGCAGCACGAGGAGGGCCTGCCCAATGCGGCTGAAGAGTTGGCGGGTTGTCATTTATTTCTCCTCCTCATCCGATGCCGCGGCGTCGATGGACACCTCGTAGAACCACGGGCGCGCCACCGATTCCGGGCTGAAGCCCGAAATACCCGGCCGGACGGCGTAGACCACGGGCTCCTCAAAGAGCGGCAGCGCATAGGCCTGCTCGGTGATGTAGTCCTGGACTTCTTCCGTGGCCTTGATGCGGCCTTCCTTGTCGGGGGTGTCGAGGACGGCGTCGAGAAGCTCCTGCAGGTGCGCGTCGATTGGGGTGCCCTCCGCGTCTTGGTTGAGGAAGGCGTCGCGGTTGTTGATGCCGTAGAGCGAGGTGATGACGTCGTAGTCGGCGCGGCCCACCATCGAGTGGTAGATCTGCACCTTGTCAACGTCCTTGGCATCGGCGTTCTGCGTGGCCTGGTCGCCGGCGTTGACCTGGATGCCGATGCCCAGCTCACCCAGCTGGTCCTGCACCATGGTCATGACTTCCTTAGAACGCGGCTGCGGCAAGGCGGTGTTGGTGCGCAGGACAAGGCGCTGGCCGTCCTTGACGCGGATGCCGTCCGGCCCGGGTTCCCAGCCGGCCTCGTCGAGAAGCCGCTTGGATTCCTCGAGATCGAAGCCATAGGCAGCGGACTGGTCTTTGTAGGCCAAGCCGGTCTTGGCCACCGTGGAGGTGGCCAGCGGGTAGGACTCGGAGAAGAGCACGCGGAGGATCTCCTCGCGGTCCACGCCGTGGATGATGGCCTCGCGCACGCGCTTGTCCTGCAGCAACGGGTGGTCGAAGCGGAAGGCGAACTGGTTGTTCATGGAGTTCGTGCCGCGCGAGATGATGCCAACACCCCGGTCCTTGAGCAGTGACTCCTGCGGAGCGGAGATTTGGCGGGCGATATCGGCCTGGCCGGAGAGAATGGCGCCGGTGCGCACGGATTCCTCGGCGGCGAGGATGTAGTGGACGCCGTCGATCTCCGCGCGCCCCTGGTGCTTGACCGCTGGCGGGGCCCAGTCGTAGTCCTCGCGGGTCTTGAGCTTAAGGTCGGTGCCGATTTCTTCCGATTCCACCACGAAGGGGCCCGAGCCAATGACGTTGACCGCGTTGCCGGGGCCGAAGCCCTCGTTGTCCAAGGCCAGCGTTGAATCGGAGAGCAGGCCGGCGTTGTAGGCAGAAGTGGCTTGGAGGAAGCCCGGGGAAGGCTGGGTGAAGTAGAACTTCACGGTGTCCTCGTCCACGACCTCGCCGTGGTCATAGTTGGCGATCTGCTCTGAGCTGGTCAGCGTGCGGGACTTATCGCCGCGGCCGAAGAGGTCGAAGTTGGCCACGACGTTTTCGGCGGTCAGCGGGGAGCCATCGGAGTAGGTGACGTCGGTGCGAATGTTGAACGTGTACTCCGTAGCATCGGCGTTGACTTTGGGCATCTCCGTGGCAATCCACGGCGAGAGCTCGAGGGTCTCGGGGTCTTGGTACAGGAGGCGATCTGTCAGCTGGTTGACCACGCCGCCGTTGGGATAAAAGCCGGCGGCCGGCGGGTAGAGCGTGCGGAAGAACTGCGGCTCTAGGTAGGTGAGGACGTTGTCCTCCCCGTCCGGCCGCTCCGCGGCGGAGCAGCCAGCTAAGGCGAGGACTGCTGCCAGGGTGGCGGCGAGTGCGCGTAGGGTTTTCACGGTATTGCTTTCAGAGAGTAGATAGTCGGTTTGAATTGTGTCTACGGATTTAACACAACGTATACTGACCGGTATTATTCCACTAGACAGCACAGTCTAAAAGTTTGAGGTTGATTTTTATGCCCTCCATCGCCATCGTCGGGGCCGGCCCGCGCGGCATCTCGCTGGTCGAGCGCCTCGCGGCCCACCTGCGCGCGACCCCCCTTGAGTCACCCCTGCGCCTCCACATCATCGACGATGCCCCGCTAGGTTCCGGCCGCATTTGGGACACCGAGCAGACCCGCACGTTGTGCATGAACACGCTGGCCGGCGCGGTCACTCTGTTCACCGAGCCCAGCTCCACCACCACCGCGCCGGTCCTCGAGGGCCCCATCCTCTACGAGTGGATCCAGCTCCTGCGCGGCGAGCGCCCCGACATCGCGCCTGCCAAGCTGGAGCTTTATGATTCCCACCCGCCGCGCGAGGAGCTAGCCGCTTCCTTTGCCGAGGAACTCGCGCAAACCCGCCCGGAGTCAAACCCTTCCCGCGCGCTTTACGGCGCCTACCTGGAGTGGGTCTTTGAGGTTGCGCTGACTCAACTGCCGGAGAACGTGGACGTCGTCCAGCACCGCGCCCGCGCGCTGTCCATCGACGCGGCCGATGACCACGATGTCATTGCGCTTTCCGACGCCTCCACCGTCACCGCCGACGCCACCGTCCTGGCCTACGGCTGGCAGGTACCGGCGCTCAGCGAATCCGAACGCGCACTGGCGGAGGCTGCGCACTCGGATCTGCACTGGGTACGGCCAGATAACCCCGTCGAGCAGCCAGTGTCTGAGGTCCCCGCGGGCGAGAAGGTCCTGGTCCGCGGACTGGGAATGGGCTTCTTCGACATCATGGCGCTGCTCACCATCGACCGCGGTGGTGAATTTGTGGAGGATCCCTCCACGCGCTCTGGACTGCGCTACGAGCCCAGCGGCGAGGAGCCGCACTTCATCGTCTCCTCCGGCCGTGGCTACCCTTATATCCCGAAGTCGGAATACCACGCGCTGCCGCCGAAGGCCGCGCTGACCCGCTTCCGCGCCGCGGTGGCCGCGCTGGATCCGGAGGTCGAGCTGGACTTCGGCACGCAGTTGCTGCCGCACATTCTGCGCGATGCCTACGCCGAGTACTACGAGAACCAGGCACGGGTCGCGCCCGATGCCCTGCAGCGCCCCCTCGCGGATATCATCGCCACCATCGATGCCACCGCGGTGGATGCCGATGACCTGGCAGGCATGGCAGACCAGCTCACCGCAGCGCTCGAGGGCTCCTCCGCGCAGCCTTTGGATCTTGCGCATTGGGCGAACCCGCTCGACGATTTCACCGGCGGTGAGATCACCGAGTACATCGCCGAAGGCTTGGCGCGCGACATCATCGAGGCCGTCGCCGCCGCCGATTCCCCGCTGAAGTCCGCGCTCTGGGCCATCTCTGCCGCGCGCAAGCCCTCCTCGATTGCGGGTTCAGAAGGCCGGATGACATGGGAGTCCCGCACCAGCACGTACAAGGAGTTCATGGCCTTCGGACAGATGGTAGGCTCCGGCCCGCCGCTCTTCCGCACGCGCCAGCTGCTCGCGCTTGTCGACGCCGGCCTCGTCACCTTCCTGGGTCAGCGCCCCCAGCTGGAGATCCGTGAGAAGTTCACGCTGCGCACCGCGCACGGCGAGGCTTCCTCCACCTGGCTTATCGACGCCTGGATGCACTCCCCCGACGTCCGCCGCGCCGGCGACCCACTTGCGGTATCCCTCAACGGGCGTGTTCGCGCGTTCGTCGACCATGGCCAGGCCACCGGCTCGCCGGAAACGACGTGGAACCGCCGCGCGGTCAACCCCGGTGGCGCCGAGGACCCGCGCTTGCACATCGTGGGCATCCCCACCTATTCGCAGTGGCCGGACACCACCATTTCCCCCATGCCGGGCACGGACCCACTCATGCTGCAGGAGACCGACCGCACGGCCGGATCCCTGCTCAACTCCCTCTAATCACACACAACGAAAGCGCCGAGGCTCAAAACCTTGGCGCTTCGGCAGTTTTAGTGAAGGGCGTCGAGCGCCTGCTCCAGGTCCGCGAGCAGGTCATCGATGGACTCGATGCCCACCGAGATGCGCACGAGGTCTGCCGGTGGAACGAGTTCGGATCCTTCGGCGGAAATGTGCGTCATGTTCTGTGGGTGCTCAATGAGGGACTCGACACCGCCGAGGGACTCAGCCAGCGAGATGAGCTTGGTGTTGAGACAAATCTGGCGGGCGTGCTCCTCGCTGTGGAAGCGCACGGACATCATCCCGCCGAAGCCACGCATCTGCTTCTTAGCCAGCTCGTGGCCCGGGTGCGAGGGCAGGCCCGGGTAGAGAACCTGCTTGACCTCCGAGCGGGATTCGAGGAACTCGGCCACGGCCTGCGCATTGGAACAGTGGCGATCCATGCGGACTTCCAAGGTCTTGATGCCGCGGGCGGTGAGGTAGGCATCGAAAGGCGAGGATACCGCGCCGACGTTGCCCTGGAAATACAGCAGGCGCTCATCCATCTCCGCGGAATTGGTCACGACCGCACCGCCCAGCACATCCGAGTGGCCGCCCAGGTACTTCGTGGTGGAGTGCAGGACGTGGTCCGCACCCAACTCCAAAGGGTTCTGCAGGTAGGGCGTGGCAAAGGTGTTGTCGACGACGACTTGGGCGTCGCCAGCCGCCTTAACAACCTCAGAGACTGCGGCGATATCCGTGATCGTCGTCGCCGGATTGGTCGGGGTCTCCAACCAGATCAGCTTGGTGTTTTCCTTGAGCACCCCTTTAACCGCCGCGGAATCGGCGGTATTGACGATGGACAGCTCGATGCCCCACTCGCCGTAGTCATGATGCAGGAGGCGATACATGCCGCCGTAGGCATCGTTACCCAAAATCACGTGGTCACCGGGGCGGACGAGAATCCGAATGAGGGTATCGACGGCCGCCATGCCCGTGGCGAAACAACGAGCGTACTCAGCGTTCTCTAGCGCCGCGAGGGTCTTCTCCAGAGAATGAACGGTGGGGTTGGCCACTCGCCCGTACTCATAGCCGCCGCGCAGCTGCGCGAGGCCATCCTGTTGGTACGTGGTGGAGGCATAGATCGGTACGTTGATGGATCCCATGTAGGGATCCGGCTGGTAACCGGCATGGATGGAACGGGAGGAAAAGCCAAGGGTGCGGTTGTCAGTCATGAGGCACAATTCTAGACCAAGCTGTTCAGTCGCGGGAAAGACAAGCTTTTTATATTCAGCTCTCTCCCCTACCATCGGTAAGCGTCAGTCGTGAGCGATAGCAGAAAGGACACACGTGACCAGACCAACCGCATACCTAAGCGCTTCCTCCGAGCCAACCGACGGGGCTGTCGACGCGGTCACCCGCTGGTGGCAAACAGAAAACATGCAGTCCTGGCTCATCGACAAACCCATCGGCATCGCGCTCATCCTCATCGTCGCCATTATCGGCAGCTGGCTGCTGCGCCGTCTCATCACCAAGCTGGCTGATAACAGCATCAAGAAAGGCAAGCTCAGCTCGCCGCTCTCCCCGCGCAAAGCGCACCGAACAACCGACAAGGTCCTCGAGCAAACACAGGAGGCTCGGCGCACCTCCCGTATCCAGACCCTCGCCGGCGTCGGACGCTCCGCGGTTGCCATATTCGTCTGGGTCTGGGCAGCGCTCGCTATCTTGGACAAGCTCGGAGTCAACGTCGCCCCGCTCGTGGCCTCAGCCGGCGTGGTTGGTGTCGCCCTTGGTTTCGGCGCACAAGCGCTGGTCAAGGACTTCCTGTCCGGCATCTTCATGCTCATGGAGGACCAGTACGGCATCGGTGACACCATCGACCTCGGCAACGGGGTCTTCGGCGACGTGGAGTCCATTTCCCTGCGTATCACCACGGTCCGCGATATCGATGGCGCGCTATGGTATGTCCGCAACGGCGAAATCTTGCAGGTGGCCAACCATTCCGACCGCTACTCCGTCGCCCGCGTGCAAGTCCCCATCGCACTGAGCAACGACCCCACCCGCGCAGTCGAAGTCATCACCTCCGCAGCAGAGGACGCCGCCCGCGACCCCGACATCAAGGGCTTCATCCTGGCCAAACCTACGGTCAATGGCATGTCCGGTTTGGAAGTTGACCACATGTCCTACCGCGTCTCCGTCAAGACGCTACCGGGCAAACAATGGGATGTGCAGCGCGCGATGCAGGCGAAAATCCTCACCGCCATGCATACGGAAGGAATTACCACGCCCTACCCACGAGGGATGGCTATCTTTGATCTGGAAGAACCTGGCCTGACGCGAAAGGAAGATTAGGCGTGCAACCAACGAGCGTGTACGAAGCCGTCGGTGGAATGGAGACCTTTGAGAAACTCGTCGGCGGTTTCTATGCACAGGTGCGCGAGGATGATCTCATCGGGCCGATGTACCCGCAGCAGGATTGGGAAGACGCGGAAAAACGCCTGACCTGGTTCCTCGTGCAGTACTGGGGCGGCCCGCAGCTCTTCTCAGAGAATCGCGGTCACCCGCGCCTGCGCATGCGCCACGCGCCCTACCCCATCGACATAGCTGCCCATGATCGCTGGCTCGAGCTCATGGGCAATTCCTTGGCGCAGATCGACGAGGAGACCATCCCGCCGGCCTACCGCGCGATGATTTGGGACCACATGGAACGGGTAGCGGAGATGCTCATCAACCGCGCACCCTAAAGCCCGAAGGCCTCCTTCACGGGCTTGGACACCAGCTCTCCCCCGCGGGTCATCAGACCATTGGCCAAGCCCGGGAAGCGCTCGACTGCACCGTCGAAGCCGCCGGCAGCCAGGGCGCGCATGTACGGCAAGGTCGCCGAGCCGAGTGCGCGCGCGGAGGTGTTCGCCACCGCGCCCGGCATGTTGGCAACACAGTAGAAGAGGGTGTCGTGCACCTTGAAGGTTGGCTCATCGTGCGAGGTCTTGTGGGAGTTCTCGAAGCAGCCGCCTTGGTCAATGGCAACGTCGACAAGCACGGCGCCCTTCTTCATGCGCTTAACCACATCCTCCCGAACCAACTTCGGGGCGGCAGCACCGGGTACGAGGACGGCGCCGATGACGAGGTCGGCGGCGAGAAGCTCCGCTTCCAGCGTGGCAGGGTCCGACACCAGGGTGCGCACGCCGCCCTGGTACTGCTCATCGAAGCGCTGCAGGACGTGCGGGTCAAGGTCGAGCACCGTGACTTCCGCGCGCAGGCCATGCGCCATAGCCACCGCGGACGCGCCAACCTGGCCGCCGCCGATGACCACCACTCGTGCCGGTTGGGTGCCCGGCACGCCGGAGACCAGCAAGCCACGCCCACCCTGCGTGGACAACAGATGGTGCGTTCCCTCAATGACGGCGAGGCGCCCGGCCACCTGGGACATCGGTGTCAAAAGCGGCAGAGTGCCGCGGGCATCGGTAACCGTCTCATAGGCCACGGCGGTGGTTCCGGCCTCAACCAGGGCGTCCGTCAGCGGACGGTCCGCCGCCAGGTGGAGGTAAGTGAAGAGCAGCAGATCCTCGCGCAGGTAGCCATACTCGGCCTCGAGCGGTTCTTTGACTTTGACCACCATGTCCGCCGCCCAGGCCTCCTTAGCGGTGGCGACGATAGTCGCACCCACGGCTTGGTACTCGGAGTCCGGGAAAGAAGCGCCTTCTCCGGCCCCAGTTTCCACTAGAACCTCATGGCCGTCTTTGATGAGTGCGTGCGCAGCGCTCGGGGTAAGAGCGACGCGGTTCTCGTTGTTCATGATTTCTTTGGGTGCCGCAATACGCATCGTGCGAGCTATCTCCTTTTATTGAAGAAACTGAATTCGACCCCTTAATAGTAACGCAAATCACGCTGCGTTGCGGGCGTAGAAACCACACAGTTTTCCCGCGGTGCTGTGCCCCGCCGCGGACTCTGCGGCGGCGAGGCTGGAGACGTCTTAGAACAAAGACAGCCGCGTGGAGTGATAAACACTGCCATAGGGCGCGTCGAGGCGCACCCACCGCCCCTTGCCCGCCACGCGCAGGTGGCGGGGGATATCGAGCGACGCAGCAAAGCCCGGGATGAGACCCAAACTCGTGCAGGCGAAGATCATCCGCATAGGAATCTCTACTTGGGTCTCCGCGCTCTCCACGGTGAGCACGGTTTGATTCAACAGGCTTTTCGGCGGTCCCATCGGACCAGAGAATTGCCGAGCTAACTGCCGGCCTTTATCCGCTAATTCACGGACGACGTCGACAGGCAATGAATCAATCTCTCGAAACCCCGTCGCCGGCGGCAAGGCCCCCGGCCATGAGGGGTCGCGCGCGGGGCCTAGGTCAAGCACCTCCGCCCCGTCCTCCTCAAGGAGGTGTTCGGGGGTGGTGCGGAGGGCGTCGAGAAGCGCCTGCGCCGACACCACTGCCCCATCGCGGCCAACGACGCCCTCGCAGCGCCGCGCTACGACGACGTCGAAGGGGGTCGTGACAAAAACCTCAACGTGGGTGGCGTCGTACTGACGCAAGCGCACCGTCGCTGAGGCATCCAGCCCCGTCGCACGAGCGAGGAGGGCGTGCAGCCCCACCCCGCCGTTGTGCAATGCCAGGGATTCACTCTCCATAATTGCGCTGGCCGCCTACTGCTCGTCCAACTCGACGACAGCATTTTCCAGGATGATGGTGCGCTCCTGCTCAGAAACCTCCCGCGGCATCTGCGTATCTGGATCAATTGTGACCTGTACGCAGTCAATAACGCAGGCAACCTGGCCCTGCGCGTCCTTGATCTTCTGGCGAGTGGTAAACGACGTGGTTCCAAGGCGCACCACCGTGGTCTCCACCGTCACCGTGCCATGCCGTCCATCCCACTTGATGGGGCGAACATAGTCCGCGTCGATGTGGCGAACAAAAGCCACCATGTTTAGGCCACGTGAATAGAAGTGGTGCATGGCAAAGGCCAAGCGCGCCTCCTGCGCCAGCTCGATAAAGTTGGCGTTCATCATGTGACCGTACATGTCGAAGTCCGACCAACGCACTCCCACGGTGAGCTCGTGGACGTTGTCCTTAGTCTCCTCCGACACAACATTCTGAGCGGACATTCCAGAATCCTTCCGAAGATTTCCTTTGAGTGTTAGGGCTGAGAGGCCCTAGCGGCTGAGCTTGCGGTGGGTAACGCGAGACGGACGGGCGGCGTCCTCACCGAGGCGCTCGACCTTGTTCTTCTCGTAATCGCCGAAGTTACCCTCGAACCAGAACCACTGGCCTTCCGCGACGTTGCCTTCCCAGGCCAGGATGTGAGTACAGGTGCGGTCGAGGAACCAGCGATCGTGGGAGATAACCACGGCACAGCCGGGGAACTTTTCCAGCGCGTTTTCCAGGGAGCCCAGGGTTTCCACGTCCAAGTCGTTGGTCGGCTCATCGAGGAGGATCAAGTTGCCGCCCTCTTTGAGGGTCAGGGCCAGGTTCAGGCGGTTGCGCTCACCACCGGAAAGAACCTTAGACGGCTTCTGCTGGTCCGGGCCCTTAAAACCGAATGCGGAGAGGTAGGCGCGGGACGGCATCTCGTTCTGGCCAACGTGGATGTAGTCCAGCCCATCGGAGACGACCTCCCACACGGTGGCCTCTGGATCAATGTTTTCGCGTCCCTGGTCAACGTAGGAAAGCTTGACGGTCTCGCCGACGGTGACAGAACCGGAATCCGGCTCCTCCAGGCCCACGATGGTCTTGAACAGGGTGGACTTACCCACACCGTTCGGGCCGATAACACCGACGATGCCGTTGCGCGGCAGGGTGAAGGACAGGTCCTTAATAAGGACGCGACCATCGAAGCCCTTGGTCAGGTCCTTGACCTCCACAACCTTGTTGCCCAGGCGCGGCGGGGTCGGAATCTGAATCTCCTCGAAGTCGAGCTTCTTGTACTGCTCGGCTTCTGCAGCCATCTCCTCGTAGCGCTGGAGACGGGCCTTGTTCTTGGCCTGGCGCGCCTTCGCACCGGAACGAACCCACGCGAGTTCTTCCTTGAGGCGCTTCTGCAGCTTCTTGTCCTTAGCACCAGCAACTTCGAGGCGCTCAGCCTTCTTCTCCAGGTAAGTGGAGTAGTTGCCCTCGTAGGGGTAGAGCTTGCCGCGATCAACCTCACAGATCCAGCCCGCGACGTGGTCGAGGAAGTAGCGGTCGTGGGTCACGGCCAGGACGGCGCCCGGGTAGGACTCGAGGTGCTTCTCCAGCCACTGGACGGACTCGGCGTCGAGGTGGTTAGTGGGCTCGTCGAGCAGCAGGAGGTCCGGCTCACTCAGCAGCAGCTTGGCCAGCGCAACGCGGCGGCGCTCACCACCAGACAGGTTAGTCACTGGGTCATCAGACGGCGGGCAGCGCAGTGCCTCCATGGCCTGCTCAATCTTGGAGTCAACCTCCCACGCATCCGCGTGGTCGAGCTCCTCCTGCAGCTTGCCCATTTCTTCCATGAGCTCGTCGGAGTAATTGGTGGCCATCTCTTCCGCGATCTCCTCGAAGCGCTGCTTCTTCTGGAAAATCTCCCCGAGGCCTTCTTCGACGTTCTCGCGGACCGTCTTCTCCTCGTTGAGCGGCGGCTCCTGGAGGAGGATGCCGACCGTCTTGCCCGGGTCAATGAAAGCCTCGCCGTTGGAAGGCTGATCGAGGCCGGCCATAATTTTCAGGATCGAGGACTTACCTGCACCGTTGGGGCCCACGACGCCAATCTTGGCGCCCGGGTAGAAAGCCATAGTGACATTGTCCAAAATAACCTTGTCACCGATGGCCTTACGCACGTTTTTCATCGTGTAGATGAATTCGCCCATGTTTCACCCTTTACTTCTGTCAGGATTGGTCAATAACAGTACAAAGAGTACATCACATGGGCGGTGGTAGTCCCCCGTCCTTAGGCCATAGCTTCTTCTGGCGCCGGTTCTCGGTGAGCTTCGGCCGCACTCTGCGCTTGCTGACGATCCGCCGCAGTATCCTGCGGGGTATCTCCCGACTGCAGAGCAGCCGGCAATGCCTCATCCTCCGCAGTACTCGGCGGTGCCGTGTAATCCACATCCGGTACTGGCGGATTCTCCCCCAGCCAGAGGGCTTCGCTGCCCTCCTCACCATAGGAGGTACCAATCTTGGTGGAGGTGATGCAGAAGCGGTTGAGGTCAAGGCCCACGTGGGCGATCTTGATATAGGTCCTAGAGCGCTTTGCCCCGTTCTTATCCTCCCACCGGTCCGTGACAATGGAGCCCATAACAAAGACCGGCATGCCCTTAAACAGGGACTTCTTAACATTGATGGCGCACTGGCCCCACACCTCACCGTCGATATAGTTAAGGTCCAGCTCCCGCCACACAGTCTTGCCCTCGTCATCCTTTTCCGGAACGCTGCGCGAGGAAGCAAAGCGGAGGCGGGCCTTGTACATGGTTTCGCTGATTTTGGTCAGGTGGGGGTCGTGAGTCAGGCGCCCCGTGAGTGAGATTGGGTATTGAGACATTGCGTGATTCCTTTGCTGTTTGTGGCTGGTGCTCTTTTCAATGCGAGGAAGCGATGTGCCTCCCGTACCTCGCATCATCGCCACCGATCAGCGCGCCCGCAATGGCCTCACTGCCAACCTGTGGATAACTTGTTGAAAGCATCAACAACATATCCGTTTCGCCCGGTAAGCACTCTTTTTCACGCACCCAGGGTGGGCACTCCCGCTAGTGCTGGCGGAAGGTGGAATCATCCCCTTCGCTCATCTGCTTGAGCATGGCGTTATAGCTTTCCAAATCAGCATCGCCGTCAATATCCGCCTTAGCATCATGGCGCCGAGCGGTGGCACGATCCTCCCGCAGCCAGTCAAGGAATAGCGAACCAAACACAATCACCAGCGGGAATTGGCCGAAGCCCCAGGAAATACCGCCGCCGGTTCGTTGCTCCGTGACAAAGTCCGGGTGCCACGGCAAGCTCAAGGACTCATAGAAGTCCAAGCCCAGAATGACTTGCATCTGCATGAGGTAGACGCCGGCAAAAAGGTGCAGGGGCATCGACACGAAGAGGATGAGCAGGCGAATGCCCGTCGGCGCGCGCCACGGCAACGGGTCCGGGCCAATAACTTCCCAGTAGTAGATGTAGCCAGAGATCAAGAAGACCCAGTTCATAATCACGTGCCCAGCGTGTTCCGAAATGGCGAGCTCATAAAAGTTCGGGAAAAGGTAGAGCACGTAAAGGAAAGCCAGGAACTGCACAACGTTGACCGCCGGATGCGTAAGAATGCGCAAGGTACGGGCCTTGGTGAGGGCGACGGCAGCGTCGTGAAGCGTGGGCTTGCCCGGCTCCCCAGGCTCAAAAGCTTCCATCACTAAGGTCACCGGAGCGCCGAGCACAAGGCACAGCGGGACTGCCATGGACAGAATCATGTGCACCAACATGTGCATGGAGTACAGCGCCGGCATATACAAGCCGATGCCATTGCTCATGATCAGCGTCATACCCAGCGCTCCCACGAGGAACCACGCAGTGCGTCCTGCCGACCACGTCAGCCCGCGGCGCTTGAGGCGCCACAGCGCGTACAGGTAGAAGCCGGCCAGCACGATCCCCAGCGAGCCAAACATGAGATCAAAGCGGAACATGGTCCACACGTTGGTGGCGGTGGGGGCGTCGAAAAGCTCATAGCCCAGCAGGATCTGCATGGCGTTGAGATTCGGGTCCCGCGGCGGCGGGGGCGGCGTACGGCCCATCGAGATGGCCACGCCAACGGTCGCCGCCATGATGAGAACCTCAACCACAGCCACCCTGGTAAACAGGCGCGGCGAACTCTTCAAGTGAGGGATGGTAACCCGTCGGTGCACGAAGCCGATGGCCGCCAACACCACGGTGAGCACCGCTTTGCCCAGCACCAACAGGCCGTATCGAGTAGTGAACAGATCCCCGAACTCAACGCGAATCAGCGCATTAACTACGCCTGTAGCTGCCAGCCCCACGATGGAGAACAACGCGACCGTGGAATAGCGACGCACCGCCACGCCCATATCTGGGCCAAGGCGGCGGCCATGGGCGATGAGCCCCATGAGTCCACCGACCCAGAGCATGATGAAGAACAGGTGCAGCAGCAGCGAGTTCGTACCGTAGTCATGATCGCCGCCGGAAGCCGAGTGGCCCTCCATCCCGAGAGGCACCGTCAGCAACAAGGACAAGAAAAACGTTCCGACTTGGCCCGCCCACGTGCGAGCGACAAAACCGGATACGGCAACAACCACTGCGATGGCTGCGGTGAGCAGCCAGACTTGCGACGCCGCGATCTGCCCCACTGCCATGCCCATGAGCTCTGGGTTGAGAACCTTGGCCAACGGGGTGCCGGTGAGATCCGACATGACGAGAGGGACCTCTAATAAAGACACCACCGCGGCGCCCACCGCTGCCCATGCGCCGGTCCGCGCTGCGATGTGCCCATCGACGGTGAGCGTGGCCTTGATGAGACGCTCGTTGTCCTTGTCGGGAACCGCCGGGTAGATAAAGAAGGCGCTCGACATAAAGGAACCGATGGAAAGCGCCATGAGCATCCATGCGATAGCCCGGAAGAAGGGAAGGCCGAACGTTGTCATGCGCCCTGGGTCGGGGATGCCTAGGGCGGCGAGCGAGTCCGCAAGAAAGAACAGAGAAATGATTCCGCCCACGAGGCCCGCGAAGACCACGAAAGAAAGATTCAACAAGCGGGAAGGCTGCGCTCCCGACGTCGAGCGCACCGGCCCCCGAAAGCGCTGTGAGCTGGGAGTTTCTTTCTCAGTGTGCATGGTGGGCAGTCTACCGTCACGGAGGTTCTCTTACCTAAAAAGTAGTTTTTTCTAAGCTTTCGGGTAGTCTACACTTATGGATTCTCGCCAGCTTCACCATTTTCGGTCCGTTGTGGACCACGGTTCTTTCACGCAAGCTGCGGAAGCACTGCAGCTCACGCAACCCTCTTTAAGCCTGACCGTGCGCAAACTTGAAAAGGATCTCAACGTGAAGCTGCTCTCCCGCGGGCGCGGTGGAGTCCGAACCACAGAGGCCGGAGATTACCTCTATGGCGTCGCTACCTCGATAGATTCCCTTCTTACCACCGCCACCACGCGCCTTGCCGAAATTGCATCCGGCAGCGCGGGCTCGGTGACGTTATGCTCCGCCCCTGAGTTCAACTGGCTTTATATGCCTGAGATTCTGTGCCGCATGCGCCAGCGTGCACCGGAGGTAAGTGTTTCCTTAAAGGACTTAGAACCAACCGCCACGTTGAGAGAGGTCCTGGATGGCTCAGCGGAGTTAGGAATCCTCCTCACCACTAACCCACAGCGCTTCCACCAAGACTTCGGCGCGCAGCTCACCATTGACTGCGCCGCAGAAATGGAGGTGCGCGTCGCGCTCCCCGAGAGGCTTAAAGGCTTGCCTGACCCCGTGCGGTTGACCGACCTGAGCGCTGAGACCTGGCTCTTGCCGCCGCGCTGGCCGGAACTCAGCGGTTTGCCGGAAGCAATGGATCAGGTGTGGGCTAAGGCAGCATTAAGCAAGCCCGCTACGGTCCAAGAAGTTCCCACGTTGCAAACGGGGTTGCCACTCGTGGCGGGCGACTACGGCATCAGCCTCCTGCCGCACACCGCGCAGGCTTTGGGCCAGCAGGGAGTCCACTTCCGGCGAATCGCGGAAGCCCTCCCGACCGTGCAGGCGCTCGTCATCCACCGCGCGGACCGTGCGCTGAGCCCCGCGGCGCGCACGCTTAACGACGTCCTCCTCAACGCCTACGCCGAGCCAACGCCAGCGGTAGCCCGATAATCGGACTACACGCCCCAGTGCGTTATGATGGCGCGGTACGCCTCCATAGCTCAGTGGATTAGAGCAGTGGGTTTCTACCCCATGTGTCGCGGGTTCGAATCCTGCTGGGGGCACGCAGGTCAGGGCCACTTTTTGGGGTTTTATTAAGCCTCGAAAAGTGGCCTTTGGGCACAATTTGGACACACTTTTATGGACATCACCCTCGCGACTTTTGACCACGCTCCACAATCCGCGCTGCGCGGAATGCGCTTCAGCAATGCCTGGGGGACGTCACCAAGCTATGCGGAGTCACGCCGCGGAGTGCTCACCGGGCAGTACCCGCAGCGCGGAGCCACAACGCGCATCACGGACATTTTTGCGGCAGCTGGCTTCGAGGTTCGGGAGGATACCCGCCCCGCATCGTCACGGGTCTTTCGGCTTCTTGAGCAACCAGACCCCCACGTGTTGGATGATCTCGATGGCGTCGTAGCGGTGTGTTCCCTGCAGGAGGATAAGGCCGCAATGTCTCTCCTGTGGCCCGGGGTTGCAGAGTCCGGGGAGTGCACTGAGCTTGTCTCCCCGCTCGACCTAGCTCCTACCCTCGCGGCGATCGCGGGGCTTGATGTGCGCCCCAACGCGCCCTTGTCATTCGACGGGCTCAATTTGGTGCCGGTCCTCCGCTATGGCGCTTCCGGGCACGGGGCTCTCTTCTTCGACTACGGCGTACGCATGCAGGACGCCACGCTTGTCGACGGCACCGCTACCCCACCCAGCGCCCTGCCGCGTCTGCGTGATGAGTGGGAAACGTGGAAGCGCTTCATGGCGATGGGCCCGCTGCAGTAATTTGCAGAAACTACCGATTACTCCACTGGAATGACGACCCAGAGGATGAGGTAGAGCAGAATTCCTGAGAAGCCCAGCAGCGTGGCAACAACGAAGAGGATTCGCACCAAGGTCGGGTCGAGGTTGTAGGTCTGTGCGATGCCGCCGCACACGCCTCCGAGCATCGTGTCAGTTGTGGAACGGGTCAAACGTTGGTTGTTCATGATGTCTCCTTTCACTGTCCATTATCCAGAGTTGGGCCGAAGGGTTCATCGGTGTTTACCCTGATTTAGACCCTGATTGCTCTACGCTGGGTGGAAACTTCCCACCCTGAGAGAAAGGACGCCGTTTCATGGCTCACTCCCCCGGGCTGCCCGCCCCTACCCGCTCCTCCTATGCGCTACTGACCGGCGCTAGCCAGGGCATTGGCGCTGCGATGGCCAAAGACCTAGCCGCCCGTGGCTACAACGTCATCCTCGTCGCACGCCGCGAAGACGTCCTTGAATCCATCGCCGCGGACCTGCGCTCGCGCCACGAGGTGGACGCCATCGCGCTGGCAGCGGACCTCTCCGAGGCCGCAGACGTGGACCGCGTCATCGAGTTCATGGCGGGCAAGGAAATCTCCATCATCGTCAACTCAGCGGGCATCGCCAGCTTTGGCAAGTTCATGGAGCAGGACTGGGATTATGAAACCCGGCAGTTCGACCTCAATGCAAAGGCCGTTCACCGCCTGACGCGCGCCGCCCTTGAGCAGATGCTGCCGCGACGCAGCGGCGCTATCTGCAACGTGGGATCGGCCGCGGGCAACGTCTCCATCCCGAACAACGCCACCTACGTGTTCACCAAGGCAGGTGTTAACGCGTTTACGGAGGCCCTGCACTACGAGCTCAAGGGCTCCGGCGTGACCTGCACGTTGCTTGCCCCCGGCCCGGTGCGCGATGCCGTCATCCCCGAAGAAGAGCAATCCATCGTGGACAAGGTAGTCCCGGATTTCTTGTGGACCACCTATGAGTCCTGCTCCGAAGAGACCCTGGAGGCCATGGCCCGCAACCAGCGCCGCGTGGTTCCTGGGCCGCTATCAAAAGCAATGAACGCGTTGGGCAAGATTGTGCCCACCTCAATTGCTGCACCGCTCATCGGCAGCTTCTATTCCAAGATGGCCTAGGACATAAAAATGCCCGCTCTCCCCCGTGGAGAGCGGGCATTGCTTTACTTGCCTTGGAGCGGCGATTGCTCCGCGATAGCCTTCTGTGCGGCCTCCTCCCGGGCGAGCTTGCGCTCTACCCAGAACTCGGCGTTCTTGATGCCCAACGCTTCTGGGTCAAATTGCGGGTCCTTGCCAGCTGCCTTCTGTGCGCTGTAATCCTTGAGGCACTTGAGGGCCGGGACCTGTAGGAAGAGGATGGCGATGATGTTAAGCCACGCGGTCGCGCCAACGCCGATATCGCCCAGCGCCCAGGCAGCACCCGGAGTCGTCGTTGCGCCAACAACCACGGACACCACCAGGAGAATACGCAGGAGCCACACCAACGCGCGGCGGGCGGCCTTGTTGCTGATCCAGCGGTTGAAGTAGGTCAGGTTGACCTCCGCCATGTAGTAGTACGCCAGGACGGTGGTAAAGGCGAAGAAGGCAATAGCGATGGCAACGAAGCTCGGGCCGAAACCTGCCAACAGGGTGTCCAGACCATGCTGGACAAAGCCCGGTCCGACCTCGACCCCATCCGGGATCGAACCGGCGTAGCGCACTGGGCCATCCTCCGACTCGCCTTCGAAGACCTTGTACATGTCGGTAGAGATGATGATGAATGCGGTAGCAGAGCACACGAAGAGGGTGTCAATGTAGACCGCGAAGGCCTGCACGAAGCCCTGCTTGGCCGGGTGGGATACCTCTGCAGCTGCGGCAGATTGCGGGCCGGTACCTTGGCCTGCCTCGTTGGAGTAGATACCGCGCTTCACGCCCCACATGATGGCCGAGCCCAACAGGCCGGAGAAAGCCTGCTCCGCGCCGAAAGCGGACTTAAAGATCATGCCGAAGACCTCGGGGATCTGGTTGAAGTTCATGATCAGGATGATGATGGCAAAAAGGATATAGGCGCCGGCCATGAACGGGACCACGAGGGAGGCGAAGTTAGCGATGCGCTTCACGCCACCAATAATGATGATGGCGAGGATTCCGCCCAGAATCACGGCAGACCAACCGACCTCAACACCCCAAGCGTTCTGTACGGCCGCAGCCACGCCGTTTGCCTGAATGCCGGGCAGGAAGTAGCTGGTGGCAAGGATCATCGCAATAGCGAAGACGATTCCATAGACCACCATGAAAGGACCGGCCTTGGTGTGCTTATAGGCCTTCTCGATGTAATAAGCCGGGCCACCGCGGTATTCGTCGGTGTCTTGGTCCTTCTCCTTATAAACCTGCGCCAAGGTACATTCCACGAAAGACGTTGCGGAACCCAGCAGAGCCACCGCCCACATCCAGAACACAGCGCCTGGGCCGCCGAAAGCGATCGCGGTTGCAACGCCCGAAATGTTTCCCACGCCAACGCGGCCCGCCAGGGAAATCATCAGCGATTGGAAGGACGAGACACCTGAATCGGAGCTTTCGCCGTCCTTCAGCTGCTTAATCATGTCCGGAATGCAGCGCACCTGTAAGAACTTGGTGGCCAGGGTGAAATAAATTCCCGCGCCGAGGCACAGGAAGACTAATGCTGGTGACCAAATTAATGAGTTGAGAGTGTCAAGAAAGGCTGACATCGGTAGGTTTCCGTCCTTCGATATATGTGAGTGCCATCACTTTAAAGGCTGACCTAATAATGTCCCATCTCCCAAGGCTTTGGTGAGAGAAATCATGAAAAAGTTCAAAAAGCCCTCGACACTGCCCCTCAATGCAAACCAGAAAACCCCAGCACACCTCGAATAAAAAGACACCTTCCACAACGAGACCCCTCCTCACCCCCATTTACCCCCATCTCAGCCGACTAGGGCACCTCCCAAACCATGACCGAAGAGAAACTATGGTGGAAGCCATGAGTGATATCCCCGCCAAAAATGACCGCCTCGTCTGGATCGACTTGGAGATGACCGGACTTGAACCGCAGCGCCACGTAATCGTGGAAGTCGCCGCCGTTATCACGGACGCCGAATTAAACATCCTCGACGAGGGCCTCGACCTCGTCGTGCACGCTACAGAGGAAGAACTGGCGGAGATGGATGACTTCGTCACCGAGATGCATGCGAAGTCCGGTCTCGACAAGGAAATCAGGGAATCCACGATCACGATCAAAGAGGCGGAGGAAGCGGTACTGAAGCTCGTCGAGAAGCACTGCGACGCCAACCACCCTGCTCCCCTTGCAGGCAATTCCATCGCCACGGACCGCACCTTCATTCGCGAGTACATGCCGCGCCTGGACGCCGCGCTGCACTACCGAATGATTGACGTTTCCACGATTAAGGAACTAGCACGCCGCTGGCACCCGCGGGCATACTACAACCAGCCACAAAAGGGCATGGCACACCGAGCTCTGCAAGACATTATTGAGTCCATTCGAGAGCTCGACTTCTACCGCCGCAGCGTATTCCGCACGGACGACGGCCCCTCCACCGCGGAAGCGGAGGTTCTTAAGGCTGCCACTACCGATGACTACCAGGCGTTTTTGTAAATTCAACGAGGTGAGTTAACCTGTATCTCGTTGCTTTCAGGCAACGATGGTGGCTGTAGTTCAGCTGGTAGAGCACCAGGTTGTGATCCTGGGTGTCGCGGGTTCGAGCCCCGTCAGCCACCCCGAATATGCCCCGCGCCCTGTTCCGACAGGATGCGGGGTATTTTTTTATGTCCACCAACCTTAAGCATGTTAGCCTTACCTAAACTTAGGGCATGTGGGCTTCTTCCCTTACAAAAGATCTAAGCTCGTAAAGAGATAGCAAGGATTGTGATGACAATGGCTGACCAGGGCAAAGAGGCAGCGCCGAAGCGCAAACCCCGCAAGGCACATGAAGCGACCGTGACTGGCCGCCGCCAAGTATCTCCAGACCTCGTTCGGTTACACATGAACTCTCCAGCATTCATAGGCAAGGAGCTGGAGTTTACAGATCACTACATCAAGTTGTTGTTCGTGCCAGAAGGTGCCGACTACTCCTGGCCGTTTAATATCGAGCAGATTCGCGCAGAGCAACCGCGCGATAAGCAACCGATTCTCCGCACCTACACCCTGATCAACGTGAACTCAGAAACCGGGGATTTCGACATCGTTTTTGTGTCCCACGGTGATTCCGGCCTGGCTGGCCCCTGGGCGCGCAGAGCCGAGGTTGGAGAGAAGCTCGGTTTCCTCGGCCCTGGTGGCGCGTGGGGACCAACCAAAGACTATGAGCACTTTGTGTTCGCCGGCGACGAGTCTGCAGCACCGGCCATCAGCGCTGGCTTGAAGCGGCTTCCCGACGGCGCGACTGCGACTGCATATATCGAGATCGAAGCCGAAGACCGCAAGTTTGAACTGCCCACCCGCGATGGCGTGGAAATCACCTGGGTAGTCCGCAATGGCGCTACCCACGGTACTGAGCTATCCCGTGTGGTCCGCGCGGCTGGTATCCCCCAGGGGAAGAAAACCGGATGGTTCATCCACGGAGTCGCCGAAATGATCAAAGAGCTTCGTCGCTTCCTTTTCGTTGAATCCGGGATTCCCAAGGAAGACGTTTCTATCTCTGGCTACTGGCGTATCGGAATGGCTGAGGACCAGTGGCAGGCCTCCAAGCGTAATTTCAACGCAGAGATTGAGGCCGAGGAAGAACGAGCTAAGGCCTAACGTTTGTTTTCACGTTAGACTGCGGCAATGATCGATTTCACCGACACCGCCGACGTCGTTGCTCCCCAGCTTCTGGGCACGGTGCTCACGCACAACGGCGTTTCGGTGCGCATCACGGAGGTCGAGGCTTACCTCGGCGCAGACGATGAGGCCTCTCACACCTTCAACGGCCGCACCCCGCGCAACGCCGCCATGTTCGGCCCACCCGGCCGCCTCTACGTCTACATGTCCTACGGCATCCACCGGAACGGCAACATCGTCTGCGCGCCCGAAGGAACCGGTCAGGGTTGCTTGCTCCGCGGCGGGGAAGCCATCGACGGAGTAGACCTTGCCTACCAACGCCGGGGCGACACGGAATTTCATAACCTCGCCCGCGGACCGGGAAATTTAGGCAGGGCCCTTGGCTTCAGGATCGCGGACAACGGCACGCCCATTCGCCTTAAACAACGCGATAAGGAACCTGAGTGGGTCCGCGGGCCGCGCATCGGCATCTCCAAGAACCAGGACACCGCCCTGCGGTTTTGGATTCCCTTTGACAAGACAGTGTCTCGACGCCGCGGTCTGCCGCGCTAGTGCTGCCCGGCCGCTACTGATTAGCGGTAGCGTTGCCCGCAGACCAGGTGGCCCAATCCATGTTCCAGTCCCCCAGGCCGTCGAGCGCGCTCAGCACGCCACCGCCGGTATTGGAGACCCTCACAATATCGCCGCGCTTGACCGTGTTTTGGAACCACTGAGCAGCCTCAGTAGTCACGTTGATGCAGCCGTGAGACTGGTTGTAGCTACCCATCGCACCGACAGCCCAAGGCGCCGCGTGGACATAGATTCCGGAGTAGGACATCTGGGTTGCCCACTGAACGTCAGTCCTGTAGCCGCCGGCGTCGAGAGCCAGGCCGAAGGTAGTGGAGTCCATAACGAGGGACGGGTACTCGTCACCGATGACGTAGGTTCCGTTCGGGGTATCCCACTGGCCATCCCTGCCCATCGAAACAGGCAAACGGCGCAGCACTTCACCGTTTTTAAACACCGACATCATCTTCGTGTTGTTGTCGATCAGCGCGATGACGCGGTCACCAATGGTGAAGTTTGTGGAAGCATCCTCGCCGCCGTAGATGCCGCCGCCGAGGTTGCGGCCGTACAGGTCGACATCGACGGTCACTTTCGTGCCGGGTTCCCAGTAGTTTTCCGGGCGCCACCGCACTTCCTGGTTGTTGACCCAGTAGAAGGCACCTTCAACGGCAGGCTCTGTCTTGACCGTGATTGCCTCTTCGGCCGCCTTGCGGTCGGTGACGTAGTTTCCGAAACGCACGCCGATAACCTGGCCAACCCCCACCTCAGAATCCGGTATCGGACTCAAGGCCACTTCGGACACGCCTGCTGCCTGCGGGGTGGTGAAGGTGATGGTTTTATGGGTGCCGTCCTTGTCCGTGGCGTCGATGGTGTAGGTGCGGTTATACCCCAGCACTTCTGCACTCTTCCACGTCTTCGAATCAGATGACAGCTCATCGTCCACTTCGATGCCGGCTTCGTTGGTCATTGTCACCGACTTAAGCCCGGCCGGGGACGTAACCTCAACTGGCTTGGAGGGATCGACGTCGCTCGCACCATCCTTGACGGAAAACTTCAGCTGCTTCGCCTTGGCGGCTGCCGACGCCGATGCTTCCGCCGAAGCGCTCGCTTTGACGTCAGCCTCCGATTGGTCAGTGGCCGGACCGGAATCCGCGGCACCACCAATGGTGCAGGCGGTTAAGAGTGAAGCGGTCGCAACGATACTCGAGAGAAGCATTGCGGGACGTGCGGAAGGGAATAGAGAATGCACACAAACCCCTAGCTCATAGAAAGACGCAGACAATAATAAGAGTGCACATAGCCTAACCGCACACGCACCCTACGAACCAGTTAGCGCCACCGCTCTTAACCGTTTCGTTACCCACCCGTCAGACTTCCACACCCGCGACTCTTTGAGAGAAGCATTTAGCCATGGCATTGATCGCAGAAAACACCCATTTACCTGGCGATTTTACCTTTTTACGAAGAGGGTGTTAAAGTTACATCTCGTTGCACGGCAGGCACTGAGGAAATCAGAGCCGGTCAGAAACACCAAGCGCCATTAGCTCAATTGGCAGAGCAACTGACTCTTAATCAGTGGGTTCGGGGTTCAAGTCCCTGATGGCGCACAGCTTAAGCCCCTCACCCCCGTGGTGAGGGGCTTTTCCGATCCTAGCCCAAGACCTCGAGCTGCTGCGTCTTGGGCCGCCACCACGCGGCCTGCGCCGCCGTGAATTCCTTGTGCTCAAAGGTCGAGATTTCATCGAGCGCCCGCATGTACTCCGGCACCATCGCTCGCGGCAGCCGCAGACCCATCGTCAGGTGCGGGGTCCACCGCGGGCCCCTCCCCTCCGGGTTCAAGGCACTGAGGCGGCGCGCGGCGGATTCCAGCTCATCCGTGGTTTCTAAAAGCCACGCCACGGTCTGTTTACTCTTCGTCCCAAAGACCACCGTGCCCACGCGACGAAAGGCCGCGGGCAGAAGCGGCGGGAGCAGGTTGCGGGCCTCGTCGACGACTGCGGTCTCGAGCGCCGGCGCGAACGTCACCGTAATGTGCGGGCGCTGGTGCTGCACCGGAAAGCCACGCTGAGCCAGGGCAGCATAGACGTCCCGGAGGGTATTTTCATCCTCTGGGGTGAGGTACAACAGGAGGTTCTCGGGCGAATTTCGGCTCACACGGCCCGAGTCTAACTAACCTCCCGCAGCGCCACGACGGGTTGCCCGCGGTGGTCCAGCACATCCGTCTCTACGCCGTATACCTCGCGCAAGAGCTCCTCCGTGAGCACCTCCCCCGGCGCGCCATGGGCGCGGGCCTTGCCGCCATGGAGCACGACGAGCTGATCGCACATCCGGGCCGCCAGGTTGATGTCATGAATCGCCACCAACGCGAGGCTTCCTTCCTCCCGAGCTTTTGCCCGCACGCGGCCCAAGACGAAGAGCTGGCGGTTGAGATCGAGGGCGGACGTGGGTTCGTCGAGAAGCATGAGCCCAGGGGTCCCCACCAGCATCTGCGCCACGGCGACGAGCTGGCGTTGGCCGCCGGAGAGCTCGTTGAGGTAGCGCTGCGCAATGTCGTCGAGCCCCATGGAGTGCAGGACCTCGGCGGTGCGGGTGATTGGGTCCTCGCACGCTTCGCGTCGCGCCGCAATCAGCACCGCCTCAAACGCGCGCAGCGCCGCGGTGTGCGGCAGGCCCTGCGGCACATAGCCGATGAGCTGGCGGCGCCGCTGTCCGCGCGGGCTCTGGCCGTCGACGCGAAAGTCCACCGTGCCGCCCCGCGCGCGGTGCACGCCGGCGAGCGACTTAATGGTGGTGGTCTTGCCGGACGCGTTCGGCCCCAGCAGCCCCACGACCTGCCCGCCGCGCAGGGTGGGAAGGCTCAGCCCGTCTACCACCGTGCGCGAACCATAACCGGCGGTCAGATCGGAGATGGTGAGTTCTACGTCCACAATGCCCTCCTCCGGGTCATGACGATGGCGATGAAGAATGGCACGCCTAATAGAGAGGTGACGATGCCGATGGGGATGGCCAGCCCGGGCTTAATCAGGAGGCTGAGCGCGTGGGCGGCGCACATCACCGCCGCGCCCGCGGCCATGGAGGCCGGTACGAAATAGCGCTGGTCCTCACCCACCAACATGCGCGCGATGTGCGGGCCCACCAGGCCGATAAAACCGATGATGCCGGCGAAAGCCACGGTGGTGGCCGCGACGAGCGAGACCACGACGAGAACAATCACGCGTAGGCGGGAGGTGTTGATACCGAGGGCGGTGGCGCGGGCGTCACCAAGCCGCAGCGCCGTTAGCCGCCACGACAGCGCTCCCAGGATGGGCAACGCCACCGCAAGCACGCCGGCCAGCACGGCGTTGGCCTGCCAGCTAGCGCGGGTGAGCGAACCCATGGACCAGAAAACGATCTGTTGGAGAGCCTCGCTGGAAGAGCGGTATTGAATGAGCGCCAGCATGGCCTGGAAGAAGAAGACGAGGCCGATGCCGAGCAGCACCATCGTCTCGGACTTCGCACCGCGAATAACGGCGGCAACGACGATGATGGCTGTGGCCAGCGCCGCCGACAGCCACGCGATGAGTGCGAGGTTGAACTGCGGTTGGGCCAGAAGCTGCCAACGCAACACGATGGCGCTGGCTCCGCCGAAGGCAGCCGCCGCGGAGATGCCGAGGGTAAAGGGCTCCGCCAGCGGATTATCCAGGATGGTCTGCATCTGCGCGCCAGCCAGTGACAGGCTGGCGCCGATAAGCAGCGCCATGACGGCCATAGGCAGGCGCAGGCTCCACAGGACTGTACGCGTTTGCTTGTCGACGCCTCCCGGATCCACCATCCCCCGCAGCACCTGCCCCGGGGTGAGGTCGATGGCGCCAACGATCACGCTAAGAACGAATGCGGCGAGCGCTACGACGATAAGCCCAGCGACGATGGCGATGCGGCGGCGGGTCACGCGGGAGTGCTCGCGTGCGAGGGCCTCCACGGGAAGCACCGCGGTTTCTGCGTGCGTGGTCCGTTCAGGGCTTGCCGAGCGCGCGGTTGAGGTGAGAATGCTCATGACTAGTTGGTGCTGAAGAAGGTTCCGTCGCCGGGGACGGGCGAGTATTTCTCTTGGGCTTCGGCCCATTCTTTCTGAACGTTGACGTCTGCGTAGTCCTCTGGGTGGAGCCACGCGGCGATCTGAAGGAGTGCCAGGTAGTTGAAGGGCGAGTTGTAGAACTGGTGCCACAGGCCGTGGAGGTTGTGCTCCTTGACGGCAGAAAGATCCTCAAAACCAGGTTGGACGCCGGCCAGCGAAGCGGCGCTCTCGTGGGCATCCTTTTCGCTGATGCCATAGCCGGCGGCAGCGAAGCCGGTGTGGCCCTTTGCGTTATCCACTTTGGCGGACCAGTCGCCGCCGGTGGCAATGATCATGTCGGGATTGGCGTCGATGACCTTCTCCGGGGTCAGTGCGCCGGACTCTCCCTCGATGATGCCGTCTGCCACGTTCTTTCCGCCGGCGACGTTGACCAGCTCAGAAATGTTGGAGTCATTCCACGAGCCGCAGCAGTCGGAGACACCCGCTGCGCGCCACACGAAGGTGGAGGGCTTGTCCTGTGCTTTCGTGGCACGCTCGGTCACCAGGTCCACGTTCTTTTGCCAGTCCGCGATGAACTCCTCCGCGCGGTCCTCGTGGCCAAAGATATCGGCGAAGATTTCCATGGTGGGAATGGTGTTCTCCAAGGGCTTGGCGCGGAAGTCCGTGACGGCATAGGTCAGGCCGGCCTGGTCCAACTTGTCGGTGAGCCCGGCGGTCTGGGAGGCCTCATACTGATCCTTGGAGAGCACGATGAGGTCCGGGTCGAGGCTGATGAGCTCCTCCACAGTGACATCGCCCTTGGTGAAGCCGCCGATTTCCGGCAGCTCGTTGACCTTGGGCGCGGTCTTTTCCAGCTCGCGGTAGTAGTCGGGCACATTCTGCTTCAGGTCCGATCCGATGGCCACGACCTTGTCCAGCGGGTCTTCCTTGTTGAGGATGCCGGTGGCAAAGACGCTGCGGCCTTCTCCCAGGATGACGCGTTCCGGCGCGTGGTCCAGCTCCACCTGGCGGCCGGCAAGGTCTGTGAAACTCACAGCGGCAGTCCCCTGCGCTCCCGTGGCCTGCTCGCTGCCGGCATCGGCATTGTCGGAGGCACAGCCCGCCAGCGCGCTGGCCAGCGCCGCCACCATGGCGCACGCCCCTACTACTCGCCCGGCGCGCGGACGGGATGCCTGGCCTGCAGGCGTCGATACGTGAAGCACGATTTCTCCTTCAAACTTTGGTCTTATGGTCTGTTCGGAGGTTCATACTACACAGACAGGTAAGGCTACCCAAAGCCTGCATAGAGTAGGCAATGCTTCCAGTAACGCATGCGGAGCGCAAAAATGCCCCACCCCGGGGTATTTCCCAAGGCAGGGCCTCTAGGTATGCAGTCGCGCCCAACGGCGCTAACCGGCTCTAGCGACGCTCAGCGAGCAGGCGCTGCAGTTCCTTGATATCGGACTTGCGGCGCTTGGAGCGGAAAACGGAGAAAGCGATAAGGCCTACGACGGCTGCACCAACGCCGGCGAGCGCCATCTGCACATTGCGCTCCTGCAGCTTCTGGGTTGCCGCGCCCTTAGCGTCCTCGACGAAGTTCTGCGGCTTGCTGCGATCAGCCAGCTCATCCAAGGTGCTAGCCAGCTGACGGCGGGTGCGCTCGATGTCGCGCTGGATATCATCAATGTTGCGTGCCACGTGAATCTCCTGAATTTGGCTTCGTTCGGTGTTGTTGCGGTTAGTGTATTTCTAACCGTTGTGGTTCTAACGTCGACATTCTACATTGACCGCCAGCTCCCCTGCAGAGTTGGCCAACGTTTGTTTCACCCTCGGTGGCGTAGATTCGCCAGATAGCCTCCCCGTAGGGCACGGTAAGGTAGACAGCATGACTGAAGCACAACGACTGTCCGTAGGAGACAAGGCTCCCGCTTTTTCCTTGAGCGATGATGCCGGCAACACCGTAAGTCTGAGTGACTATGCTGGCCAGCGCGTCGTGGTTTACTTCTACCCGCGCGCCAACACCCCTGGCTGCACGAAGGAAGCCTGCGACTTCCGCGACAGCCTGGAGCAGCTCAATGACATGAACATCGCCGTGGTGGGAATCTCCCCTGACAAGCCCGAGGCACTGGCAAAGTTCCGCGAGGACCATGAGCTCAACTTCCCGTTGCTGTCTGACCCCGACAAGGAAGTCATGACGGCTTATGCCGCTTTCGGCGAGAAGAAGAACTACGGCAAGATCGTCCAAGGCGTTATCCGCTCTACCTTCCTTGTAGAAGAGGACGGCACGATCGGCCAAGCCATGTACAACGTCAAGGCCACCGGCCACGTCGCCCGCGTGCTTAAGGGGCTCAACTAAACCGTGGAATCCAGCTCGAAGTCACCGGAGATTCTGGTCCCGAGGCGTCGCCCAGCGCAGGCGCGCAGCCGGGCCAAGTATGACCGGATCTTGTCCTGCGCGCGGGAGACGCTCGTGGACTATGGCTTCGAGTCCTTTACTTTCGACGAAGTCTCGCGCCGCGCGGAAGTGCCGATTGGCACGCTCTACCAGTACTTCGCCAACAAGTACGTGCTGATCTGCGAGCTCGACCGCCAAGACACCGCGGAGATGTTGGCTGAGGTTGAGCGCTTTTCCCAGCGCGTTCCGGCCCTGCAATGGCCGGACTTCCTCGAAGAATTCATCGACCGCATGGCTCGTGTTTGGCGCAACGACCCCTCGCGCCGAGCGGTGTGGCATGCCGTGCAGTCCACACCCGCGACCCGCGCCACGGCCGCCGACACGGAGCTCAGCCTGCTCAAGCCCATCGCGGAAATCATCGAGCCTCTTGCCCAGGGCATGGACGCCGATGCCCGTGTGGAGATCGCCGCCTTCCTCGTCCACACCGTGGTTTCCCTGCTCAACTACAGCACCATGCGCTCCGAGGAAAGCTTTGATGGCGTGGTGGAAGAGATTAAGCGCATGCTCATCGCCTATCTCTTCGCCATCGCCACGAGCGCCTAGCCACACCCAGCGAAGCCAGGTGCGACCAGGCGTGTTTAGCGCGAAAGGTACACAATGGCGGTGGCGTAATCACCATCGTGGCTAATCGACAGCGCAGTTGAAAAATCCCCCAAGGACTCCCGCGCGAGGCGGGCAATCTCACCACGCAACTCGAGTGCTACTCGCCCCCACGCATCCGGGCGGACCTCAATCTCCGCCCAGTCCACGGCTTCCTCTGCGATGACCGGCGGGTGCGCGTAGAGCGCTTGCGACCACGCCTTGATGAAGGCCTCCTTCGCCGCCCAGCGCCCCGCCAGGTGCTGCGCGCGGGCAGCACCGCTCAGCCCCCGCGCCTGCGCCACGCGCAATTCGGAGGCACTGAAAACCTGCGCGAAGCGCGTGCCGGGAACCTCCAGCTGCTGGGCAAAGGACGGAATGTGCACCAGGTCGGTGCCCACGCTCACGCCACTTTTTGTCATGCGGGCAAGCTTAGCGTGCCAGCTCCTGTTTGAGCTCCTCCAGCTCGTCGCCGCCCGCCATCCACTGGGTCAGCTCCGGCAACGTGACCTCCTTCTTAGAAGCGTCCAGCGACATCTGCCCCACCGTGAGCACGATGAAGTGATCGCCCACGAGGTAGGCGTGCTGCGGGTTGTGCGTAATGAAGACCACGCCCATGCCGCGTTCGCGGGCGGCGTCGATAAAGCGCAACACCATGCCCGACTGCTTCACGCCGAGTGCTGCGGTGGGCTCGTCCAGGATGATGTAGCGCGCGCCGAAGTAGATGGCGCGGGCAATCGCCACCACCTGGCGCTGACCGCCGGAGAGCGCGGAGAGTTCCACGGAGACGTCGCCAAGCTCAATGCCCATTTCGGACAGCTGCTCGTGCGTAATGCGCTTCATCTCTTCCTCGCGCAAGCTCCCCAACGCCCCGGTGAGCTCCTGTCCCAAGAAAAAGTTGCGCCACACCGACAGCGAGGGAACCAGCGCCAAGTCCTGGTACACGGTGGCGATACCGGCGTCGAGGGAATCGCGAGGGCTGGTGAAGTTCACCTCTTCCCCATCGACGGTGATGGTGCCACCGGTGGGCTGGTTAAGTCCGGCCAGAATCTTGATCAGCGTGGACTTGCCCGCGCCGTTATCACCCAGCACGCAGGTCACCGCGCCCTCTTTCACAGAAAGGTTGATGCCGCGCAGGGCGTGGAAGTTGCCGAAGGTTTGGGAAATATCGTGCAGCTCAATCATGGTTATCGCTTCCTCGTAAAGTTGGCCACCGAGGTGTTCGTCAGCACGGCGAAGAGCAGCATGGCGCCGAGGAAGAACTTGAACCAGTCGGGGTTCCAGCCGGCGTACACGATGCCCTGGTTGGTCATGCCGAAGATGAGCGCGCCGATGGCGGTGCCCACCGCGGTGCCGCGCCCGCCGGTCATGGAGCAACCGCCAATGACCGCGGCGATGATGTAGAGGAACTCGTTACCAATGCCCTGGCCGGCCTGGATGGAGTCGAAGGCAAAGAGGGTGTGCATGCCCACGAACCACGCCGCGAAGCCGACGAGCATGAACAGCGCCACCTTGACGCGGCGCACGGGAACGCCGACGGCGCGGGCGGCTTCATCATCGCCGCCGACAGCAAAAATCCAGTTGCCCCAGCGCGTCTTGTACAGCACCCACGAGGCAATGGCGACAAAGAGGATCCACCAGATGACGGTGGCGCGGATGCTCAAACCACCGATGTGGATGGTGCCGGCAAAAATGACGCGGGCGGAGCCGAACCCCTCCATGTCAGCGATGGTCGGGGTGGCCACCTGGCCGGTCACCAGCTTGGTAATCGCCAGGTTAAGGCCCTGCAGCATGAGGAAAGCCGCCAGCGTAATAAGGAAGGAGTCGATCTTTGTGCGCACCACAAGGAAGCCGTTGAGCGCGCCGATGGCCAGGGCGGTCAACAAGGATAGGCCCACGCCCACCCACGAGTTGAGGTGGAAGTTGTAGTTGAGCATGGTGGCCACAAGCGCCGCGGACGTCACCGCCACACCGGAGGACAAATCAAACTCATTACCAATCATGAGCAGGCCCACCGCCAAGGCCACGATGCCCAGCGTGGAGCTGGCATAAAGCACCGTAGAGAAGGCCTCCACCGAGCGGAAGGCGGGCGCCACGATCATGAAGAGGACGAAGATGACCACCGCGCCGAGCAGACTGGCCAGCTCCGGGCGGCGGATGAGGCGCGCGAAGCCGCTGCGGCGGGTCAGGCGGGTATCGGAAGGGCTGGATAGCGCCTCGTCTGATGCAGTCGTGGTTTCGCTCATCGCAGACCTTCCTTAGCGGATTCGGAGATGATGTCCACGTTGGTGGAATCCACGAAGGAGGGGCCGGTATAAACCGGGCGGCCGCCGCCCATGGTGGATCCGTTGCGGTGTGCCAGCCACAGCGAGTCGACGGCGAGGTAGCCCTGCATATAGGGCTGCTGGTCGACGGCCCACTGAATGCGCTTATCCGCGATGGCTCCGACAAGCTCGGCGTTGGTGTCGAAAGTGGAGACCTTGGCCTTGGAGGAGGCGTCGGCAACCGCGTCGGCGGAGCGCATAGCCACGGAGGCCTGCAGCGCCATCACCCAGTCGATGGAGGGATCCTGGCTCAGCTTCGCGTTAATGGTGGACTGCGCGGCAGTCAGATCCTTGCCGTTGACGTACAGAAGCTCAACCTTGCCGTTGTCCAGCCCTTTCTTCACGCCGGCGCAGCGCGACTCCTGCGAGGAGTTGCCTTGCTCGTGGATAACGCACAAGACGTGCTTGGCGCCCTCATCCTTGAGGCGCTCGCCGGCCTTGGTGCCGGCCACTTTTTCCTCTTGGCCGAAGAAGGCGCTCATTCCATACTTCTGGTAATCATCCATGCCGGCGTTAAGCCCCACGGTCGGGATGCCGGCATCGGAAGCCTTCTTGGCCACAGGCCCAATCGCACCAGAGTTGGGCATGGTCACGGCGATGCCATCCACGCCGGAGTCGATGGCGGACTGCACCAGGTTTGCCTGGTTGGGCGCTTCCGGGTCCGAGGAGTAGCGCAGCTCGATATTGTCCTTGCGGGCGGCATCCTCCGCGCCCTTGCGCACGAGGTCCCAGTAGGTATCCCCCGGCGCGCCGTGGGAGATCATGGCGACGACAAGGCGCTCGGTGTCGACGCCACCGGCTAGCTCGCCGTCAGCGTCGGGGCGGGGCGCGCCACCGGTGGCCGAACATGCAGTAAGCACGGCGGCGGCAGCGACCGAGATGAGACCTAGCAGTGGTTTCTTAGCATTTTTCACCCTTGCATGGTGCCCCAGGTGGAGGGACTTCTCCAACCCGTCTGACCTGCTTCTTTATCGTTCCAGAGGGTACAAGCTGGGGATACTCCACGGTTTACTACCCCCGTTGAGCCGTGCTTCCTCCCTCTGGGTCCAGGGTGCCTCCGCGCAAGCGCGCGGACTCGCTTAGCAGCACCGCGGCCTCGCGTTCAGCTACCTCGGCGGCTGTGCCCGCCCCCAGGTTGCGGTTCACCGGCCGCTCGTACAGGGCGGGCCCGCCGCGCATGGCTTTTTCCAGGCGTCGCAAGCCGCGCCACTCGCGCTCGGCGGCGGCTGAGCGCCATGCTTCGGCCTCGGCCTCACCCCGCTCGCGCACCAGCGCGGCATGAAACGCACCGGGGTGTACAAGCGCGATGAGGGCGGAGACATGTCCGAAGCCCAGGGAGGTCACCAAGCCGGCCTTCAGCGGGGTGCGGCGCAGGTCCAACGGTTGGCGCAGCCACACCAGGTGTGGGTGGCGGCGCAGCACGGGGTCGACGCAGTCGAGCGAACGGTTCGGCGGGAGGACTCCACTGCGCAGCACCTGAGTCAGGCCGACGAGTTGGAAGGCGGCGGCACCGCCCTTGGCGTGCCCGGTCAGGCTCTTCTGCGAAACCACATACAGCGGGTTGCCGGGGCTGCGGCCAAGCGCGGCGGCGATGCGCTCGTGCAGGTCAGATTCGTTGGGGTCGTTGGCGTTGGTGGACGTATCGTGCTTCGACACCACCGCGATATCGTCCGCGCCCACGCCGAGGGCCTTCAGCGAGCGGGCCAGGCGGGAGTCCTGCCCACCCCGCGCCGCCGAGAGCGCGCCCATGCCCGGCGCGGGGATGGAGGTGTGTGCGCCGTCGGCGAAGGACTCGGCAAAGCCCACCACGCCAAGCACCGGCAACCCCATCTCGGCCGCGAAGGATCCACGGGCGAGCAGGATGGTTCCGCCGCCTTCGGATTCCACGAAGCCGCCGCGACGGCGGTCGTTAGCTCGGGAGAAAAAGCGATGCTCAATCCCCTTCGCCGCCATCTCCGCGCTATCGGCCGTGGCCGCCATGTCACCGAACCCGGTGATTCCCTCAATGGACAGGGCGTCGATCCCGCCGGCCACGACGAAGTCCGCCTTGTGCAGGCGCAGCTTGTCGACGCCCTCCTCCACCGACACCGCCGCCGTGGCACAGGCGGCCACCGGGTGCACCATCTGGCCATAGCCGCCGGCATAGGACTGCATCACGTGCGCAGCAATGACGTTGGGCAGCGCTTCCTGGAGGATGTCATTGGGCCGCGGCTGGGCCAAGAGCTTATCGACGTACAGCGAGCGCAGCGCCTCCTGGCCTGCCATGCCGGTTCCCTGGGTGGAGCTCACGCGCGCCGGGTGCACGTGGGCCAAGAGCTCGGCTGGGCTAAAACCTGCGGAGAGGAAGGCATCCACGGTGCACACGAGGTTCCACAGGGCGAGGCGGTCGAGGTTATCCACCATGTCCGCGGGGATGCCGTAGACCTGCGGGTCGAAGCCCTCCGGTATCTGGCCACCCACAAAGCGGGTCATGGCCACGCGCCGCGGAACCCGCACCGCGGAGCCCGCGGGCCGGGTGACCTGCCATTCGACCTCACCGTTCGGATCAGTAACGCGGCGCAGCGTAGCGCCTTCGCAACTATCAACGAAGCTGCGCGCTGTCTCTTCGTCCTGCACGGTGAAGCTCAGCGGCTTCTCCAAGTAGATGGTGGTCAGCTCGGGCGCGAGGTTATCCACCATGGGCAGGTGCGGACCGAAGTCATCGTGGAAGCGGCGCACACCAATCCCGGCGAGGACCTCGTCGTGGAAGCGCGCGTAGACGTCTTCCTCGGCTATCTCTTCTCCTTCGGCCGTCAGCCACCCGGCTGTGCGCTCATCCCAACTGATGAGCCCGCGGCTCCAGGCCAGCTCCAGCACTCCGGCGGCGGAGAGCTCACCGCCGACCTCCGCCTCATAGCGAGTACGCGATGAACCCAGCGGGCCGAGCTCGCCGGCCCCGACGATGACCACCATGTCCTCGAGGGACTGCGTCACGCCGTTGAAGTCTGGGCTGGTCCACTCCATAGACCTCAGTACGTTCGGCAGGGCCTTCGCCGTTCGCGGCGCCTTCCCTTCGCACAAACTAGCGACTGCGCTCGATGCGTCGGCGGTCTCGGGCTGCGCCGCGCGGGCCAGCTCCGCCAAGTCCAGCTCAGCCTCGGCCAGCCCGCCGGTGAGGTCCACGCTCAGCGGCGCCTGTGCTGCTTCGGCGCGGATGTGGGGGGAGGCGGTGGCGTCGATAAGCTGCACCGCCATCTCCTTCGCCGAGAAGGTCCGCACGCCGCGGGCCTCCACCTGAGTAACCAGCGGATCGTTGCCACTCATCAGGCCGGTGCCGCGCACCCACCCGATCTGGGCATGCACCAGCGTGGTGCGCGCACCCCAGCTGGATTGCTCGGAAGACCAGCGGTTAACCAGGGCGTCGAGGGCCGCCTTGGCCTCGCCGTAGGCGCCATCGCCGCCAAAGCGCCCGCGGTTGGGCGAGCCCGGAAGCACCACGTGCAGCCGGTGGCCCACGTGTGTATCCGCGCCTACGCCAGACAGCGACGCGATGAGCTTCTCCACCGACCACAGCAGCAGACGCATCTGGGACTCCGCCCCTGCCCCGGCATCCTCAAGAGTGCCGGCCACACGCGGCGCGGCGAAGGGGAAGAGCAGATCCGGCACGTAAGCAGGCTTGAGCTGCACAGACTTTCCGCCGACGGTGGCGGTGCGCTCCGCCGCAATCCATTCCGCGAGCGCATCCACGTCCGCGAAGGAATTGAGGTTCGCTGGGACGACCCACAGCGCTGCCGCGCCAACGGCACGGCTGCGATAGAGCTCCTTATAGAACTCGAGGCGCTCGTGGCTTAGTTGGGAAGTCGTCGCAATCACGGTCGCGCCTTCCGCGAGCAGCTCACCGATGAGCTCGGCGGCAATCGAACCCGGCGAGCCACCCGTCACCACGGCCACCTGCCCGGTGAAGAGCAATCCATTCGCCGGGGTGCGGGCATCGCGGGCTAGGTCCTCATAGCCGAAGTGCTCAGCCAGGAGCGCCACCTCCTCGCCGGCGCCCAGCACGTCCAGCTCGGGCTCTGCTTCCCCGGCGGCGGCCGCGCGGGCGATGTCCTCGCGGGCGGTGGCCCAGAGGTCGTCGAGAAGCACTGCCTTGCGCGCATCGAAAGCGGGGGCGACCTGGCGCTGCCAGTCCGGGCCGAGCTCCGCTGCAACGAGCTGCTCCAGCTCCGTGTGCGAAGCGCTGTCCCCCTGCTCAGTCGCGGTCTCCTCGCGCCCCAAGGCGGCGAGTGCGGCGCGGGCGGAGTCCTCCAGCGCCGCTTCAAGGCGCTCGGTATAAGTGCGCACCGCCTCCGGGTCCACGGTCTCGTGTGGCGTTAGAGCAACGGCCTTCTGCAACGAGACTCCTTCGCGCTCGCCGGCGGCGTTCACGGAGGCGTCGATGAGCGCATCGAGCTCAGCAACCGACGCCACACCGGTCATGGGCAAGCTGGCCAGCTCCCCGCCGCGCAGCGACGAACCCTCGCGCGTGCCCAAGACCAGCTGTGCAATAGCGCGATCGGCCCAGCCCGAGCCCAATCCCCAGGTATTGCTCACGCGCTCCGCCACGTAGCTCGGCTTCTTGCCCGCAGGCCCGGTCAGCCGGGTGAGCGCCTGCGCGACGTGCTCCGCGAGGACCTCCCCAAACGTTGCGTAGCCCGGCGCGCGCTGCGCCACGCTCTCCGCCAGCTGCGAGATGGGTGCGTCCGCGGCATTCTCGATGGCGCTGATGCCGAACTCCACGCCGAGGTCAACGAGCAACTGGTTGCGGCGGGAGGATACGCCTTCCACGAGGGTTTCGATGGAATCGGTCGCCGCCATCTGGTCAGGCCGGACCTTGGTCCACAGCGCGATGAGCATCTCGAGGGCCCGGTGCACGCTGAGCGGGCGGTCCGTTACCATTGCCGGCGCATCCTCGCGCGGCGCCTGCACCGTTTCTTCCCGGCGTGCACTCTCAGTTGGCTGCCTCGACTCAGGCTCATCCGTCTGTGCTTCGACGGTGACCGGCTTTATAGTCACCGGCGCTGCTGGCTCGGGTGCCGTCTCGGCGTCGTCGGCAAAGACTCGCCCGCGGTCGCGCTCGTAGTTGAGCACCTCGATGTTTGTGCTGCCCGCATACTGGGGAAGTCGCAGGGTTTGGCCCAGCATGTTGGTCAGCGTGGGCGCGGTGCCAACGCCAACTTCGATGAAACGCTCCACGCCGAGCTGCCCAAGGATCAGGTCCTGGGTCTCTATCCAGCGCACCGGGGAGGCAAACTGCCAGGCCAAAAGCTCGATGAGCAGGGTGCGGCCCAGGCGCGCCGGGCTCGTCACGGCACCATCGAAGTCCGACAGGATCTCCTCGATGGGCTCCGAGTCCACCACTTCTGCGATGGACTCCACGAACTCACGGCTCAGCGCAAAGGGCCGCGCCACGAGGTTAGGGATATAGCGCCCCACCAGCGCGTCGAGGTTGATTTCTGCAGGGATGAGTGCATCGAGGTGGGCGCGGAAATCCGCCACGCCGCCCACTAAGCGGGAGGAGTGGAAGGGCACGTCAATCCCCGGGATGGGGATGACGGCGCGTTGCCCGGGGGCGCGGCGCTCGGCGTCGCTCGCCAGCGCATCCAGGCCCGCCTTCGTCCCGGCGACCGCGTATTGGCGCCCGGCAATATTGTGGTTGACTACCTCGAGGAACTCACCCGTCTCCGTGGCCACACGGGCGACATGGGCGAAGGCCTCGCCCGCGCTCATCCCCATCTTGTGCGGGCGCAGCGCCGCCAAACCATAGAGGGACTGGCCAGCGGAATCGCGCTCGACCAGTCGGTGCATGGTCAGCCCGCGGACATAAACGATGTCCAGGACCGCCTCCAGCGACAGGACCTCGGCATAGGCGGCCAGTGCGTTGTACTCGCCCACCGAGTGGCCAGCGAAGAAGGCACCACTATCGAGAACCCCAGCTTCCTTGAGTGCCGCGATCTGCGCGCAGCCCAGGGTGGCCATGGCCACCTGCGTGAACTGCGTCAGATAAAGCACCCCGTCCGGGTGCGTGAAGGTCTCACCATCCACCACCACGGTGTCGGGGTTGTGGCGGACAATCTCCAGGATGGAGAAGCTCAAGCTCTGCCGCGTGTGCTTGTCCGCGCGCTCCCACACCGCACGGGCTGCTGCGGATTCCGCATAGTCCCTCATCCCCATCCCCGGCGACTGGATGCCCTGACCTGGGAATGCATAGAAGGTGGTGGGGCTGCTCATCGTCGCTCGCGCCTGCAGCACCGGCACGCCCTGGCTGGTGGCGGTCACGCTGCGGACCTCACCGTAGCCGCACCGCTTGTCGACGCCCACCCGTTCCACCTCGAACTCCACCTCACTGCCCGGCAGCACTGGTGCAAGCCAGGTAGCGGACCAGTCGAGGACGCGGGCGCCGTCGAAGGCCGCGGCCGCCTGCGCGAGCGCCGAGGTCCACATGCCGTGGACGATGGGGCCTTCACGATGTCCCGCCAATGCCGCCGCGTTCGATGACAGGTGGATGGGGTTCCTATCCCCCGTGACCACGGCGAAGGGCAGCAAGGATTCCGGCGCCACCACGCTGATGCGGTGGCGGAACGAGCGCGGTGTCTCACGGACCGATGACTCTACTGTCTCTGCCCCGCTTTCTTGTGCACCATAAGTTGCGGCGCCCACGGTCTCGAGCGCGGCGTCACCGCGGCGCCCAGTGATGAGGAAGCGCTCGTGCATCTGCGCGAATTCATGTTCTTCTCCACGCGCGGCTGCAGTCACGCCGACAGAAACGTCGACAACGCGCCCCGACGGTGTATCGCGAACGTCTTTCAGTTCTGCGGTGTAGCTCAGTGCCAAGGGCTCAGCGCCCGGGGCAGCGCTAGTGAGAAGCAGCTCCCAGGTGTCTGGCTTGAAGCTCAGCGCGTGCTCGAGGTGGACCAGGTCGAGAAAGCCCTCCACCACCGGCTCCCCGGACGCCGCATGGGCACCGGACAGCACAGCGAAGGTGGCTGGCCAGGCGGGGCCGACGAGGACATCGGGCGAAACAGTAGCGTTCATCTCCCCGCTGGTCACCGCGCTGTAGTGGGCGATGTCGGTGGTGCTGAGGTGAGCGCTGACCGTCGCGGTCCCGGAGCTAACGTCCGGAAGGTCACCGCCGACGGCCTGGCGCAGCAGCTCCCGCATGGCGGCCTTGGCATCCTCGACCTTAACGAGTGGTGAGGCACCCGGAATGCTCGGCGGAGTGATACGAATGCGCAGCTCAGCTCCAGAGTGGAACGGAACCGTCAACCACATGGCGCCGTCACCGGCAGGTTCCAGCTCGGTGCCATCAAGCCCAAGGCGCAGGGGGTTGGGCTGCTCGCGCCCGGCCCAATTCAGGCTCGGGGCGCGGCGGATGAGCTCTTCGTCGCTCATGTTGAGCTCGCCTGCAAGCCCCTTGTCGAACTCTGCGTCGGAGGCGTCGAGAAGCCCGAGCACCGCCTGCTCGAAGCGGCCGAGGATCTGCGCCACCGGCTCGTTGGCCTGCGCGATTCCCTCAACGGCTGACGTGCCGGGGATGATGCAGACCTCATCGGCCTCGTAGTGCTCATCGTGTGCCTGCCACAAGGTGTCAAGGCGCCAGCGGCGGCGTACGTCAGCATCGATGACCGGCACAAAGTTTGCGGGTTTGCCGGGACCATCCACGAGCTGAATGAACCACGCGGCGTCGGTCGGGTGCAGCGCCGCGTCACCGTAGAGTCCGGTCAGCTGATTAATTGCCTCAGCCGGGTTCTCGCGTTCAACCTCAACGCGCAGCTCAATCTCGCCCTGATCGACCGGGTTAAGTCGGGCCTCAGCCCGCGCCACCATGCGCGTGAATCGATCAAACCAGGATTCGTCAACCCAGCCGTCCAGGTAGGACAGCTCAAGGTAGCGCTGCAGCCACGCGGAATAGGACATCTCATCGAGGTCCCCGAAGTAGGGCTTGCACGTGCGCCCGATGGCTTGAATGATTTCCGCGCGGCGGGTCTCCACGGCCGCGGCGTCACCGGCCACCTCATCGAGGAGGCGCCCGGCGCGGGCGAAAGAGTTATCCAGCTCATGGATGTCCGCGCCCAGATCCGAGCGGCCCGACACAACGTCCCCGCTGTGCGCGGCGACGAGAGCCTGCTTCACCGACTCGGATGCGGTGGACTCCTTCGCCGCCATGGCGGCGGTGCCCACCATGATGGCATCGACGGGGGCTACGGGCAGGCCGAAGCGCTGCGTCCACGTACCCAGGAGGTACTCCGCGCCACGCGCCGGGGTGCCGATTCCCCCGCCAACGGCGAGGAGGACATTGTCGCGCTCACGGATCCGCGCGTAGGTAGCAACAAGGACCTCATCGAGGCCTTCTAGGGAATGGTGGCCACCGGCCGCGCTACCTTCCAGCTGCATGATGACGGTGGTCTCGGGGAGAGCATCGGCGATACGGAGCACCTCCTCCACCTGCGCCGAAGTTCCCGGCTTGAAGGCGACCCAGGGGATGTTTGCCCCGTGGAGCTTCTCCACCAGCTCCACGGCCTCCTCCACAGGAGGAATGCCGGCGGAAATCACCACGCCGTTGATGGGTGCTCCTGCGGCGCGCGCTCGCAGAATCGAGTTTGGCCCCTCAATCTGGCGGCGCCACTGGGAAGCCGCGAGATACAGCGCGTTGAACTGGGCATTCACCCCTGGCTTTAAGAGCCGGCTCAAGGTGCTCAGGTTCTCCTGCAGGATGTCATCGGTGTGCTGTCCCCCGCCGGCCAGCTCCGCCCAGTGCCCAGCGTTGGCGGCCGCGGCGACGATGGCCGGATCAACCGTGGTGGGGGTCATCCCGGGAAGCATGACCGGTGAGTAACCGGTGGCCTGCGTAAAGGCAGTCACCAGGCGCCCGTCTGTCACTCGCGGTGCCCACTCGGACCACGCGCGTGGCAGAACGGGTGCGCGGCCCGGCTCCACGAGCTGGGCCAACCCTTCCGGTGCAGCGACGGCCAGCGTGCCCACACCGCGCCCGGCGACGATATCCCGAGTCAGCGGCTCCACCCCGCGGGCGGGCCCGATTTCCAGAATCCAACGCGCCCCGGCCTGAAGCGCCGAGTCAATGCGCTCGGGCCAATCCACGTAATCGGTCAATACCGCCCGCGCGAGCTGCGCGGCGGATTCGGTTTCCAGTCCGATCCGGGCCGCCCAGCTTTCTACCTGTTCCACCGCAAACTGCATGGTGGGATGATGGAAAGCAGCTGAAACATCAAGGTCGGAAACGGTAACTGCGGCGGGCTTCCCTTCCCGCTCTTCTTTAAGGGCCGAGCTCTCCTGCAGCGTGGCCTTCACTCGGGCAAGTTCAGCCGGTGTTCCGACGATGACGAAGCGCCCCCGCCCATTGTCGAGCCCGATGTGGGCGCCGGCGTCGAGTAGTTGCTGCTTCGTCGCGCCGGTCACCGCCGCCATGGGCGCGCCCTGCGGGGTGCGGACCAGCCCAGCACTGCGTGCGGTTGTCTCCAGAGCCGCGCCGATGAGGCGTGCCAGCGCCAGAGCCTCGGCTGGGCTCATGCGTCCCTCAACGACCGCTGCGGCAAGCACGCCCTGGGAGTGGCCAATGTTGGTGACGGCATCCTCGAGTTCAATTCCGTGTGCACGCAGCGATTCGAGGACAGCCAACTGCGCGGTGAGGATGCCGGGGGTGGAAAGCGAGGCGTCGGCAAGCGCGTGCGCCCACGCCGGCTCCTCGTCTACCCAGGCCAAAGGGGCAAACCCGTGCGGAGCAGCAGCCAGAAGCTCCTCCTCCAGTGGAGCAAGGAGTTCCTCGGCCGCGCCGAGGTACTCCGCGATGTGTGGCCGCGCACCGGTAGCAAGAGCATCGCGCAACGTCGGCAGCCAGGCATAACCCTGACCGGAGAAAGACAGCGCAAAGGGCTCGGAGCCCAAGCGCGCGGACAAAGGCGACAAAGGCGCAGAGACGTGAAAATCAGACACCTGCACTACTCCCCCAAGGCGTGGGCGACGAGTTGAACCGCCTCTTCGAGGGAAGACTGGGTCTTCGGCTCAGGCGCATCACAAAAGACCTGGCAGGCGTGGTCCGGGACAACCTCGGCCGAGCGCGTTAGGCCGCGTTCAGCGAGGTACTCGTCAAAGAACATATCGATACTCATACCGTGTGCCGATTCTACCCACTAGGATCAATGCGTCATGGCCACTCGTACCCCGTTCTTCATCGCCGCGCTACTCAACGCCGCGGTAGCAGTACTAGTGGCCATCGGCCTTATCCTCCCCGCCCCAACCGAACCTACGCCCGAGCGGCCCAAGGCCACTGAGACAGCGGCACCCACGCAGGAAGGCCCAGCAGAAGAACAAGCCGAAGAGGCCACCCCCGCGCCAAGCATTACGCCGGACATCGCCGAAGCTCTCGCCGCCTTAGAATCCTTGGAGGTCAAAGGCCGCGCGCCCAAAACCGGCTATGAGCGCGAAGAGTTTGGCCAGGCGTGGTCCGATGACGTCACGGTGGAGTTCGGCCACAACGGCTGCGATACCCGCAATGACATCCTTCGCAGGGACCTGGATCCAGAGAGCCTTGTTCTCAAGGAAGGAACTCACGACTGCGTGGCGCTTTCCGGCACCTTGCACGATCCCTATTCGGGCCAGGACATTGAGTTCCAGCGCGGGGCGCAGACATCCCGTGCGGTACAGATCGATCACGTTGTGCCGCTTGCCGACGCCTGGCAGAAAGGCGCCCAGCAATGGTCACCAGAAAAACGCCGCGACTTTGCTAATGATCCCCGCAACCTCCTCGCCGTCGATGGTCCCCTCAACCAGCAAAAAGGCGCTGGCGATGCCGCCACGTGGTTGCCGCCCAACAAAGGATTTCGCTGTGAGTATGCGCGCCGCATCGTAGAGGTGAAGGCGGCCTATGGAGTCTGGGTCACGGCAGCGGAGAAGGATGCGCTTCGTCAGCTGCTGAATGCTTGCTGAGTATTTTTACCCCTTTTAGATGCCCTGATACCCCTCCCGCTACCCCCGAAATTATGCGCATAATATTCACTCACCCCTAAACGGTTATGCAGGGCTTTCGGCAGCGGGAACCTTGGTGCGCACTGCGCCTACATTCCTCACGCCCGATGATTTCTATAGGCCTATTAATATGTAATAAATGCAACCTAAGGACGTGCAGGCAGCACCCCTCATGAAACAAAAACCATAAATTGCTCCATCCCGTCTCACATTTCTTTTAATATGTGACACAGCACCTAGCCTGAGGTCTAGGTCACATGGATGCCGTGAATTTTCACGGCCGCCGTACTTCCCAAACCCGTTGAGACCACACCCTGCGAAGGAATAGTGATGTTCAAGTACATCATCAAGAAGACCGCCAGCTGGCTGGTAGTCATCTTCCTCGCGACTAATATCGCGTACCTCCTGGCCGCAACCTTCCTTGATCCCCGATCAAATTATGTCGGCCGCAACCCACCGCTCGGGCCGGAAGAAATCGGCCGCATCCTCACGCCACTCGGCCTCAACCCGGAGACCCCGCTCCTTGAGCGTTGGTGGGGATGGCTGTCCAACATCATCTTCCACTGGGACTGGGGTACCTCCCCTCTCGGTGACCCGGTCAGCGCACAAATCGGGCACCGCGCGCTCGTCTCGGCACAGCTGCTGCTCGTGGCCACGATTCTCTCCGTCGTCATCGGCGTCGCCCTCGGCGTCTACACCGCCTCCCGCCAGTACAAGGCGGCCGACCGCTTTTGGCAGGGCGTCTCCATCATCACCATGAACACGCACGTCGTCGTGGCTTCCATCTTGGTCGTCGCCGGCGGCCTGTGGATCAACCGCGTCACCGGCCACCGCGTGGTCTACGTAACGGGTGCCTCCAGCCTCGGCGTCGAAGGCTTCTTCCCCAAGCTGCTGGATATGGCGCAGCACCTCGTCTTGCCGTCCATCTCGCTCATCATCATCAGCTACGCCGGCTACCACATGATGCAGCGCACCTTGCTGCTAGATAACCTGAACGCCGATTATGTGCGCACCGCCCGCGCCAAGGGCCTGACCCGTGCACAGGCTATTCGCAAGCACGCCCTGCGTACCTCCATCATCCCGGTGGCAACCTCCGTGGCCTTCTCCGTTCCCGGAATCTTTACCGGCGCCATCATGACGGAAACCATCTTCGCCTGGAAGGGCATGGGCCAGTACTTCATCGAAACCATCAGCCGCAACGACGTCAACGGCACCACCGCCGTCGCCGCCTTCGGTGCCGTCATGATTGCCTTCTCCGCAATTCTGGCTGACCTCGTCGTCGTCGCCCTCGATCCGCGAGTAAGGGTGAGCTAAATGTCTCCAGAAAAGAAATCCACGTCGCCACGCTCCGAAGCGCGCCACACCGAGCGCCACCGCCGCAACGACCTCGCTATCGATACGGCAGCTGATAACCTCGGCGTGCGCCCGCATGCCGCCACTGCGGACTTTTCACCGCAGACCGAACCCAGCGCACAATCCGCACTCGGCTCCGGCGTCGACGTCGATGACGCACAGCGCAAGCAATTCTCCAGCAGTGATTTCCGCGGCACCTCCAAGCTCAAGCTGTACGTCCGCCGCTTCTTCCGCAACAAGGCGGCTGCCGTCGGCCTCGTTATCTTCGTGCTACTCGCGCTGCTCTCCATCTTCGGCAGCTACCTCACCCCGTGGTCCTTCGATGAGCCGGACTTCTTCAACCTCTCCACCGGGCCTTCCCCGGAGCACTGGTTCGGAACCACGGACTCTGGAAACGATCTCTTTGCGCAGACCGTCCACGGCTTGGGCCGCTCGCTGATCATCGCACTCATCGTCTCGTTGGCCTCTACCCTGCTGTCCGCCTTCATCGGCGCGGCCGCGGCCATGTACGGCGGCGCGGTGGAAAAGGTCATCCTGGCAGTCATTCACTTCCTACTGGCTATCCCGACCTTCCTGCTCATCGCCCTGGTGGTTTCTGATTCCGGCGGCGACTGGAAGCTGCTCATCGTGGTGCTCATCGCCTTCGGCTGGATGTACCCGGCGCGCGTCATCTGGGCCATGGCGCTCAGCGTGCGCGAGAACGACTACGTCCGTGCCGCCGACTACATGGGAGTCTCGCGTCTGCGCACCATCTTCCGCCACGTGGTTCCCAATATCGGCTCGCTGCTCATCATCCAGGCGGCCCTGGGCGTGGTGTCCACCATCATGTCGGAGACCGCACTGTCCTTCCTGGGCTTGGGCGTGAAGCTTCCCGACGTCTCCCTGGGCACCCTCCTGGCCGGCGGCGCCAACGCCGTCGAGGCCTCGCCCTGGCTCTTCTACTTCCCCGCAGGCATCCTCACGCTGCTGACCGTCTCCATGGCGTTCATCGCCGACGGCCTGCGCGATGCCATTGACCCCAACTCGAACTCCGGAGGCCGAGCATGACCCCGCAGAATACTGCACACACCGCCAACGCCGACCCGGCCAGCCGCGGCACCGATCCTGCTTCATCCACCGAGCCGGTGCTGTCCGTGCGCAACCTCACCGTCACCTTCCCCTCGGAGGCCGGTTCCGTCCACGCGGTGCGTGGCGTCGACTTCGACCTCATGCCGGGGCGCACCCTGGCGATTGTGGGTGAGTCCGGCTCCGGTAAGTCCGTGACCTCTTTGGCCGTCATGGGCCTGTTGCCCGACTACGCCAAGGTGGAAGGCTCCGTGGTCTATGCCGGCACCGAGCTCATTGGCAAGTCCGACAAGGAGATGTCGAAGATCCGCGGCAAGGATATCGCCATGATCTTCCAGGATCCTCTCTCCTCCCTGACCCCGGTGTTCTCCATCGGTGACCAGCTCATCGAGGCTATCCAAACCCACCGCGATGTCTCCACGAAGGAAGCGGAAAAGGAAGCCATTCGCCTGCTCGAGCTCGTCGGCATCCCGGAAGCGGAGAAGCGTGTGAAGTCCTTCCCGCACGAATTCTCCGGCGGTATGCGCCAGCGCGTCGTCATCGCCATCGCCATGGCCAACAACCCGCGCGTCATCATCGCCGACGAGCCCACCACTGCGCTCGACGTCACCATCCAGGCCCAGATCCTGGAGGTCCTCAAGGTGGCCCAGCGCGAAACGGGCGCCGCGGTCATCATGATTACCCACGACATGGGTGTGGTCGCCGGCACGGCCGACGACGTCCTGGTCATGTACGCCGGCCGACCGGTGGAGCTCGGTGATGTCGACACCATCTTCAACAACCCCAAGATGCCTTATACCGTGGGCCTTCTCGGGTCGACGCCGCGCGTGGACAAGGCCACCGACGAACCACTGACCCCCATCGTGGGTACCCCGCCGCAGCTTATCGATGTCGCCGCCGAATGCCCCTTCGCGGACCGCTGCCCAGTGGTGAAGGATGAGTGCCGAACCTTGGAACCGGAGCTGCGCGCGCTTGACGACGTCCCCGGACACTTCGCCTCCTGCCTGCGCTCCGACGAGATCAAGGACGGCACCATCGGCGGCGAGCGCATGTACCCGTTGCCGAAGATTTCCGCAGATACCCTGGGCGATACTCCCTACGAGCAGCGGCCGGTTACCTTGGAAGTCAAGAACCTGGTCAAGGACTTCCCTCTTATCAAGGGAGCAATTCTCAAACGCCGCGTCGGCACAGTACACGCGGTCAAGAACGTCAGCTTCGACGTGCACCAGGGCGAGTGCTTTGCCATCGTGGGCGAGTCCGGCTCCGGCAAGACCACCACCCTGCTGGAAATCATGGACCTCAACCCGCCAGAGGGTTCCACCATCGTGGTCAACGGCACCAACACCTCCGGCTTGAGCGCGTCGGCGCGCCGCAAGCTGCGCAAGGATATCCAAATCGTCTTCCAGGACCCGATGAGCTCGCTCAACCCGCGTATGACCATCCGCGAGATCATCGCCGAGCCGCTGGAATCGCTGGGGTATGAGGGGGACGTCGGCCAGCGCGTGGCCGAGCTGATGCAGCTCGTCAGCCTGGAATCCCACCAGGTGGACCGCTTCCCCGGACACTTCTCCGGCGGACAGCGCCAGCGCATCGGCCTGGCCCGTGCTCTGGCCACCAACCCCTCCATCGTGGTGCTCGACGAGCCTGTCTCCGCACTCGATGTGTCCATCCAGGCCGGCATCATCAACCTGCTGCACGACCTGAAGAACCGCCTGGGTATCTCCCTGGTCTTCGTGGCCCACGACCTCTCCGTGGTGCGCCACCTTTCCGACAAGGTCGCCGTGATGTACAAGGGCGACTTCGTGGAATACGGCCCCACGGACAAGGTCTTCGACAACCCGCAACACGCCTATACCCGCGCGCTGCTCTCCGCCATCCCGGTGCCGGATCCAGCCGTGGAGCGTGACCGGGTGCGCGAGATTTACCAGCCCGCCGAAACCCCGGCTTAGCAAGACTTATAACTAAATACTCACCTTTGTCTCCATGTTTCCTCTCGAAAGGACACACATATGAATATGAAGCTCCGCAGGACCGCCCTCGCAGTGGTCACCGCCTCTGCCCTCATCCTGACCGGCTGCGCCTCCGATGGCGGCTCCGGCTCCGATGGATCAGGGAATTCCGCCTCCGGCGAGAAGCTCGACGTCAAGCTGGACGGCTCCTACAACCCCAAGGACCGCTCCGAGCTCAAGGAGGGTGGCGAGCTGCGCTTGGCTATCGACGAGATCTCCCAGCAGCAGAACACCTTCCAGGCCGACGCCACCTCATACACCCTGAGCCTGTGGAAGTACTACAACCCGCAAATTGGCCTCTTCGATGGCGCGGGTGAGTTCCACGTCAACAATGACTACATCACCGACGTCAAAGACGAAGAAAAGGACGGTAAGACCGTCGTCACCTTCACCATCCACGAGAAGGCGCAGTACAACGACGGCACCCCGATTGACTGGAAATCCTTTGAGAACACGTGGAAGTTCAACAACGGTGAGAACAAGGACGTCAACGTTAGCGCCACCGACGGCTACGAGCTCATCGAGTCCGTCAAGCCGGGTGAGAACGACAAGCAGGCCGTCATCACCTTTAAACAGGCCTATCCGTGGTGGCAGGGTCTGTTCAACGTCCTGCTCCCGCCACAGGTTGACTCCGCGGAGAAGTTCAACGAGGCCTACCTGGGCAAGGTCCACCCGGAGTGGGGTGCGGGCCCGTACAAGGTCGAAAGCGTCGACTTCAAGAACGGCAGCGCTACCTTCGTTCCGAACGAGAAGTGGTGGGGTGATAAGCCATTCCTAGACAAGGTGACCTACCGCCAGATGGAGGACCAGGCCTCAATCAACGCGTTCAAGGCCGGCGAAATTGACGCCACCGGCGTGGCCAACAAGGAACGCCTGGCGGCCGTAAAGGACATGCCAGACGTTGAAATTCGCACCGCCATGACCCCAGGCAAGAACCTGTACACGCTCAACTCCAAGAACGAGATCCTCTCTGATATCAAGGTGCGCGAAGCCATCATGACCGGCATCGACCGCGCCACGCTCTCCGGCATCCGCTTCAACGGACTCAACGGCTACACCGAGGACCTGCCAGGTTCCTTCAACCTCTACCAAACCCAGAAGGGCTACGAGGACAACGTCGGCGCAGTCATTTCTTTCGATCCAGAGAAGGCCAAGTCGCTCCTCGATGAGGCCGGCTGGAAGGAAGGCGGCGACGGTATCCGCGAGAAGGACGGCAAGAAGCTGTCCATGCGCTACACGCTGCTGGGAGATTCATCCATCAGCAAGGCCATGGCCACCGCCACCCAAAAGATGATGAAAGATATCGGCGTGGACCTGAAGGTGGAGGAACGCCCAGTCTCTGACTTCTCCGAGATCACCTCCAAGTACGACTTCGATATTCTGCCTATGGGTTTCTCCTCCGGCGATCCCTTCGGTGTCGCTTACTTCGGCCAGACCTATCGCACCGGCTCCCAGCTCAACCGCTCCGGCACGGGCACACCAGAACTGGACAAGAAGATCGACGAGCTATCCCAGATCGCTGACCCAGACGAGCAGATCAAAGAATCCAATAAGCTGGAGAAGGAAGCCCTTGCCCAGTACGGCATCATTCCTATCTTCAACGGCCCGACCATGGTTGCGACCCACCCCGATATCGCAAACTTCGGCGCCAACTCCTTCGCCGTCATCGAGGTGGAGAACATCGGCTACACCAAGTAAGTAACGGCCGCCTAGCACCACCCAAGGCAGCAAAGAGGGCCTTCCCCAAGCGGGAAGGCCCTCTTTTTATGTGCTGAGCTTAGTCTTAAGCGCTGTGCTTAGTTATTGCCCTTGTTGAGCTGGTTGCGCAACTGGTCAAAATAGTCGCGCGCGCTCTGCGGCTGGTTATTGCCCTGCGGCGGGGAAGGGAAGCTCGGAATCTGGCTAAAGCCCTGGCCCTGCTGCGGTGCGTTCTGCACCTGCTGCTGTGCTTGTTGCTGCGCGCGCTGCGCCTGCTCCATCATCTCAGCTTCGCGGCGGGCGCGCTCATCGCGCTCACGGCGCTCCTGCTCCTCGCGGCGGCGACGTGCAGCACCGGAATCCTCGCGGCTGTGCTTGTTCTCGGACAGGGAAACCGACGGCTTCGGCGCTTCATTAATAGCGTTGGTGGACAGCAGTGCGTCGCGCATACCACCGAAGAGATCCTGCATGCCGCCCGGATTAGACGGCATGTAGAGCACATTGGTGTGGGCGCGGTCGGCCACGTCTACCATGGCGTCGAGGTACTGGGAGACCAGCATGAGGGTCTCGGGGTTCTCTTGCACGCCGGCAGCACGCAGCAGCTCATACTGCTGAGCAATACCTTCGACGATCTCCTTACGCTGGTCAGCCACACCGCGGCCCTGCAGCTTCTTGGCCTCGGCCGCGCCTTCGGCCTCCTTGACCACGCGGATCTTCTCGGCCTCTGCCTGGGCAACGGCTGCCTCGCGCTCACGCTGTGCGGCGTTAATGGAGTTCATGGACTCGCGCACGCGGGCATCCGGGCGGATATCGGTGACCAGGGTATTGACAAAGTTCCAGCCGTAGGCGGCCATGTTATCGCGCAGGGACATCGCCACGTTGCGGGCGATGGTGTCCTTGGAGGAGAAGGAATCATCCAAGTCCATGTTGGCAACCGAAGAGCGGACATTGTCCTGAACATAAGCCACGATCTGCTGCTCGTGGTTAGACAGAGTGTAGAAGGCCTGACGCTCGCTGCCCTGAACTACCTCGTACTGCACAGCAACGGGGATCTGGACGAAGACGTTGTCCTTGGTCTTGGTTTCCACCATGACGTCGAGCTGACGGATCTGCAGGCTGATCTTGGCGCGCACGCGGTCGACATAAGGCACCTTGAAGTGCAAGCCCGCGTGAGCAACGTTCACGAACTTACCCATCCGCTCAATGATGGCGGCCTCCTTCGTCCGGACGATGTAGAAACCGTCGAAGGCGGTGGCAATAATAATTAGAAGAATCACGCCGATGACGATGAGTCCGCCCATAGGCTTATCCTTTCTGCTTCGGTTGGATTTTCCTAACCAGTTTGCCACACGGTGACCACCACCACATCTTGGGGGAGATTGCTCCCCGAACGCACTCGACGCCCGTTAACGCTCATCAGCCGCCCGGAAGAGCTCGCCCAAAATCCCCGCGCCGTCTTCGCTAATACCGTTGTGTTGGAAGCGGTTGGTCACCACCGGGCGCAAGTCACGATAGGTCTCCCCCGTGGCAAGGGAATCTTCGAAAGGCACGAAGATATCGTCAAGGTAGATGGCGGCGGAGGCGGTCACGGGGGCGTCGGCAAGCGCGGCGGCGTCATACGGCGAACTGCTCCACTCGTGGGCGGCGAGCTCCTCGGCGGCCTGCTTGAAGGGGCGCAGCGCCGGGTCCTCGTCGAACTGCCAAGGGAAAATGTGCTCGCCGGTCAGATAGGTGCCTTCCTCGGCGAACTCGGGGAATTCCTCGCGCATGCGGTGCGCCGCCCAGCCGGTCACAGCCTGGCCGCCGACGCCACCGTAAATGGACTCATGAATCGCCGCGTAGAGAGGCCCAGCCTGGAAGCTCACGCGGCTACCGACGTTGTTGAGGAAGTCCGAACGCAAGCGCTTCTCGCCGTTCACGGTGCGGAAAGGCTCCTCCAGCAGGTAGCCCAGAGAATCGAATCCGGTACCGCGGCCCAGTTCGATGCCGATAGTGCGGAAGCGGCGGGAGGACAGGCGCTCCCCTGTCGGCAGCAGCTCTTCCGAGTTGTCCAGGTGGTGGATGAGCTCCTCAATGCGCGCTTGAGCCCACGGGAACTGGGCATAGAAACGTTCGTGACGCACCTTGAGCTTGGCAAAAGTCGTGCGGTAGAGATCATCCGCACCCTTAGTCAGGGTGGGCAGGCCGCCGGTGAGAAAGACACGGCCGATGGAATCGGGGAACATCGAAATATAGGCGGTAATGATGAAGCCGCCAAAGGATTGGCCGTAGAGATCCCAGGAGTCCTCGCCGAGGTGCTCGCGCAGCCGCTCGGCATCGCGCACGATATTCTCCTGCCGCAGCTGTGCCAAGCGCTGCGCCGTGCGATCCTCAGCTGGGCTGAGCTCATCGATACGGTGGCTGCGCCCAGTGCCGCGCTGGTCCATGAGGATCCAGCGGTAGCGCTCCAGGCCTTTCCCGATGAGCCCAGTGGCACCCGTCGGCCGCGGCGCCGGGAAACCCGGCCCGCCCTGGTTATAGAGCAGCGCCGGGTAATTCTCACCGCCCGGCGGGATGATCTCCCGGGCGTAGAGCTCGAACTCCCCCGCGGCTGGATTGTCATAGTCCCAGGGGACGGTGATGGTGTGTTCATTGATGGTGTGGCCGAAGCGTTTCATGCTTCTAGTAGACCACGAAACCTTCCTTGCGGAACACCTCGCGGATCTTCTCCACGTCCTCTGGCTTCGGCGGCTTCGTATCCTCCAAGGTGTACGGGTAGCCCAGCTCGTGCCACTTGTCCGCGCCCATGTTGTGGAAGGGCAGCACCTCGACGCGCTCGACGTTGCTCTTCCAGCGGGAGACAATTTTGGCCACGTTGGCGACGTTCTCGGGGCCGTCGGTAAGCCCCGGCACCACCACGAAGCGGATCCAGACTGGCTTGCCTATGGCGTTGAGGCGATCCCCAAAGTCGATCGTCGGCTGCAGCTCGCGGCGGGTGACCTTCTTATAGGTCTCCTCGTCACCGGACTTGACGTCCAAGAGCACCAGGTCGATGTTGTCCAGGTCCTCATCGCGCAGGCGCGCGCCGAGGTAACCCGAGGTGTCGATCGTGGTGTGGATGCCTGCATCGTGGACTTCCTTGAGCACACGCCGTGCGAAGGCGATCTGGAAAAGCGGCTCACCGCCCGAGATGGTCAGGCCGCCCCCGGAGGCGTTGAAGATGGGCTTATAGCGTTTAATGCGCTTGACCACATCCTCGATGCGCTCCAACGTTCCGACCTTCATTTCCATAGTGTCGGGGTTGTGGCAATACTGGCAGCGCAACGGGCAACCCGACATGAACATGGTCATGCGTGTTCCAGGCCCATCCACGGCCGTCACCAGCTCCCAGGAGTGCACGAGCGCAACATCGCCAGAGCGGCGGGCCTGCATCAACTCCGGGCGGGTGTAGCCCTCGAGGTCGTTATCCGTTCCTAAACCGGCGGCGGCGCCGCGCACCTTCTCCCCTTCTTCAGGGTTGAGGTGCACGACGCCGGTAATGCCATCTGCCATTTAGGAGCCCTGGTGGAAGGTACGGGAGATGACGTCGAGCTGCTGCTCGCGGGTGAGCTTCACGAAGTTCACCGCGTAGCCGGAAACGCGGACCGTGAGGTTCGGGTACTTCTCCGGGTGCTCAACGGCGTCCTCCAGGGTGGACTTGTCCAGGACGTTGATGTTGGCGTGGTAGAGGCCCGAGTTCATGTTGTTGGCGGTGCGGCTGGCCTTCATGGAAGCGAGACGCTCGTCGAAAGTTTTGGTTGCCATGTTGTGTTCTCCTTAGGAAGTGGTGTGGATGTGGTCTATTCGGAATCCATGATGAAGCCGGCGTCGAGGACGCCCACCAGGTTGGTGATGCGCTCCTCCGGGGTGCGGCCCAATCCGGACGGGGTGATGGTGTTGGTCAGCGAGATGCCGTCGAGTGCATCCTTGTAGTCCAGCTTGCCTACCGACAGCATGGAGGCAACCATGCCGTGGCTATCCGCGCCGTTCTCCGGGTTTGCGCCCGGCGCGAACGGGGTGCCCGCCTCGTGGCCGGACGGGAAGGCACCGGTGGCCTTGCCGTAGACAACGTTGGAGGTAATGGTCAGCACCGACTGAGTGGGGATGGCGTTGCGGTACATCGGGATGGCCTTAATCTTCTCCATCACGGTGTGAACGATGGTGGCGGCGATGTCATCGGCGCGGTCATCATCGTTACCGTAGAACGGGAAGTCACCTTCCGTCTTGTAGTCCACGATGAGACCAGTCTCATCGCGCACCGGGTAGACCTTGGCGTACTTGATGGCGGAAAGCGAGTCAGCCACGATGGACAGGCCGGCGATACCGCAGCCCATGGAGCGCACGATATCGGAATCATGCAGCGCCATCTCGATAGCCTCGTAGGCGTACTTGTCGTGGCAGTAGTGGATGATGTTGAGGGCCTCAACGTAGGTGCCCACAACCCAGTCCAGCATCTCCTCGTACTTCTGCCAGACCTCGTCGAAGTCGAGCGGTCCATCGCCCTTGATGGGCTCGTAACCGTCGACGACCTGCTTGCCGCTGACCTCGTCGCGGCCGCCGTTGATGGCGTAGAGCAGGGCCTTTGCGGCGTTGACGCGGGCGCCGAAGAACTGCATTTGCTTGCCGACGGCCATCGGGGACACGCAGCACGCAATTGCGGCGTCGTCGCCCCACTGCTCACGAATCTGCTTATCGGACTCGTACTGGATCGAGGAGGTCTCAATCGAGATGTGGGCGCAGAATTCCTTGTAGCCCGCCGGCAGCTGCGGATCCCAGAAGATGGTGATGTTCGGCTCCGGGGACGGGCCCAGGTTGATCAGTGTCTGCAGCAGACGGAAGGAAGTCTTGGTCACCATGTGGCGACCATCGTCGCCAAAGCCTGCATCGGACCAGGTTGCCCAGTACGGGTCACCGGAGAAGATCTGGTCATAGTCCTCGGTGCGCAGGAAGCGGACGATGCGCAGCTTGAGCACCAGCTGGTCGATGATTTCTTGGGCGTCTTCCTCGGTGATGATGCCAGCGGCAAGGTCGCGCTCGAAGTAGCAGTCGAAGAATGCGGAGAGGCGGCCGATGGACATGGCGGCGCCGTCCTGGGACTTAATGGAGGCCAGGTAGCCAAAGTAGGTCCACTGCACTGCCTCGTGGGCGGTCTTCGCGGGCTTCGAGATATCGAAGCCATAGGACTCAGCCATGACCTTGAGCTTCTTCAGCGCCTTGATCTGCTCGGCGTGCTCCTCGCGATAGCGCGCCCAGTGCTCGGAGAATCCGATATCACCGACTGCGTGCTTGGATGCCTCCTTCTCAGCGATGAGGTAATCCACGCCGTAGAGGGCCACGCGGCGGTAGTCACCAATGATGCGGCCGCGGCCATAGGCATCCGGCAGGCCGGTGATGATGTGAGAGGAACGCGCTGCGCGGATGCGCGGGGTGTAGATATCGAAGACCGCGTCATTGTGGGTCTTGCGGTAGCGGGTGAAGATCTTCTCTACGTCTGGGTCAACTTCCTTGCCGGCCTCAAAGATAGCCTGCTTGACCATGCGCCAGCCGCCGTTGGGCATCATGGCGCGCTTCAGCGGAGAATCCGTCTGCAGGCCCACGATGACGTTGTCGTCCTCACAGATGTAGCCGGCCGGGAAAGCATCGATATCGCTCGGGGTGTGGGTGTCCACGTCGAAGATGCGCTTCTGGCGCTCGATGGACAGGTAGTTCTCCTCCAGGTGATTCCACACATTCTTGGTCTTCTCGGTGGGGCCAGCAAGGAAGGAGGAATCCCCGTCATAAGGGGTGTAGTTGCGCTGGATAAAATCACGAACGTCAATGTTCTCAGTCCACGGGCCGGGCTCGAAGCCCTTCCATGCCTCGAACTGCACGGACTGTTCAGTTGCGGTGGTCACTATATTGACTCCCTTCGTAGTTCACACGACGCGTAATGCTTAGTCGCAGAAGGGCTTTAGGTGACTTCAATTCACGGGCAATTCGGTCAACCCGTCCGTCACCGAACCCCTCTCTGTAGCCCATCCTAGGGGCACAGCCACATAAGCTCATATCGCCAAATGCGTACCACACACCACCCTTCGAGCCAGTTTAGGCACTGCACAGGTCAGCTCCGCCATAGGTAACGGCCGTACGGTTGGATGCGGGGGTAAAGCACCCCCTGACGTGGCCTTTCTCACACCTTTTGGGGCGGGCTCTTGGTGCGTGTCCTTGCCGCGCTCTATTGTTATGCGCAGTATCCTCGTCTCGCTTTTTAGCAAGGAGCCTCCCCGCGTGTCCGACATCGCAACTGCCCCTCAGCCCACACACCCGGTCGACGCCATCCCACCCGCCCCGAAGTTGGCAGCGCTCGGACTCCAGCACGTCCTCGCATTTTATGCTGGCGCGGTAATCGTCCCGCTGCTTATTGCGGGCTCGCTGGGACTGGATGAGGCCACAACGATCCACCTCATCAACGCCGACCTGTTGACCTGTGGTCTGGCGACGTTGATCCAAGCGGTGGGCGTCGGCAAGCACATCGGCGTTCGCCTGCCCATCATCCAAGGTGTGACCACCACGGCGGTCAGCCCCATCATTGCCATCGGGCTCAGCGCGGGTGACCAGCCGCTTCCTACGATTTATGGCGCAATTATTGCCGCCGGTATCTTTACCTTTTTTGCCGCGCCGGTCTTTGGACGAGTGCTCAAATACTTCCCGCCGATTGTCACCGGCACCGTGCTCTTGGTCATGGGTACATCGCTGCTGGCGGTATCTGCAAATGACTTTGTCAATTACGCCGACGGGGTCCCGGCCGCGCGCGATCTGCTGTATGGCTTCGGCACGCTGGCCATCATCATCGTGGTTCAGCGCTTCTTCCGCGGCTTCCTGGGGACGCTGTCGGTACTGCTTGGTTTGATCATCGGCACCGCTTTGGCACTCGTATTGGGTGATACGTCCTTCGACGGCGTGCGTGAGGCCGACGCCATCGGCATGACCACGCCTTTCTATTTCGGCATGCCGCGCTTCGACATCATGGCGATTCTCTCCCTCATCATCGTCATGATCATCACCATGGTGGAGACCACCGGCGATGTTTTCGCCACCGGTGAGATTGTAAAGAAGCGCATCAAGCGCGATGACGTTGTGCGCGCCATCCGCGCCGATGGCCTCTCCACCACCCTGGGCGGCGTGATGAACTCCTTCCCGTATACCTGCTTCGCGCAAAACGTCGGCTTGGTTCGCTTGACCGGTGTGAAGTCGCGCTGGGTGGCGGCATCGGCTGCCGGTTTCATGATCATCCTGGGACTACTGCCCAAGGCCGCCGCCGTGGTAGCGGCTATCCCCTCCCCGGTACTCGGCGGTGCCTCGTTAGCGCTCTTCGCCAACGTTGCGTGGGCGGGCCTGCAGACCATTGCGAAAGAAGACATCACCGACGGCCGCAACGCCGCCATCGTCACGACCGCGCTGGGCTTGGCCATGCTCGTCACCTTCAAGCCGGACGTAGCCACCGCCTTCCCGGAGTGGGCGCAGATCTTTGTCTCCTCCGGAATGTCCATCGGCGCGATTACGGCGATTCTCCTCAATTTGCTGTTCTTCCACGTCGGTGCGCAGTCGGGTGATGATGTCAGCCGCCTCGACGGCGCCGGCGTCTCGCTTAAGGAGCTCAACGAGATGGAGCGCGACAGCTTCGTCAGCGCCCTGCGCCCACTCTTTAACAACGAGACCTGGCCGCTCGAAGCTGCCTGGGAGCTGCGCCCCTTCCAAGACGTCAGCCAGCTGCGGGAAGCAATCCAGGTTGCGGTGCTCACCGCCCCGAGTGAGAAGCACCGCGCACTGATCCACGACTACCCGGCGATGGATGAGCTGCTGCTTGTCGACGCTGACTCGGCCGCCACCATCTCCGCCGACCGCGGTTCCCTGGCCTTGGATGACCTCGATGATGTACAGACGCAGCAGCTTATCGACGTTTCAACAGCCTACCGCGAGCGCTTCGACATGCCCTTTGTGGCATACCTAGACACTAACGACTCGGCCGACCGCGTCATCGATGCGGGCGTGCGCCGCTTGTCCAACTCGGATGAGCTGGAACAGCGCGTGGTCTTGAGCGAAATCATCGAGATTGCCAACGACCGCTTCGACATCCTCCTCGCGGACGCCAACCCAGTTCGGGCTTATTGGGACCGCAAGTTCACGGAGGTCGAGTGACCAGAAGTCACTCGACGTAGAAAAGGTTCATTCCACGTACAAGGCCACTCGACGTAAAAGAAGGTTCATTCCGCCTTCAAGGTCACTTGGCGGGCGAAGGTTTGTGGAACTCCATGGTGACCTGGGCTTCGGAGTCCACTCCGCGAATGATGCCTTCATAAAAGCTTCGGGCTTGGTCTTCTAAGAGCTCGCGGTTGTCGTTGATGTCCTTGCGCTTCTTATCGGCGCTGAGGACGTCCGACACCGTGGATGCGGCGTCGAGTGGCTGCGTGGTCCAGCTGAGAACTCCGTTGTTCTCCACGGCGGTCTTAAACTCCTCGTCGGTGTGCCCGATGAAGATAAAGTCCGGAATGTGGACCGTGTAGGAATGCTCGCCGGTTTCGGTGACGCTCACGTCCTTGCCCTCAATACCAAGCTTGGCTTTGTAGGAATACTGCACAAACTGGGTGCGGCCGGTCCACGGAACCCTCACGCCAAATACCTGCCCGGCGGAGGACTTCTCTGTGAGTCCTTGGATACCGAGGCTAAGCAAGACGACTTGCTCCTCGCGCTCGACTGCGCTGATTACCTGCGAATTGGTTGACTCTACCGGCGCGGTATACACCTCTTGTGGTTGGCGCACGGCATACACACCTAAACCGGCACAGGCGAGTGAGAGAAGCACCACCAACGCGATGAGCGTGGTGCTGAGTTTGCGAGGAGACATGAGGCTTAGCCCTTCGTGCGTAGTAGAGATAGCTACGCTCCAGATTAGTCTCCGCTGTTTTAATACACGTCACCTGCAACCACCGAGACGAGAGCCTGCTGCTCAGCGAAAGCAGCAAAAGCCCTTAACAGGGTGTCGATATGCGTGCGCAGGTGACGATCCATGACCACCGAGCCCGACTTCCGAAGGCGTTCTTCGGCGGCTCCGTTGACGTCGCCAAGCACCAGCACAACCTGGCCGGGAAGAATACCAGCGAATTCTGTGGCGTCGACAATCACGCCGTCGCACGCACGCGCTTCCGCTTCGCTACCGATCCACCGGGCAGAAACTCCTTGCGGCGCATAAGCGGCGATGTCGTCGGCGAGCCGTTTGCTCATCATAAGCCCAAAAGTTATGGTCTTGCGCATTTCAATCATCTTCCTTAATCGTGCATGACGTGGCTTTTTACCTTGACAAGCTACAGATTAAAGATTGAAGCGTTCACCGACCATGGTCATTTCATGCCGATACAATCAAGCCCATGGACAAGGAAGAACGCCAGCGCAGAATCATTTGGGCCGTTGACTCAGGAAGCAAAACGGTCAGCCAATTACAAGAACTCACCGGAGCTTCCGCTATTACCATCCGCCGCGGCCTCACGGCGCTGGAAGAAGTAGGGGCCCTCGAACGATTTCACGGAGGAGCACGCCCCGCGGTTCGAAGGGGCGCCCGCTATCCCCTGGAGGTACGCAGAAAAGAGGATCCCGCCGGCAAACGGGCGATTGCTGCGGAGGCTGCCCGCCTCGTTGAACCAGGCTCCTGCGTACTCGTTGACTCAGGGACAACACCAACTGCCGTTGCCCGCAATCTCGCCGGCATGGACATCACAGCACTAGCGATGTCCCTGTACGCGGGCGCAGCATTAGCCAAGACGCCGGGCAGTGACGTCATCATTCCCGGCGGAACCGTCAACAGCGACGATCTTGCGGTGTACGGGGCGGAAGCGGTTGAAACAGTCCTGTCTATGCGCTTCGACCTCGCGATTGTCGGAATCTGCGCGTGTACTCCGTCGGTAGGCCTTATGTCCCCGAACCTCACCGAGGCGACCATTAAGCGGGCCTATTTCCAAGCCGCCCGACGAGTCATCGTTGTCACCACACCAGAGAAATTCACGCGCATGTCAGCCCACCGCGTGGCCACATTTGATCAAGTAGACACGGTCATCACAACGACTGACCTATCCCAGGATCTAGCCCAGGATGTGGTCGATGCCGGCGCCAACCTCACGATGGTGCCGGTGGAAGGCGCCTAAAGCTGGAACTTTTCGACGATTTCAGTGCGACGCTTGTGCTCCATCCAGAAGGACAGGAACGGGACAACACCGGCAAGCGCCGTGGTGAACAACTTGCTCACCGGCCACATGACACGCGGCCCAAGAACCAGGATGGAAACGAGGTAGACCATATAGGCCACGCCGTGGGCTTGGGCAATGAGCGTGGCCCACGACGGCATTTCCATGCCTACGCCGTACTGCAGGATCATGCGCACAACCAAAATAAGAAGGAAGATACCGGTAACCGTGGCGGCGATGGAAAAGAACTTCAGCGGACCACGGATGCGGGCCTGGCGGTCTGGGTGGACGGCGTTGCTCACTGAGTTGCTCATTAATTCTCCTCTTCGGTGCCGCGACGGCGGCGCTGTTTGTTCATGGCGTTGAAGGTTTCCACATCAACCTGCGGCCGAGGTGGCAGGAAATCCTCGTCGATCTTGGTCACGGCTTGTTCCTTGGTTGACCTCACGCTCTTTGCTTCATACTGAGCTGGTTCTTCTCCCCGCTCGAGGGCTTCGTTCTCTGCGTCGATACGCTCATTCTCGTAGCGCATAGCGGTGCGATATGCGTAGACCACGAACACCGCGAAGAGCGGCCACTGGAAGGCGTATCCCAGATTTTGGAAGGTTCCCGAGCCAGAGCGGAACCGAGTCCACTGCCAATAGGCAAGGAACAAAAAGAGCACGACAAAGAACACGATGAGGACGATGTGCCACCATCGAACCTTCATCCGCTTTTTCGGTGCTGGGTTGGTGCTCACCCACAACAGCCTACCCACCACGCCGTGAAAAGTGGATTTCCTTCCGCGGCCTGCTGCCCTGTAGGCTAGTGGACGTTGCGCAGAGAAGGTAGTACTCCGCAGCAACAAAACCAGCGCCCGTGGCGGAATTGGCAGACGCGCTAGATTTAGGTTCTAGTGTCTTATGACGTGTGAGTTCAAGTCTCACCGGGCGCACAATTTCAAACCCCGCTCGGCAAATTTCGAGCGGGGCTTTTGTTATTCCCAGTTCCGCGCTTAGGCTTGCCCGGCGAGGGCCGCCAAAGGTTCGCGCAGCTGCGCCAGTGCGCGGCCGCGGTGCGACACCGCGTTCTTTTCCTCCGGGGACATCTCCGCGGCGGAGCGGGATTCACCCTCGGGCTGGAAGAGGGGATCGTAGCCGAAGCCATTCTCGCCCTGCGGCGCAGTGAGCAAGGAGCCTGGCCACCGGCCCTCCACCACGTGCTCCTGGCCATCCGGGGTCACCAGGGCGCAGACCGACACGAATGCCGCCGCGCGACGCTCCGCGGGCACGTGGGACATCTGCCCCAACAGCAAACGATTATTCGCTTCATCGTCGCCGTGTCCGCCCGACCACCGGGCCGAGAGCACACCAGGCATGCCGTTGAGTTCTTCCACCGCGAGGCCGGAATCATCTGCAATCGTTGCCAAGCCGGTGTGCTGCACCCCGGCGCGCGCCTTAATCAACGCGTTGTCGGCAAAGGTGCGGCCGTCCTCCACGGGCTCCGGGTAAGCCTCCACCGCGGAAAGCGGGAGCAGCTCGATGCCCGCGATGCCGGCGTCGGCGAGGATCTTCTCTAGTTCCTTGAACTTCTTGGCATTATTCGAAGCGACGAGGAGCTTTACCATCCGAGGGCCGCCTTTTGAGCGTCGATAAGCTGGGCGCAACCAGCCTGCGCCACGTCCAACATGTCATTGAGCTCCGCGCGGCCAAACAGGCCGTGCTCGCCGGTGCCCTGAATCTCGACGAAGTCTCCGCCTTCCTGCATCACCACGTTGAGATCGACCTCCGCGCGGGAGTCCTCTTCATAAGGCAGGTCCAAGCACACCTGGCCATCGATGATGCCAACGGAGACCGCAGCGATGGGATCCAGCAGGGGCTCGCCCGGGACGACGCCTTCCTCCTTGAGGTAAGCAATCGCATCAGCCAGCGCCACATACGCGCCGGTAATCGACGCCGTGCGGGTACCGCCGTCTGCCTGCAGCACGTCGCAATCCAGCTGGATGGTGTTCTCCCCCAGCTCAGACAGGTCCACCGCTGCGCGCAGGCTGCGGCCCACCAGACGGGAAATCTCGTGGGTACGGCCCTTGACCTTGCCCTTCATCGACTCGCGCGGCATGCGCTCGTGGGTTGCAGAAGGCAGCATGGCGTACTCAGCAGTCAGCCAGCCCTCGCCGGAATCCTTCTTAAAACGCGGCACCCCGAATTCCACGGAAGCCGTACACATGACTCGGGTGTTGCCGAACTCCACCAGCACCGACCCAGCCGGGTTGGTGGTGAAATTACGGGTAATGCGAACGCTACGGAGTTGGTCGAGCGCGCGACCATCAGCACGAGTGAAATCAGTCATGCCCACTACCCTACCGCGCGTGTTAGAACTCGAGCTCCATCCCAGCGGCGCCGACGACGATCTCTCCGTCGAACTCGCGGGCAGCAGCAGCATATGTTGCGGCGGCATCGCCCCACGGCTGCAGGTGAATTAGCACGAGCTTCTTTACCCCTGCCTCACGCGCTAGGCGCCCAGCTTCTGCTCCCGACATGTGCATGTCTGGAGCCTTATCCTCCGAAGTCTCGCCCCAAGCAGCCTCACAGAGGAAAGCATCCACGCCTTGGGCGGCCTCAACGAGTGCGGGCGTATAAGCGGAATCCGCCGAGTAACACACAGTTGCGCCGGTCTTCGTGTGCTCGACCCGCAGAGCATACGTTTCTACCGGGTGCACGGTACGGAAAGGCGTGATGTAGACATCGTCGACAAGCTGGCGCTCACGGTCCACCCAGGGACTAAACGCAAAGGAATCACTCATATCATCCACCCCATCCGGGGCATCCGATGACAACCGGCCCAAGTGAGTTTCAGTCGCCGCCGGGCCGAGGCAAAAATTGCGAGAAGCTGCCGGGGCCGTGGGGTGGAAACGGCGCCAGACCATCAGCGACGGGAAGTCTAGGCAGTGGTCAGCGTGGAGATGCGTTAATGCCACGTGGGCATCGCAAGGATCCTGGAGTTCCTGCAGGCGAGCAAGCGTACCCGGGCCGAGGTCCATGATGATGGACGGAGCCGAGGGGAATGACAGGAGGTAGCCAGAGGCCGGATTACCCACAGTGGGCACCGACCCGGAACAGCCTAGGATGGTCAGCTTCATGCGTTCAATAGTTCCACGAAACAATGGGGGATGCGAGATTTGGCTCGATTGTACATCTTTGCCGGTGCTAAATCTTGGGTCCCAGGAATCGCGTAGCCAAACGCTCGAACGCCGCGTGGTCACCAGTGCACTCAAAACTGCGGGTTGGCACTTGCCCCGCCGGGGCAAGCATGTCCGTCTTGGTGAGGATGCGCAAAACGTCCTTCGTGGTCTCCTCGGCGGAAGACACCAAGGTGACGTTGTCACCGATAGCGAGCTGGATGACGCCTGTGAGCAGCGGGTAGTGCGTGCAGCCGAGGACGAGTGTGTCGACCCCTGCCGATTGCAGCGGAGCGAGGTAGCCTTCCGCCACACCGAGGATCTGGCGCCCAGCGGTAATGCCGCGCTCGACAAAGTTCACAAAGTCCGGGCAAGCAACTGCCTCGCACTCGACGTTCGGGTTGACCGCAAAAAGATCTTGGTAAGCACCTGAATTAATGGTGCCCTCCGTACCGATCACGCCGATCTTGCCGTTGCGGGTCGTGGCGATGGCACGGCGCACGGCCGGGCGAATCACCTCGACGACTGGAATGTCGTAGCGCTCGCGGGCATCGTGGAGGAAGGCTGCGGTGGCGGTGTTGCACGCAATCACCAGCATCTTGCAGCCACGCTCCACGAGTTCATCAGCAATCGCGGTGGACAGCTCCCGCACTTGGGCAATGGGCCGTGGGCCATAAGGGGCATGGGCGGTATCGCCGATGTAGACGATGGATTCGTCGGGAAGCTGCTCAATGATTGTGCGCGCAACGGTGAGCCCGCCTACGCCTGAATCAAAAATCCCAATGGGAGAGGTTGCATCAGGCATTAGTTCATCACTCCTCGAGGCGCAGGCTTAACCTTTCTCATCGGGTCATCAGAGGTGATCACCATGCCCGCAACGATGCCGCCAATGGCACCGAAAAGGTGGCCCTGCCAGCTCACTCCCTCATAGATGGGCAGCACGCCCCAGATCAGGCCGGAGTAGGCAAAACCAAGGCCTAAGCCAACGAGGAACTGGCTCAACGAGCGGTTAAAGATACCTCTTACGATGAGGTAGGCCAACCAGCCATACACCACGCCCGAGGCGCCAATATGCGAGGTTCCCGGCCCGCCCAGCAGCCACGTGCCAACACCGGCGATGAGTACCACGATGATGGTGACCTCCCACCACGCCTTACGTCCGGATAGGCCAATCAGGAAACAAAAAACCGCACCCGGCAACGAGTTACCGATGAGGTGCTCAAAGTTTGCGTGGAGCAGCGGCGCGGTGAAGATCCCCCAGATGCCGTTGAAATCCAGCGGGTGAATGCCGTACTGCCCCAGCTCGCTTCCAAAGAACAGGAAGTTGATGATGTGGATGATCCACTCGACGGCCAGGAAGCCCACCGTTAAAGACGCAGCCGTTTTTAAACGTCCGGTCCGGGTGTAGTTCTTCGAGTCCCCCTTGTTGAGTACGGGTTGGTGCCCCGTTCCCGGTCCTGCCGGGCGGGGTTGGAAAGGATTGGGCTCATGCGATTGCTGCTGGCCAAAGGGTCCACTCGTGGTCATAATGCCTCCAACTTTAGCAAGCGTGAGGCAAGGACTACGTCTCCAATCCCGGCCTGCGCTTCTGCTAGTCCATGATGACGTTGAGCAGCGAATCCTGGCAGAAAGCCAGCCATTCCACGAGCGCATCGCGGTCTGCCCCGGGGGTATCCTGCGGCACGTCCCCCGCAGCGATGTAGAGCCGCAGGTCATTGAGGCCGGCGAGGAAAGCATGTGCCTCTTCCTCACTGATAGCCACCTCTACCCCGCCAGTGGGGCCAAGGGCGGTGTTAATCACCTGGAGATTCTCCAGCTTGGCGCGCGCGATGTCATTCTCGTGCAGCGAGCGCAGCAGCGAATTATCACCATCGAACTCCTCATCCCCTGGCTTCTGGAAGTCTGGAAAGAGACGGGCCAGTGACGGATCCTCCGGTGCTTCGGTGTGGCCAGTGGGCATGTCGAGCATGTCCGCTAATTCATCCTTCGGCGCTGACTGCGCGCGGGCGATGATGGCCTCGGAGACCGTCGCGGTGAGATCACCGAGGACTTCACGCTCCATGGGCTCGAATACGGTGGTGTACTTCGCACCACGCATGAAGGACTTTTTCTTCTTCCACGTCTGCATACTCTTATCCTGCCTGCTGCATCGTGGCCCACAGGCCGGCGACCTGTAGTTTCTTCACGTCAGCTTCAACCTTGTCGCGTTCGCCCGAGGACACCGCCGCTTTACCTTCAGTATGGACTTGCATCATCAGCTCGTTAGCTCGCTTCTTGTCATAACCCAAAACAGTCTGGAACACGTAGGAAACGTAGCTCATTAGGTTGACTGGGTCATCCCAGACAATGCACATCCACGGCAGGTTTTCGCTCGTGGCGACGTCGACGTCAATCGCCTCATCCAGCTCCGGGGTGGCCATGGGCGAACTCATCACCACGACTGCGGACGTTTCGTTGTGCGCTTTCATGTCCTCTACACTAGCCAAATTTTTTCATCGCGCGAACAGTTATACTGTCTTCGACCTTTAACCTGATTGTCGTTTGCAGGTGGCATCGATGAATTCTTTCTCCCTTCCCCCAGCCGTTACTGACATTCTCGCGGGACGCCAACCCTCAAGAGAAGACCTTGTGCCTCTCGTGCAGCGCATCATCACCGTATTGGTCCTCGGTGGCACGCTCGTGACCGCCGTGCTCAGCTTGACCACCCCCTCCGATAACGGCAGCTCACAGGATTCTGAGCCTCCCGCGCCGGCGACGTGCGAATACGAGCTTCCCGACGTCCCCGTCCAACGCCAGCTCGCCACCATCCAGGATGAGCTCATAGAGGCGCTCAACACGTGGCGCAAGGAAGACGGCCAGGCCCCGCTGGTGCCCTGGATCGACCGCCAGACCGCTGCCCGCGAAAAGGCGGAGTGCAACGCGGTAACACACGAGGAAGGGCCATCAGAAGAAAACGTGCAAATGGTCCAGCACCACCTTCCTTTGGACACGGCGAGTGGATATGAGTTTGTCGAAGCCTTCCGAGCTTCCCCCTCCCACGTGGCCGCCTTGCGCGATCCCCGCATGACCACCGCTGCGGTGGGCACGGCTTACAGCGACGGCGAAGTCTACGTTGTCATTCAGCTCGAAGCATAGAACTGCTGATTTTTCGGTACGCGCTGAGTAGCATCTTCGATGTGACTACTATCTCAGACAACGTCCAGGATTCTGGGCTCGGGCCCAGCGATCGTTCTACGGCCCTGCTTACCGATAAGTATGAGCTGACCATGCTGCAGGCTGCGCTGCGCGATGGCTCCGCACACCGCCAGGTGGCCTGCGAAGTGTTTGCCCGCCGCCTCCCCAACGAGCGGCGCTACGGTGTTGTCGCCGGCACCAAGCGTGTCCTTCGCGCAGTCCGGGATTTCCGCTTCACCGCTCAGCAGCTGGCGGAGATGGACTTCCTCGATGCAGAGACCAAGGAGTACCTGGCTAATTACCGTTTCTCCGGGCACATCGACGGCTATCGCGAAGGCGAGCTGTACTTCCCCAACTCGCCGCTGCTGACCGTGCGCGGAACCTTTGGCGAATGCCTGATCCTGGAAACCGTGATCCTGTCCATCATGAATTCCGATTCCGCAGTGGCCTCTGCGGCCTCGCGCATGGTGGTGGCTGCGGATGGCCGCCCCATCATCGAGATGGGCTCGCGCCGCACGCACGAGTATGCCGCCGTCACCGCCGCCCGCGCTGCCTACCTAGCCGGTTTCCAGGCCACCTCCAACCTGGAGGCTGGCTACCGTTATGACATCCCGGTCTCCGGTACCGCGGCGCATGCATGGACGCTCGCGCACGTCAACGAAGACGGAACCCCGAACGAGGAGGCGGCCTTCCGCGGGCAGATCGAAACCCTCGGCGTGGGCACCACCCTATTGGTGGATACCTACGACATCACCAAGGGCGTGGAAACCGCCGTGCGGGTGGCCGGCCCCGAGCTGGGCGGCGTTCGCATCGACTCCGGCGATTTGGCCGCTGTCACCCGCCGCGTGCGCAAACAGCTCGATGACTTGGGCAACCACAACACGAAGATCGTTGTCTCTTCCGACCTGGACGAGTTCGCCATCGCTGGCCTGCGCGGAGATCCCGTCGACGTCTACGGCGTGGGCACCTCGGTGGTCACCGGCTCTGGCGCCCCAACCGCCAGCATGGTGTACAAGGTCGTCGAGGTTGATGGCCATCCCGTGGCCAAGCGTTCCTCCTCGAAGAAGTCTCAGGGCGGAGCAAAGCGCTCCCTGCGCACCTACCGCTCCTCCGGGGTGGCCGTCGAGGAGCTCGTGCTCCCCTTCTCCGCCGAAGACCCAGACACCGGGACGCTGAGCACCCGCAACATGACGGTGCCGCTCATGCGCGACGGAGAGATCCTGGACAATCTGCCCACCCTCCACGAAGCCCGCGAGTACCTAGCCCAGGCCATCACCACTCTGCCGTGGGAAGGTTTGGCTCTGACCCGCGACGAGCCTGCGGTGCCGACCCGCTTCATCGGGTTCGGCTCATAGGATGCGTGCGGGAGGCAACCGACTAGACTGACTCAAATGCAGGACTCAACGGTTGACCTCCTTGACGCCGCCGTCTCCGCCCTCGGAGGTGCGCGGCGTGCCGGCCAGGTGCGCATGGCGGAAGCCGTGACCACCGCGCTGGAAAAAGAGCGCCACCTCGCCGTGCAAGCTGGAACGGGTACGGGTAAATCACTGGCCTACCTCGTCCCTGCCTTTCGCCACGCGCAAGAAACCGGGCACACCGTGATTGTTTCCACGGCCACGCTGGCGCTGCAACGCCAGCTGGTGGAACGAGACCTGCCGCGCCTCGCCGAGGCCCTCGAACCGCACCTGGAAAAGAAGCCGACCTTCGCCATCATGAAGGGTCGCTCCAACTATGTCTGCCTCAACAAGGTTTCCCGCGCCGCTGAGCTTGACGACGAAGACGCCCTGCTTGACCAGGACGCCATCTCCAGCCTCGGCCGCCATGTCCAGCGCGTCTACGAGTGGGCAGAGGACACCGAGACGGGTGACCGCGAGGACCTCGAACCGGGAGTGCCCGATCTAGCCTGGAGGCAGGTCTCCGTCACCTCCAATGAGTGCCTTGGTGCTACCCGCTGCCCGCACGGCGAGGACTGCTTCGCGGAGCTCGCGCGGCGCCGCGCGGCGGACGTCGACATCGTCGTCACCAACCACGCGCTGCTCGCCATCGATGCGGTGGCAGACATCAACATCCTGCCGGAGCACGATGTCGTCATCATCGATGAGGCACACGAGCTAGATGGCCGCATCACCTCGGTCTCTACCGCCGAGATCACCGGGCGAGCCCTCAAAATGGCGGCCAACCGCGCCAAGTCCCTCGGCGCCAATGGCAAAGACCAGCGGCTGAGCGAACAAGCCAATGAGCTCAGCCAACTACTCGGTGAATTCACGCCGGGCCGCTGGACCGATCTTCCGGAGGAAGCCAAGCAGCAACTCATGAGCCTCGCGGACACGTTAAGCGACTGCCGCGAGACCATCGCCCGCGCCCCCGAAGGCGAACAGGCCCAAGACCCGGAAAAATCTGCCGAGCGCCAAAACCTGGCCAATCACCTCGGCAGCCTCGTCGAAGCCATCGCCCGTATTCTCGACGTCTTCGCCACCGGTGACCCCGCAGCGCACGCCGACGTGGTGTGGCTGGAACGCGATGAGCGCACGCTAAACGACACCCTGGCCGTGGCCCCGCTCTCCATCGCCGGCATGTTGCACGAAAAGCTCTTCGGCGAACAGACCGTGGTGCTAACCTCCGCCACGCTCGCCTTGGGCGGGCGCTTCGACGCCATGGCCGCACAATGGGGCCTGCCCAAAGGTACATGGGACAGTCTCGACGTGGGCTATCCTTTCGACCCCGCGCGCAGCGGCATCCTTTATACCGCGGCACACCTGCCGCAGCCAGGCCGCGACGGACTCAGCCCGCAGACCCTTAAGGAAATCCGCGAGCTCATCATGGCCGCGGGCGGGCGCACCCTCGGTCTCTTCTCCTCACGCCGGGCCGCACAACAAGCAGCCGAGGAGCTCAAGCCGACGCTCCCCTTCGACATTTATCTCCAAGGCGAGGACTCCATCGGCGCGCTCGTTGATAGGTTCACGAAGAACGAGAACTCCTGTCTGTTCGGCACGCTCACTCTCTGGCAGGGAGTCGACGTGCCGGGACCTGCCTGTTCCCTCGTCCTCATCGACCGCATCCCCTTCCCCCGCCCGGATAATCCCCTCATGCAAGCCCGCACCGAGGCCGCGAAAGCGGCTGGGCGCAACGGTTTTATGGAGGTATCTGCCACGCACGCGGCGCTGCTTATGGCCCAAGGCGCGGGCCGCCTCCTGCGCTCCACTGCGGACCGCGGGGTCGTCGCGGTCCTCGATAGCCGCTTGGAAACCAAGCGCTATGGCTCCTACCTACGCGCCTCGATGCCGCAGATGTGGCCCACGAGCGACCCGCAGGTCGTGCGCGGCGCGCTCAAGCGCCTGGTTGAGGCCCGCTAGGGGTGACGCAGCGCGCACACCGTGGCTGAGTCTGGAGCGACCTCGGTGAAACCGGCGTCATGCACCACGACGGCGCCGGGGCAAGCGCAAGCCACGGCAAATTCCTCATGGGGAATTTCGCGCACGGACAGCGCAAAGTCCTGTACTGCCCATTCCTCCACTTCCTCGGAGCTCATCGCCGCAGCTAACAGCATCGAACCGTGTCCTACCTGTGCTGCGGCCTTTCCCGCGCTCATGGCGAGGGAGGCGTCGACGTAGATCACGGGGGCGTCGCCAAGCGCGGGCCCTGGTTCATCCTGGGGCAGATCGGTGTGGCCGATCTGCAGCTTCGCCACGAGTGGGTGCACGTACTGCACTGCCGAGGGAAGGAAGACGCGGGCGCGATCATCCACGGTGACGCCCGGCAGGGACTGCACATCGCGCCAAGCCTTGTTGCGTGCGCGGCGCGCCACCTTGCGGATGCGGTGCCCGTACCACTGCCCTAGGGCCTCGGCGAAGGCCCCATCCTGGCCAGCCCTCTCATCGAGACAGAGCTTGACGACGCCTTTAGCTGCTGCCTCGAGCACCTCGGTGCGCGCGGGCGGATCCTGCTTGGGCAGGTTGAGCGCGATCTGCATCGCCTGAATGGTCTCGGGTTTGTTCGGGTCCTCAGGGTCATCGCGCCAACTGCGCTCGCTGCACGCAGCCGCAAGACGGCGATGGGCCTCGCGGAGATTACTCACTGGCAACTTCTTCCATCGGGATACCGAGGATCTGCAGGATCTCATCCATGTACGGGTGGTTGACGGAGGTATCCGCAACCTGGCGCAGCGCTGGCTTGGCGTTGAAGGCGATGCCCAAGCCGGCGGCGGAAATCATGTCGATATCGTTAGCGCCGTCGCCGACGGCAACGGTCTGCAGCATGCTCAGGCCCGAATCCGCAGCGAATTCGCGCAGGAACTTCTCCTTGGCCTTGCGGTCCACCACGTCACCGATGACGCGGCCGGTGAGCTTACCGTCCACGATTTCGAGGGTGTTGGCGCGCACGTAATCGAGGTCGAGTTCCTGTGCTAAATCCTCGAGGACTTGGATAAAGCCACCAGAGACTACCGCAACGCGGTAGCCCATGCGCTTGAGGGTGCGGATGGTGGTCCGCACGCCCGGGGTCAGGCAAATATCGGCGGCGGTTTCTGCGATGACGGACTCCGGCAAACCTTCCAGGGTGGCGACGCGCTCGCGTAGGGATTGCTCGAAGTCCAGCTCGCCGCGCATCGCGCGCTCCGTCACTGCGGCAACCTCTGCTTCCTTGCCGGCGTGGGCGGCCAGCATTTCGATGACCTCGCCGGTGATAAGGGTGGAATCGCAGTCAAAGCAGATAAGCCGCTTCGAGCGGCGCTGCAGGCCGGAGCGCTCGATGGCGATGTCGACACCTTGCTCGGTAGCTAGGCGGGCCAGCATGGCGCGGACAGGATCGGCAGCACCATCGATCGTGATATACAGCTCCAAGCCATTGAGCGGATAAGTGGAGAGCCCGCGGATCCGGTCGATGTTGACGTTGAGGTTAGCCAGCTCCTTAGCAATGGCCGACATCTGGCTGGCGTTGAGCTGGCGTCCCAGAACCACGACGACGTGCGTCGAGCGCGGGCGTGAGGTTGACTCTTCTTCTCGCAGGTCCACGTTGATGGACTGCGCGTAGATGCTCAGCGTATTTCGCAATCCCTGCTCCAAAGCCTCGAGGCGCGAGGCACGAACCCGAATGTAGGCGGACAGCGAAATCCGACCGGAGAAGATGGCTTGCTCGGCGTCGACGAGCTCCACATCATGAGAGCCCAGTACGCGGAAGAAGGCCGCCGACACGCCTGGCTTATCGGGGCCGGAGGCGGTAACAACGGCGAAGACTTGTTCACTTTGATTATCCACGGGGCCTATTATCTCACACCGCGTTCGTGGCCCCTTCACCTACGGCAAACGCCGCCTCCCCATCGCGGTGATGGGGAGGCGGCGTTTTCAGGAGTACTCAGCTAGTGAGTGCTTAGTGGCCGACGTGTGCTTCCTCGCGCATGCGCTTAACCATGTGCGGGTAGTGCAGCTCGAAGGCCGGGCGCTCGGAACGGATGCGCGGCAGCGACACGAAGTTGTGGCGCGGCGGCGGGCAGGAGGTGGCCCACTCGAGGGAGTTGCCGTAGCCCCACGGATCGTCCACAGTGACGATCTCACCGTAACGCCAGGACTTGAAGACGTTCCAAATCAGCGGGATAACCGAGGCGCCGAGAACGAAGGAGAAGATGGTGGAAATCTGGTTGAAGACCGTGAAGCCATCAGACTCCAGGTAATCGGCGTAACGACGCGGCATACCCATGTTGCCCACCCAGTGCTGAATCAGGAAGGTGCCGTGGAAGCCGATGAAGGTCAGCCAGAAGTGAATCTTGCCCAGGCGCTCATCGAGCATACGGCCGGTAATCTTCGGGAACCAGAAGTACAGACCAGCAAAGGCGGAGAACACCACGGTACCGAACAGGGTGTAGTGGAAGTGAGCAATCAGGAAGTAGGACTCAGCAAGGTGGAAGTCCAGTGCCGGGGAGGCCAGCATAATACCGGTCATACCGCCGAAGAGGAAGGTTGCCAGGAAGCCCATGGCGAAGATCATCGGAGTATCCCAGGTGATGTGGCCCTTCCACATGGTGCCGACCCAGTTGAAGAACTTCACACCGGTCGGAACCGCAATGAGGAAGGTCATGAAGGAGAAGAACGGCAGCAGAATGGCACCGGTCACGAACATGTGGTGAGCCCACACAGCCATGGACAGCGCACCGATTGCCAGCAGAGCGAAGACCAGGCCGATGTAGCCGAAGACGGGCTTACGGGCGAAGACAGGTACAACCTCAGAAATGATGCCGAAGAACGGCAGTGCCAAGACGTAGACCTCTGGGTGGCCGAAGAACCAGAAGAGGTGCTGCCACAGGATGCCGCCGCCGTTGGCGGAGTCGAAGATGTGGCCGCCCAGCTTGCGGTCATAAAGAACACCCAGCGCCGCAGCGGTCAGCAGCGGGAAGATCATCAGAACGATGACAGATGCGGTAAACACTGCCCAGGTGAAGACCGGCAGACGGAACATGGTCATGCCCGGTGCACGCAGGGTGAGGACCGTGGTGATCATGTTGATTGCGGAAGCAATGGTACCGACACCGGTAGCACCCACGCCGACGATCCACATGTCCGCGCCGATACCCGGGGTGTGAACCGAGTCAGACAGCGGGACGTACATGGTCCAGCCGAAGTCAGCAGCGCCGCCCGGGGTCAAGAAGCCCGCGAGCATCACGACGCCGCCGGTCAGGGTAATCCAGAAACCGAAAGCGTTCAGACGCGGGAAGGCCACATCCGGTGCGCCAATCTGCAGGGGCAGAACATAGTTACCGAATGCCCACACCACTGGTGTTGCAAACAGCAGCAGCATGACGGTGCCGTGCATGGTGAAGAGCTGGTTGAACTGCTCGTTGGACAGGAACTGCAATCCTGGGGTGAAAAGCTCAGCGCGAAGCAGCAGAGCCATGAAGCCACCGAGGAAGAAGAAGCTGAAGGCCATGATCATGTACATGATGCCCAGCTGCTTGTGGTCGGTGGTGGTTAGCAACATCCACGCCTTGGAACCGGTCTTTGCGTTACCAGTCGGCTCCGGACGTGTAGGCGCGACGTAATCGTCGAGCCGTGGCGCCACAGCGGTCATAAAATCCTCCTGAAGAACAAGCGTCTAACCACATCGGTATCACGCGTTTTATCGCGCCACACGCCCAGTGATTAAACACCTAGGTTTACTCGCCTTATATTAGGGCACCTCAGGGCCAAATTTCCAGCGCTCTGATATTCCCCGTAGCTCTTGCTAGCCCCGTTTTATCCGGATAACCCCTTGTACGTGGCAGACCCGCTACACCATGCCTCACCAGGCGGTGATCTAGAACACAGATGGCCAGGTGCATCAGCCCTTAAAACCCGAAAACGCACCCCCTGAAAGAATCAAACTTTCGGTTGATCGTCCAGGAGGTGCGGCGTGGCAGTGGATGGTGCTTAGAAGTCCCAGTCCTCGTCGGTGGTCTCCTCCGCCTTGCCAATCACATAGGAGGAACCGGAGCCAGAGAAGAAGTCATGGTTCTCATCCGCGTTCGGAGACAAGGAGGACAGGATGGCCGGGGACACGCGGGTTTCATCAGCCGGGAAAAGCCCCTCGAAGCCTAGGTTATTGAGCGCCTTGTTGGCGTTGTAACGAAGGAAGCGCTTTACATCCTCGGTCCAGCCCAACTCATCGTAGAGATCCTCGGTGTAATCGATCTCGTTCTCGTAGAGTTCATAGAGCAGGTCGAAGGCGTAGCCCTTCATCTCTTCCTGCTCCGACTCCGAGAGCTTCTTGTAGCCCTGCTGGAACTTGTAACCAATGTAGTAGCCATGAACAGCCTCATCGCGGATGATGAGGCGGATGATATCGGCCGTGTTCGTCAGCTTTGCGCGCGACGAGAAGTACATCGGCAGGAAGAAGCCTGAGTAGAAGAGGAAGGATTCCAGCAAGGTGGACGCAACCTTCTTCTTCAGCGGATCATCGCCCTGATAGTAGGACATGACGATTTTAGCCTTGCGCTGGAGGTTTTCATTCTCTTCGGACCAGCGGAAGGCATCGTTAATCATGGGAGTCGACGCCAACGTCATAAAGATATTGGAGTAGGACTTCGCGTGAACAGACTCCATGAAGGCGATGTTGGTATAGACCGCCTCTTCGTGGAGAGTGGTGGCGTCGGGAAGCAGCGATACCGCACCGACGGTGCCCTGGATGGTATCGAGCAGAGTGAGACCAGCGAAGACACGCATGGTGGTCTCCTGCTCCTTCTCAGTCAGAGTTTTCCAGCTCTGGATATCGTTAGACACCGGCACCTTTTCCGGGAGCCAGAAGTTACCGGTGAGGCGATCCCACACCTCGAGATCCTTCTCATCTGGAATCGTATTCCAGTTAATCGCTTTCACCGGAGCCTCGTGGCTAGCGATGTAATCGTCGTACTCGTGAGACACGCACGTCACCTCGTCTTACTAGTTATTTTGAGTCTAGTGCCATCGTACCCGGTAAAACTAGGGGCCAAAATTCCTGCGTGTTTTATACTTAAGCCCTGTTCACACGCCCCCCGAATGTCGATGGAGGTACCGACTCCCCGTGACTGAGCCCTCCGCTCCCCTACTCAGCACCGTTCTAGACACCATGGGCGCCGACATCGTCAGCGGCACCCTTGCCACCGGCGAGCGTTTTACACTCACTGATCTCTGCGCACGTTTCGGAGTTTCCCGGACCGTAGCCCGCGAGGCAATGCGCGCACTAGAACACTTGGGGATGGTCTCTTCTTCACGCCGCGTAGGTATCACGGTGCTCCCTATCAGCGAGTGGGCGGTCTATGATCCCGCCATCATTTCGTGGCGCCTGAGCTCAGAGAAATCCCGCGACAGGCAGCGCTCCTCACTCAACGAACTGCGCCTTGCCATCGAGCCCGTCGCCGCCGGCCTCGCTGCGCTGCATGCATCCCAAGAAGATAAGGAAGAGATCTTAGAGCTGGCCCAACGCCTCCAAGACACGCCAACGCGGCGCGTCGGTGAGCACCTCGCTACCGACCTGCGTTTTCATGCCATGGTTCTCCACGCCTCGGGCAATGAGATGTTTTCAGCCCTCAGCCCCTATCTGCTGTCCATGGTGCGCGGGCGTTCCCTCTTTGGCTCCCGCAAACGCAACCCCACGGCCGGCACCGAACAGCGTCACCTGGATCTAGCGGAGGCAATCCACCGCGGCGACTCCCCCGAGGCAGAAAAAATCGCACGCGCCATCCTGATTGAGGCGCGTGCGAACAAGGACTAACAGGGACTAGAGCATGCAGGAAACGCAGCCCTCAACCTCGGTTCCCTCCAGAGCCATCTGGCGCAGGCGGATGTAGTAGAGGGTCTTAATACCCTTGCGCCATGCGTAGATCTGGGCGCGGTTGATATCGCGGGTAGTGGCGGTGTCCTTGAAGAACAGCGTCAGCGACAGACCTTGGTCAACGTACTTCGTGGCCTCGGCGTAGGTGTCGATGATCTTCTCGTAGCCGATCTCATAGGAGTCCTTGAAGTACTCCAGGTTGTCATTGTCCATGTGCGGCGCCGGATAGTAGACGCGGCCGATTTTGCCTTCCTTGCGGATTTCAATCTTGGAGGCGATCGGGTGAATCGAGGACGTCGAGTTGTTGATGTACGAAATCGATCCGGTCGGCGGCACTGCCTGCAGGTTGCGGTTGTAGATGCCGTGCTTGGCGACGTCCGCCTTCAGCGCAGCCCACTCCTCCGCCGACGGGGTGTGAATCGAGGACTTAGCGAAGAGCTCCTTGACCTTTTCCGTGCGCGGAGCAAAGTCAGCCGGATCATAACGGTCGAAGAACTCACCGCTGGCATAGTCAGACTCGGGGAACTCGGTGAAGTACTCGCCACGCTCGCGGGCCAGCTTGTTGGATGCACGCAACGCGGCGTACATGATGGCGGCGAAGTAGGCGTTGGTGAAGTCCAAGCCTTCCTCGGAGCCGTACTCAATGTGCTCGCGGCCAAGGTAACCGTGCAGGTTCATCTGCCCCAGGCCAATCGCGTGGGAATCATCGTTGCCCTTGCGCACGGAGGGAACGGAGTCGATGGAGGTCTTGTCCGCCACAGCCGTCAAGCCACGGATAGCGGTTTCCACCGTCAAGGCGAAGTCCGGGGAATCCATGGTAGCCGCGATATTGAGGGAGCCAAGGTTGCAGGAAATATCGCTACCCAAGGTCTTGTAGGTGAGGTCGTCGTTAAGCTCTGACGGGGCGTTCACCTGCAGAATCTCGGAGCACAGGTTCGACATGTTGATGCGCCCGGTCTTGACCGGGTTGGCGCGGTTCACGGTGTCCTCGAACATGATGTACGGGTAACCGGACTCGAACTGCAGCTCCGCGACGGTCTGGAAGAAGTGGCGAGCGTTGATCTTCTTCTTGCGGATACGCGGATCCTCGACCATCTCTTCGTAGTGCTCGGTGATGGAAATATCGCCGAAGGCCTTGCCGTAGACGCGCTCGACATCGTACGGGCTGAACAGGTACATGTCATCGTTACGCTTTGCCAGCTCGAAGGTGATGTCGGGGATCACGATGCCAAGCGAAAGGGTCTTGATACGGATCTTCTCGTCCGCATTCTCACGCTTGGTGTCAAGGAAGCTCATGATGTCCGGGTGGTGCGCGTTGAGGTACACCGCACCAGCGCCCTGGCGAGCGCCCAGCTGGTTGGCATAGGAGAAGGAATCCTCCAACAGCTTCATCACGGGGATGACGCCGGAAGACTGGTTCTCAATATGCTTGATGGGCGCACCGGATTCACGGATGTTGGACAGCAACAGGGCCACGCCGCCGCCGCGCTTGGACAGCTGCAGAGCGGAGTTAATAGAGCGCCCAATCGACTCCATGTTGTCCTCGATGCGCAACAGGAAGCAGGACACCAGCTCGCCACGCTGAGCCTTGCCGGCGTTAAGGAAGGTCGGGGTAGCCGGCTGGAAGCGACCGGTCATGATTTCATCCACGAGGTGTTCAGCCACCTCCGTGTCACCATCCGCCAAGAAGAGTGCGGTCATGGACACACGGTCTTCGAAGCGCTCGAGGTAGCGGCGGCCGTCGAAGGTCTTCAGGGTGTACGACGTGTAGTACTTGTAGGCGCCAAGGAAGGTCTTAAAACGGAACTTAAAGGCATAGGCGCGCTTGAACAGGGACTTGATGAAATCGAAGTCGTACTGCTCGATCAGCTCCGGCTCGTAGTACTTGTTTTCCACAAGGTAGCGCATCTTCTCTTCCAAGTCGTGGAAGTAGACAGTGTTCTGGTTGACGTGCTGGAGGAAGAATTGGTTCGCGGCCTCGCGGTCCTTGTCGAACTGAATCTTGCCGTTCTCGTCATACAAGTTCAGCAGCGCGTTAAGTGCATGATAATCCAGTTGCTCGGCCGGCTTCACAGGTTCGGCGACGGTCTTACCCAGTTGCGTGGTCACGACGTTCACGGGCCTTTCTTTGCTATGGCGAAATGGAGAGACGAAATAGTACGGATGAGGCTTTAGGCGGCTAAACCTAAAGCGGCCGCGTTGGCCAGGAGGCCTTCACGGCAAATTGTGACATCTTCCTCGGTTCCGAGAAGCTCGAAGCGATACACATAAGGAACCTTACACTTGGCGGCGATAACGTCACCCGCCTTGCCAAAGTCACTGCCGAAGTTGCTGTTTCCTCCGGCTACAACGGCGCGAATGAAGCTGCGGTTGTGTTCATCATTCAGGAAACGAATGACTTGTTTGGGTACAGGCCGCGTGTTCTGCCCGCTTACCGACGCCCCTCCCCCGTATGTCGGGCACACCAAGACATAAGGTTCATTCACGGTGAGGGGCTCGTCATTAAGGCGCAGCGGGATGCGGGCGCTGGGAAGGCCGAGCTTCTCGACGAAGCGGTGGGTGTTTTCCGTAGCGGAAGAGAAATACACGACCAACATGGCGTTAACCTAGGCGCTCGCCACCATCGCAGTGAGGGCCTTGATGCGATCCGGGCGGAAGCCGGACCAGTGCTCGCCGTGCGCTTCCACGACCGGCGCTTGGACGTATCCGAGGGCCATGACGTAGTCGCGGGCATCATCATCGAGGGAGATATCCACCAACTCGTACTCGAGACCAGCACGGTCGAGAGCCTTCTTGGTGGCGTTGCACTGGACGCAAGCGGGCTTAGTGTAGACAGTGATGCTCATGTGACGTTCCTTTGGCTTCCTTCGGCGCTACACGCGGAGTGACTGTTGAATTCGGTACTGGCAGAGCGTTCAACGGCTCTGCCTACAGGCTCTGAACAGCGATATCGGACCGCCGCTCGAGCAACATCAACGACACTATACTTTGTGCCCGCACCCCGCAACTAGCACTACATGTAGTAGTTACATGCCTGGTATTCCCAGGATGTAACTTGGCCCGACCCCACATGTTGACACCCCATCACTCCGCCCGTCCCCACGGCGGTAACTACACCGTTGATATTCCCTGCACGTTTACCGAAGATTCACTTAGTTTGTGACAAAGTCCACAAAAGGGCACGGCTCTAGGCCACGCCCTCGATACCGGCCCCTCTATTGCCAATGAAATCTAATCAAGCATTGGCTCGACACAGGTTCCAGAATCAGCCCCTTGCCCCGCCTCGCGGGTCAGACCAAAGAGCACCTGGCTCATCGTCATGGGATCCCGCGGCAGGTCCGGATGCAGCGGCTCCGCTCCGCACAGCTCCCCTAGATCGATGTTGACCACGTCGGCGCCGTCGACAGGTGTAAGCATGGAGGAAGAGTTCGGGGTCACCGTGACGTCGGCAGGCGAATAGATCGATGTATAGAGCGGCCCCGGCGCCGTATCAGGCAGCGCATTGAGGTTCTCCATGAACTCGGAGCCGACAACCTGCTGGATGCCTGCAGAGCTCGCCAAGAACCGAGCAAAGTGTGGCATCGCCGCAATCATCTTGGCCAGAACCTCGCCCATCCCGTTGAGGGTTGTGCCATGGAGGTTGCCACCAATGGCCACAGCGTGGGAAACGTGCTCAGCCGAACCGTACATCTGCGTGTAGGTCTTGATGTGCAGCCCGCCCTGCGAGTGGCCCACCAGATTAACCTTGTCGCTTCCGGTCACCTCGCGCACGTAATCAATCTGCCCTGCAATTTCGCGCGCAGACTCATCCAAGTCCGCAATCGCCTTGGCACGAGGATTCGCGTTCTGCAGCGTCACGTCGTCCGCGCCGTAGTCAAAGGCCCACACGCACATCCCCTCCTCCTGCAGGACCGGGATCAGTTCGTTCCACGTCGAGGAATTGTCCGACGTGCCGTGGAGAAGCACCACCGGCTCACGCACCTCGCCGCTCGGCTCGCACGAGGGATCATTGATTCCCAGCGAGGAATCCGCCAAGCTTTCAAACTCAAAGTCCGCAGCATGAGCTACCGGGACAGTGAACCCAACTGCAGCAGCACACACCGCCGCCGCGAGACGCTTCTTCATTATTCTTCTTTCTTTCAACTATCTTTCGGACCCTGCTGAAGTCCGCCCGATAATTATATTCATTAAAGCGCATCTGTCCGGGCACGTGGGTATAAAAAATCCGCCCTCCCCACAAAGCGGGGAGGGCGGAGACGAGGAAACTCGTTTCTTAGCCCTGGCGAGCCTTGAAGCGCGGATCCTTCTTGTTGATCACGAAGACCTTACCGTGGCGGCGAATAACCTGGGCGCCCGGCTTCTTCTTCAGCGACCGAAGCGACTTGCGAACCTTCATCGGGCGCTCCTTTCGTTATGCGCAATCTTGATGCGATTGATTAGTTCAAAGCACAGCTGGGAAGACACCCAGCAATGACACGAGGAAAAATGTTACCCCACGCGCGCGTCATAACCAAAACACTCAGCTTTCGGAGTAGCGGGCGCGAAGCTGCTCGGCAACATCCTCGAGGCTCTCCCTCGCCGTTTCCGGAACGAGTGCGCGGGTATATCCCACCGCGACGAGACCTAAGACCGCGAAGATTCCGAAGGCCAGCGAACCTCCGAGCCACTCGACCACCGGCAAGAAGAACTGCGCCACCGCCCAGTTACTCACCCACAGTGCCAGCCCGGCGATTCCCATGCCCACCCCTCGGACCTCAGGCGGCACGATTTCTGACATGAGCAACCACGTGGCCGGGGAGACTGCCGCCTGCTGAAAGGCAATGAACGCCGCCATGCACGCCAACGACAGCATGGCCAGCGGAATGGAGTCATGGGCGAAGTGATAGGCCACCGCGAGGACCACGAGTGAGACCACGTTGCCGCCTAGGCCCGCCAACAGCAGCCGGCGGCGTCCCAGCCGGTCAATCACGCGCATGCCCACGAGGCACGCTACGACGGATACCGCACCGATCACCATCGACGTATATACCGAGTTAGTAGTGGAGATACCCACCTGGTTCATCATCGTGGGCGCAAAATACACAATCGCGTTCACACCCGTAATCTGCTGAGTCACCCCCATGAGCATGGCAAGCGCGATGGCCCAGCGCATCCAGCGGTGGTGTCGCACAGCGTTCCATTCACCCGTGCTCGGACGTGGACTAAGCTCCAACTCCGCTCCCTGCGCGCCGACCCGAGTACCGACCGCGGCAGCTTCACGCGTTCGGCCGCGAGCCGCGAGCCATACCGGGGTATCAGGTAGGAAAACCATGCCGAGCGCCAGCGCCGCGCCTGGGACCGCGGCCAGCCCCAGCATCCAATGCCAGCTGCCGCTCGCAGCCAACAGCGAGTTCACGCCGTACGCCAGCAGCTGCCCGACGACGATCATGAGCGTATTGAGGGAGACCATCCGGCCCCGCACAGCCGCCGGGGTGATTTCGGAGATGTACATCGGGGAGACGATCGACACAGCACCTACCGCCACGCCGAGGAATGTACGGGCGGCAGCGAGTTCAGCGGCCGAGCTTGAAAGCGCGCACCACACGGAACCAGCCACGAAGATGAGTCCACCGGCGATGAGGGTGCGACGCCGCCCGATCATGCTCGCCACACGCCCAGCGACCAGCGCGCCGGCTGCCGCGCCAACCAAAAGCATCGAGGTCACCAGCCCCTCCTCGTGGGCGGACATACCAAATTCCGGCCCCACGAAGAGGAGGGCGCCGGACATGACTCCGGTGTCATACCCAAAGAGCAGGCCGCCCAGGGCGGCGACGCCTGCGACCATCATGACGTACGTATCTTTGTTCACGGGTTCCTATTGTCGCAGGCGGCTACCATTGGCGTCATGTCACATGAATCCATAGACCTCCAGCACGGCATCATCGAGGCCCTCGGTGTAAAACCCAGTATCGATCCAGCAGAAGAGGTTGAGCGCCGCGTCGCCTTTTTGGTGGACTACCTACGCGCAACCGGCGCGAAGGGCTTTGTCCTGGGCATCTCTGGCGGCCAGGACTCCACCCTGGCAGGGCGCTTAGCACAGCTGGCGGTGGCCTGCGTCGACGGCGCTCACTTCTGGGCCGTGCGCCTTCCTCACGGTGTACAGGCCGACGAGGATGACGCACAGATCGCCCTTGACTTTATCGAGCCCGACCACTGCCTCACCGTCAACATCGCCGAGGCCACCGCGGCTCTCGACGGCGCCGTGGCCAACGCCCTGCACAAGGACTCCCTGGGGGACTTCAATCGAGGCAACCTCAAGGCCCGCCTGCGCATGGCCGCGCAGTACGCGCTGGCCGGCGAAGTCGGCGCGCTGGTCATCGGCACAGACCACGCCGCCGAAAACGTCACCGCCTTCTTTACCAAGTGGGGCGACGGCGCTGCCGACGTCCTGCCCCTCGCCGGGCTCAACAAGCGCCAGGGCGCTCAGCTTCTGAAGCATCTCGGCGCACCAGATTCCACGTGGAAGAAGGTTCCCACCGCAGATCTAGAGGACGACCGCCCCCTACTCTCTGACGAAGAAGCGCTCGGCGTCACCTACTCCCACATCGATGACTACCTCGAGGGCAAGGACGTGCCTGCCGCCGCCCAATCGCGCATCGAGACCCTGTGGCGCCGCGGTGCCCACAAGCGCACCATGCCGCCTGGGCCGCAATAATCTTCTGCCGGTTGCGGGGCGCTCATAAGCAATGGAATCGCGCTAACGCAACGCGTCGAGCGTGGCCTCCGCTGCTTGTTCGAGCGGGCCGTAATACGCGGGCCCATGTGTTAAGGAATGCACCGCCAGCGGGTGCAGCTGATGCATGGGCACCCACTTCTCGTATTCCTTGGGTGCCCCGTACCCGCGGAGGATTTCCTCGTAGAACGGCGTGCCAAACAGTTCGAGCATGGCTAAGTCCGTCCACGGGTGGCCACCGTGTGCGGCAGGGTCAATCATCACGGCCGAATCGGCAGTAAACAGTACGTTGCCTGCCCACAGGTCACCGTGAATGCGAGCCGGTTTCACGTCCCAGTCAGCAGCTTTTATGGCCTCGCATGCTTGTCGGACAATCCCCTGCAACCCCTGCGGCAGTCCACCCACGAAAGGCAGCACTCGCTGCTCAGCGTAGAACTCACCCCAGGCTTCGCATGGTTCGCAGGGCTGCTCCACGCGCCCAATGAAGTTCGCACCCTCCCAGCCCGCCGGTGGCGCGCCGAAGGCGGGCGCTCCCGCTTCATGGACCGTGCGCAGCGCAGCGCCAAAGGCGCGGGCAGCAGGAGCGCTCGGCCGCGCCTGCTCCACCCGCCGCGTGCTAAGAGAAGTAGAGGTGACTTCGGTGACGTCCACGACGACGGCGGCAAGCGCCTGCGCCAGCCATCTCAACCCAGCAGCCTCGGCACCAGCTTGATCAGGACGGGACACGGTCTTGGTGAATACATCCATGGCCCCAGCATAGAAAAAGGCCGCCCCCATTCAAGGAGACGGCCGAAAGTGGAGCTAACGGGATTCGAACCCGTGACCCCCACACTGCCAGTGTGGTGCGCTACCAACTGCGCCATAGCCCCAAAGCTGTATTGAATTATGAAGTGGAGCTAACGGGATTCGAACCCGTGACCCCCACACTGCCAGTGTGGTGCGCTACCAACTGCGCCATAGCCCCTCACACGAGGTGCAACCTTTGTGATTGCAACTCGTATCAATATATCGCCTCCGTTTTCACTCACCAAATCGCGAGTTTAGGTGCGGTATTTGCACGCCCCTACTTAGCTGCGACGAGGTCGACCCACTCCATGATGGAGGTCTTGTCATCCTCCGGAATGTCCTTGCCGTCCTTGATGATGCGCGGCGAGGACACGCTGCCGGTGTCGGCTTCCAGCTTCTCGTAGTTCGCGGTTACTAGGGCGTTGCCCTTGCCCACCGGTGCATCCTCGATGGCCTTGACGGTATCCTTATCCGCACCCAAAGACTCAGCGGCCTGCGCAAAGTCCTTCATCTCCCACTTGTTGTACACCTTGGACTGCTCATCCATGAGGTACTTACGCAGGTTCCAGTAGAGCTGTACGTCACCGGACTTGGCTACCTGCTCCATCGCAGCCGCGGCCTTGGAGGAGTGCCCCTCGTTGGACTTGATGCTCTCGATGCCATTCGGGCTGCCATCCAGGAAGTTGAGGGTGCGCACCTTAACGATGAGCTTGCCCTGTTCAATCTTTTCCTTCATCTGATCATCGGTCTGCTTGGCCAGATCAGAGCAGTGAGGGCAAGAGTAGTCCTCGTACAGCTCGACCTCCGGTGCATCCTTGGCGTCGGCAGCCTTGAGGGTCACGGCGTTATCAGCAAAGGACATCTCCATATTGACGTCCTGCTTGGTGTAGCCTTCCAAGCCCTCAACGCTGGCACCACGGTTTTGGTAGAAGATAAAGCCGAGCACGACGGCAATAATCACCAGCAGAACACCGATGCCCCACAGGAATCCGCTGTTGTTATTGGCGGTGGGGTCTTTAACTGTACTCATTGAGAAACCTTGTCTTGTATGACGTAAATGGAACGAACCGAAATCCTACACACCGCTGTTAAGGGTGCAATGCAAACTTGGTGAAGGGACGCTTGATTGTCCACACCATTAACACAGAATAGAAGACATCACGCAGCAGTGTCATCATGTAGTTCATCACCTGCGCGTCTTCATCGGGGCTAACGGAGAAACAACCGCAGTCAATCCCGAGCCCCCGCATCCACGCCTGTGCAATGCCAATCATGAATAAAACGAGGACAATCTGTCCCACCCATGCCGATTGGCGCAAGAACAGCCCCAACAGCAGCAACAGGCCGCCGCACACTTCCAACGGGCCAATCAGGTAGGACAAATACTGAGACCACTCTGGTGTAAAGATCTCATAGGCCTTGATGCTTTGGGACACTGCGAGCTGATCCGACAGCTTCGACGCTCCCGCTTTGATCCACACATAGGCCATATAAAAGCGCGCGAATGCACTAATGACGTCAAGCACAAGGGCGGCGCTGATTTTGTCTTTGATCACGAGCACAGCCTAACAAGTTAGGGGTGGAGAGCGTAACGGCGATACGGGCGCCAAATTGCCCAAAGGGTGAGGACCAAGAAGGTTGCATCACGCAGCAGCGTCAACGCGTAGTTCATGCCTTGGCTCACGTCGGCGGGGTCATAGCCGAAACAACCGCAGTCAATGACCAGTCCACGCGCCCATGCCTGGGAGATTCCCACCATGAAGAGGACTAAGACCACCGCCGCGACTGCCGACGCCTCCTTCAAGAACAACCCCAGCAGCAACAGCACCCCACCCATGAGTTCCAAGGGGCCGATGAGGTAGGCCAAGTATCCGGCCCATTCCGGGGTGAAGATGCCGTAGGCCTCGATGGCCTGGGTCATCTCCATCCTGGCGTCCAGCTTCTGAATACCGGCGATAATCCACACGGCAGCCATTCCAAAACGCACCAGCGCGCTCATCAGATCGGCGGCCGACATGGATTTTGCGGATGTCATAATTCATTAGCCTAGTCTCGGACCTAGCTTCGGACCCAGACTTCAGCCCTGGCCTTCAGACCTAGCCTTCGAGAACCTGCGACACCAACGCCTGCGCCTCTTCCTGCACCTGCTTAAGGTGTTCTTCGCCACGGAAGCTCTCGGCATAGATCTTGTACTTGTCCTCCGTGCCGGAAGGGCGGGCAGCGAACCACGCGTTCTCCGTCGCCACCTTCAGGCCGCCAATCGCTGCGCCGTTGCCGGGGGCCTCGGTGAGTTTGGCCACGATCTTCTCCCCGGCCAGCTCAGTTGCCGTCACCTGCTCCGGGGAAAGCTTCTTCAGGATGGCCTTCTGCTCGCGGGTAGCTGGGGCGTCGGTCCGCGCATAGGCTGGCGCACCGTATTCTTCGGCCAGCTCCGCATAGCGTTGAGACGGGGTCTTGCCCGTGACCGCCAAGATCTCGGCAGCCAAGAGATCCATGATGATGCCATCCTTATCGGTGGACCACACGGTCCCATCGAAGCGCAGGAAGGAAGCACCAGCAGATTCCTCACCGCCGAAGCCCAGGGTGCCGCCGACAAGCCCCGGCACAAACCACTTGAAGCCCACCGGAACCTCCACGAGCTCACGGCCCAGGCTGGCCACGACGCGATCGATCATGGAGGAAGACACCAAGGTCTTGCCCACCCCGGCCTCACCCCACTCGGGACGGTGGCTAAACAGGTACTCAATGGCCACCGCTAGGTAGTGGTTCGGATTCATCAGACCCGCATCCGGGGTGACGATGCCGTGGCGATCAGAATCCGCGTCGTTGCCCGTGGCCAGGTCGTACTTGGAGCGGTTCTGAACCAACGAAGCCATGGCGTCCGGGGAGGAGCAGTCCATGCGGATCTTGCCGTCAGTATCCAGAGTCATGAAGCGGAAGGTGCCGTCTACCTCTGGGTTCACCACCGTCATGTTGAGCCCGTAGTGCTCGGCGATGGCCGCCCAGTAGTCCACCGAGGCGCCGCCCATCGGGTCCGCGCCGATGCGCACACCGGCCTTTTTAATGGCCGCCATGTCCACAACGTTGGCTAGGTCAGCCACGTAGGAGTCGAGGTAGTTGTGCTTCACGCAGCGCTCATCGAGCACGCCGTCAACCGCCACGCGCTTGACGCCGTCGAGCCCGGCGCGCAGATAGTCGTTGGCCTTGGCTGCAATCCAGTCGGTGGCATCCGTGTCTGCTGGGCCGCCCGTCGGCGGGTTGTACTTGAAGCCACCGTCGCGCGGCGGGTTGTGGGAGGGAGTGATCACGATGCCATCGGTGCCCGGGTTGGTCAGGATGGCGTGGGAGACGGCCGGGGTCGGGGTGTAGCGGCCGCGGTCATCCACGCGAACCTCCAACCCATTAGCAAGGAGAACCTCAAGGGCGGAGACCATGGCGGGCTCGGACAAAGCGTGGGTATCGCGGCCGATGAAAATGGCGCCCGTGGTCCCTTGCTCAGCGCGATAGTCCACGATGGCCTGGGTAATCGCCAAGATGTGAGCCTCGTTGAAGGCGGTGTCCAAGGCGGAGCCGCGGTGGCCGGAGGTGCCGAAGGCGACCTGCTGGTCGGGGTTATCTGCATCGGGGGTGCGGGTGTAATACGCGGTGACTAGTTCTGCAATATCGATGAGATCGGAAGGCTGGGCTAGCTGGCCGGCGCGCTCGTGTGCCATGGTGGGTTCCTCCTTGGAGACGTGGATACACCCTAAGCTTGCCTGCTTCACGTTGGTTTCGCATCCCAATTAGGATGGTGCCTATGCCACAGATCCTTCTTGTGGGCTGCGGGACCGCGCTCGGGGCGCTGACTCGCTTCGTCCTCACTACGCTTCTCGGGGGTGGCGCGCTGCCGCTGCTACTCATCAACGTTCTTGGCAGTGCTGTCATGGGCTATGCCAAGCCACCAGCGTTCTGGGGCACGGGTTTCTTAGGCGGCTTCACTAGCTTTGCCGCTTTCGCCTTCCTCACCTCCGGCTTCGGCCCAGCGCAGGCGGGGGCGTACGTCGTTGCGACAGTCGCCGGTTGTACTGCCGCTTATCTCATGGGTGACCGTCTCCAGGATCGGGGCCGCGCATGATCCTCTCCATCTTGGCGGTCCTCGCCGGCGGCTTTGTTGGCGGCTGCGGGCGCTACTTGCTCACCCGTGTGCTCCCCTCCCCCACGTGTACCTTTGCCGCCAACCTCGTCGGCGCGGCGGTGGCCGGTGTGGCCTATGGCTATGCCACGCATGCACACGCCCCCGAGTATTTCCTACCCCTGCTGGCGGCCGGACTCGCCGGCGGGCTATCCACGTGGTCCACGATGGCCAAGGAACTCGGTGAAATGATAAAGGCCAAGCGTTGGTGGCGCTTGGCACGTTATCTCTTCTGGACCATCGGCCTAGGAATCGTGGTGGCCTGGCGCGGAGCGTGGGTCGGCTCGCTGCTGGCCTAACCCGCCTCCCACGCCCCTTGTGCAGCCGCAGGCTGCGCTAGTCGGCGATGGCGTCCAACGGCGGGGTCTTCGCCGCGCGCTGCGCCGGCCACAGGGCCGCCAGCACACCGACGATTCCCGAGCCCACGAACATGACCGCGAGCATCATCCACGGCACCGTCGCGGAATCGAGGCCTTCGTCGGAAAGCACGGAGATGAAGGACCACCCCATCCCCAATCCCATGAGGATGCCCATCAGCGCGCCGAAGAGGGCAATCTGTACCGATTCCACCGTGATCATTGTGCGAATCTGGCGGCGTTGAGTACCCACCGCGCGCAGCATACCGATCTCTTGACGGCGTTCGATCACGCCGAGGGTGAGGGTATTGACAATGCCCAGGACAGCGATGACCACGGCCAAAGCCAGCAGCGCGTAGAGAATCGTGAGCATCTGGTCAATCATTCCGGCGGCCTCGCCAGCATATTCCTCGCTGGTGCGCACCTGTACCACAACGAGGTCCTTGACGGACTTCTCCAGGTTGGCTCGCAGCTTCTCCTTGTCATAGCCTTCTTCCGCATTGACGGAAACCACCGTGACGTCGAGGCTGCTGGGGTCGATGACCTCTTCTGCCGCGGATTGGGATACGGCCAGGCCCGGAAGCATCTGGAAAGGTTCATAGGTGCCGAGGAGTTTTACCTGCGCGGTACGCGAGGGATCGGGCCCCGCCAGCTCATAGCTCTGGCCGACCTCCCAACCTTGCTTCTCAGCCAGGGCAGAGTCGGCGATGAAGCCCGGTTCCTCACCCGTATTCAATGCACCGTCGACCAGAGTGAGGTTGAGCATGTCATCGGCGTTGCCATCGATGATCTGGCTGATCATCATTTCCGGGCCATAATTCATCGAGGCCTGACCATCCACCTGCAGGGGTGCTGTGCTCATCGCCACGAGCTGTCCGACGCCCTCGGTATCGCGGGCGCGCTGCACCGTCTCGTTCGGCGTCGGGAAGTTTCCAGACGTCGGGCCAGACAGCAAGAAGTCTGCGCGGGCGTCCTGCTCGACGGCGTCGGCCACCGAGGCTTTCATCGTCGCGCCCAACATGCCGATCGATGTCACCAGCGCCACGCCCAGCATGAGAGCGAAAGCAGTCGCCGCGGTACGGCGCGGGTTACGCGCCGAGTTCGTCGACGCCAGCTTGCCGACCGCGCCAAAGGGCGCGCCAACCACGCGGCCAATCGCCGGAACGATAGGCAAGGAGATGGCCGGTCCCGCAAGGAAGAAGCCGAGGATGAGGTTGAGCGAGCCGAGGCCCACGAGTGTGGCGCGGATGCCCGTGGAGGCGTCGACAAGCACGCCCACGAGCGCAAAAATAATGCCGACGACGAGCAGCAGCCCGCCCAGCACGCTGCGCACCAGCAGCGAAGCGCCCGCCGCGGACTCGGTGGTGCGCATGGCTTCCGCGGGCTTGACCGCGCCTGCCCGGCGCGCCGGTGCCCACGCGGAAACGATGGTGACCAATGCGCCCAGAATCAACGGCACAAGCACAGCGCTCAAGCTCAGGCCCAGGCCGCCGCCCATGGGCATGCCCTTGGCTTCGAAGACGGCCTTAATGATCGCCACCAGGCCCATGCCCGCTGCCACGCCCACGGCAGAGCCCACGAGGCCCACGATGAAGGCCTCCGTCACCACCGAGCGCGTAATCTGGCCGCGGGATGCACCGAGTGCGCGCAGCAGCGCGAACTCCTTGGTGCGCTGAGCCACGATCATGGAGAACGTGTTCGCGATGATGAACGTGCCCACCAGCAGCGCGATGAGGCCGAAGGCGATGAGGAAGTAGTTGACGAATTTCAGGGCAGAGGAAATCTGATCCGAAATCTCATCGGCCAGCTTCTGGCCAGATTCCGCCTTAACCTCGAAGGTCTCGTTGAGGTGATCCACGAGCTCATCGGCGCTCACTCCCTCGGCCGCAGCGACCTTCAGCTGTTCGGAATTGCCGTATCGCTCGACGAAGGCCTCGTGGTCCATGAGCAGCGTCAGGCTGGGGCCTTGGTCCACCACAGGCTTGACGACGCCCACGACCTTAACCTCATCACGCTGGTCCGGGTGGACCACGAGGAGGCTGTCGCCGATCTTGATATCGAACTCTTCCGCAGCCGAGTCGTTGATGAGAACCTCGCCGGTCCCGTGAGGCGCGGAGCCGTCGACAAGCGTGGCGGGCTCACCGACGGACTGGTCCTCCGGGTAGTAGGGCTGCACGCTGGAGGTGCCGCCACCGGTTTGAAAGGCCTCGGCATCCTTGTTGGCAACCACGACGGTCTGGCTACTTTGCATGTTGACTGCGCGCACGTCGGGGTCGGCGGCGATGTCATCGCGCATCTTCTGGTCGAGGATTGGGCCGCCTTCCTTCTGGCTCACAGCCGCATCCACACCGGTAAATGCGGTAGACACCGCAGAGTCGAAGGTGTTCGACAAAGACTTGGTGAACATGAAGGACCCCGAGATGAAGGCGGTGCCGAGCACCACCGCCAGCAGGGTCAAGGCAAGGCGCAGCTTGTGCGCGAGAATATTGCGCACGGACACCGTGCGCATGGTGTTCTTTGTGGCCATGCTCTAGCCCTCGATTTCTGCCATCACGGCGTGGATGGACTCCATGGTCGGGTTGTTCAGCTCGTTGACCAGGCGACCATCAGCAAGGAAGACCACGCGGTCTGCGTAGGATGCGGCCTTCGCATCGTGCGTCACGATGACGACGGTCTGGCCGTCCTGATCCACTGCGGTGCGCAAAATATCGAGCACCTCGGCGGAAGAGTTGGAGTCCAGGTTGCCGGTCGGTTCATCGCCAAAGATGATTTCCGGGCGCGAAACCAGAGCGCGCGCGCAAGCCACGCGCTGCTGCTGGCCACCGGAGAGCTCTGATGGGCGGTGGTTCAAGCGGTTGGACAGGCCCAGACGGGAAGTGACCTCATCGAACCATTCCTTATCTACCTTGTTGCCAGCGATATCGGTGGGCAGCGTGATGTTCTCTGCCGCGGTCAGCGTGGGCACCAGGTTGAAGGACTGGAAGATGAAGCCCAAGCGGTCGCGGCGCAGGGCGGTAATATCCTTGTCGCTGAGCTGCGACATGTCGGTGTCACCGATGAAGGCCGAGCCGGACGTCGCCGAATCGAGCCCCGCCATGGTGTGCATGAGCGTGGACTTGCCGGAGCCCGAAGGGCCCATGATGGCGGTAAAGGTATTGCGCGCGAACTCAACGTCGACGTGGTCCAACGCGGTAACTGCGGTATCTCCCTGACCGTATTGTTTGAACAGGTCGACGGCGCGAGCCGCAGCAGTCATCGTTGGGGTTGTCATGGACGTGTTCTCCTTATAGATGGGGAAAGTAACGTCCCTACCCTATCCTGCCCTGGGTAAGTTATGTGACGCGTGTGGTCTAAAATATGCTCCATGCGCGCATCTCTTTCCGCTCTGGAACATTACGACCGCTGTGCCGAAGCCGCCGCGGCTCAAATCATGCGCCACTACTCCACCAGTTTTTCCCTGGCCACGCGGCTTCTTTCCCCCAGGGTCCGGGTGGACATCCGAAATTTATACGCCATGGTGCGCACCGCCGATGAAATCGTCGACGCCGGGCTCGATCCCCAGGACGCCGCCGTGCTTCTCGACGCCTACGAGGCCACCGTCCGCGCCGCCCCGTCCCAGCGTTTTCACGCTGATCCGATCGTGCATGCCTTTGCGCTTTCCGCGCGGCGTTGCGGGTTCAGCGATGAGCACGTTGCACAGTTCTTTTCCTCCATGCGTTGCGATCTGACGCACCGCACGCACACCCACGACTCCTTCGAGGATTACGTGTGCGGCTCCGCGGAGGTCATTGGGCTCTTGTGCCTGGACGCCTTCTACGCCGGCGGGCCCCGCCCGTCCGGCATCGAGGAAGGCGCGCGGCGCCTGGGCGCGGCCTTTCAGAAGATCAATTTCTTGCGCGACCTGCGCGAGGATTCCGCAGAGCTGGGCCGCTCCTATTTCCCGAACCTGCCGGACCCGGCTAGCTTGGATGAGGAGCGGAAAACGGCAATCATCGCTGATATTCGGCGCGACCTGGCTGTAGCGCGCGGCGCGATGGAGAAGTTGCCGCGTGGTTCGCGGGTGGGCGTGGCGGCTGCGACGGCCCTGTTTACCGAGCTCACCGACCAGCTCGCGGCTACCCCCGCAGCCGATATTCTCACGACACGAGTCTCCGTCTCGCCGGCGCGCAAGGCATTCTTGGTGAGCCGGGCAGCGGCATCGGCGGTGAAGTAGCTATGGGCAAGCGTGTTGTCGTCATCGGCGCGGGCATCGCTGGCCTGGCCAGCGCGGCGCTGTTGCTGCGTGAGGGTTGGGACGTGGTGGTCGTCGAGAAGCAGCACAGCGTCGGCGGGCGCGCAGGCGAACTGGAGGTCGACGGTTTCCGCTTCGATACAGGCCCATCCTGGTACCTCATGCCCGAAGCATTCGATGAATTCTTTCAAGCCTGCGGGACGAGCACCGAGCGCGAGCTGGACTTGGTTGACCTCTCCCCCGCGTATCGCGTCTACAACGACGACGGCGCCTTCCTCGATATTCACAGCGGCGTGGACAACGTTGTTCGGCTTTTTGAATCCATCGAGCCGGGTGCAGGCGAGCGCGTGCGCGCCTACTTAGCGCGCTCCTCTGATATCTATGCCGTGGCGCTAAGCAGCTTTTTGTACACCACGTTTTCTCACCCCGCGCAGCTTTTAACCCGGGACGTGCTCACGCGGCTGGGTACGCTGGCGCTACTCCTCACGCGGTCCTTGGACCGGCTGGTGGCAGCACAGTTTCAGGACTACCGCCTGCGCCAGGTGCTGACCTACCCGGCGGTGTTTTTGTCCACGGAGCCAACAGCTGCACCGGCGCTGTATTCCTTGATGAGCCACACCGATTTGGTCGAAGGCGTGCGCTACCCGCAAGGTGGTTTCGCCGCGGTGGTCGCGGCGATTGCGCGCCAGGCACAAGGCGCAACCTTCCTCATGGATACGGCGGTAACGGCGATCGAGTGCGCAGAAGGTCGTGCGACTGGCGTGCAGCTGGACGACGGCCGCTTCATCTCCGCCGAGGCCGTCGTGTCCGCGGCGGACCTGCGCCATACTGAGACTGCTCTGCTGCCTCAGTCAGCGCGGACATATCCCGAGAGCTATTTCGCGCGACGCGACCCAGGCCTCGGCACGGTGTTGGTCTTCCTCGGCGTGCGGGGCGCGCTGCCGGAGCTGGCCCACCACACCCTTCTTTTCAGCAAGGACTGGGAGCCCGATTTCCGGGCGGTGTATCACGCTCCGGAAGCTTCGCGCCCGCTGGGGGCGTCCGAGTCCATCTACGTGTCGAAGACCTCCGCGACGGATCCTGCCGTGGCGCCGGAGGGCTGCGAGAATCTCTTTGTGCTGGTCCCCGTGCCGGCGGAGGAAAACTTCGGCGCGGGTAACGCCTATGGCGAAGAAGAATCGCCCCGCGTTGGCGCAATTGCCGATGCCGCGATTCACCAACTCGGCACGTGGCTTGGCATTCCCGACTTTACTGAGCGCATCGTGGTGCGCCGGACGGTCGGCCCCTCTGATTTTGCGCGGCGCTACAACTCCTGGGCTGGTGGCGCGGTGGGACCCGCGCATACGTTGCGGCAATCTGCCTTCTTCCGCGGGCGCAATGCCTCGCGAAAACTCAAGAACCTGTACTACGCGGGCGGTACGACGGTACCGGGTGTTGGTGTACCGATGTGCCTCATTTCCGCGCACAATGTCATCACGCGGATGCGCGAACAGCACTAAGCGTCGAGCTCAAGGGCTGCGGGTGCACCGCTGCGTTTAGTCTTCACCGTTACGGCGTGCCCACCAAAAAGATAGCCATCATCGAATTCCACGCTGAGGTGTCCGCGTTGGGGGACCTCAACGGCAACGGGCGTGAGTTTGGCGTATACGTCGCCGGCCGTGAGCTCAGGTGCCGGGACGTTTGCGCCCTCGGACAAGGCGACGTCATGGCGCCAGCGGTTCGCCGCTCGAAGGGCCTTTGTGGCGGCGAAACGCCTGGCCTCATCGATGAACTCAGCACTGAGGACCTTGTTGATAACAGTGAGGGGTGCCTTGAATTTTCGCCCAAGGTTCGCGCTCTCCGCGAGGAGAAGCTCCTCCCCTTCATACCAGATGCTGAAATCAACTCCGAGCTCTTCTGCCCTACCGTCGAACGTGTTCGTACTGCGATCGAGCACCAACGGACCGAACTTGGAATCAAGCTCTACCGGAACGTCAATCCGAGCGAGGAGTTGCTCCATTGCTTCATCTTCCACATCTGGGAGGATCTCCCAGATATCGACGTAGTGTTCCTTGCTCCTCTCGTGGAAGTGGTGGCTACCCCGAGCATGAATCACCGTGAAAGGCTCAAGCTCTGCAACTTCGCGCGGATCCCACAGCGTCTTTCCTGCGACTGTCTGGAAGAGCTGCGGATAGCGCACGTCGACGTCACCAGTAATCAGCTCGCCCTCAGGCAAAATTTTCAGGGCGACTCCAGGCATGTTCATGAGCTGAATATGCGTCTTGTCCTCAGCGTAGGGATCATCGCTCACCCACTTCTTGGGCACATCTGCCACAACGAAGAGGAACTCTGTTTCCTCGTAGCCCAGAATAGAGCTGACGACGTCATTGTCCGAGAATTCACGGTAAAGGGAAAGCATGCCGCAATCGTACATACGTGAAAAGGCTACGCGGCGCTCCATGGCGTAGTCTGAGGAGGTTGACGTCGAGTAGAAGGGCGAAAAACCGATGGCAGAAACGATTGAGCAGGCCACCGAAATTGTTGAGGAGTGGCTCAAGCAAGAAGACGCCATCGACCCCCAAAAGGCTCCTCGGCTCCAAGAGCTCTTAGCTCGCGTTCCACGTCAAGAGCTCATCGCGATTGTAGAGCGCCAGAATGCTCTCCGCGCTGCATTGGCGTTAAGGCTGCTGCCGCGTCAAAAATCTATCGCGGTCTTCGATGCACTTGATGCCAAACACCAAGCGGACATCATTGACGAGTTAGGCAACGCCGATGTCTACGAATTCTTCGACGAGCTGGATCCCGAAGACCGCGTGGCCCTGCTGGACGAGCTTCCTGCGGAAATTGCGGATCGCCTCCTCCGTTCGCTGACTCAGACTCAGCGCGATGTGACCGGAGTGATTCTCGGGTACACGAAGGGATCCGTCGGCCGGCGTATGTCGCCGGAGGTCCCCAATATCCACCCGGAAATGAGCATGGAAGATGCCCTGCGCACCCTCCGCGACAACGCCGATGAGCTGGAAACCATCTATACCGTTCCTGTAACACGGAAGGACCGGCGTCTGGTGGGTGTCGTCAGCCTGCGCGAGCTCTTCACGGCTGAACGCGGCATTCTCATTGAGGACATCATGAACGAGCCGGTGTATGCATACGCGACTGCCGACGCCGAAGAGACCGTCCGCTGGTTCTTGCCCCTCGACATGCTGGCGCTGCCGATTGTGGATGATTCACACCGGCTTGTCGGGTTGCTCACCTGGGACGATGCAACCGACATTATGGAAGAGGCGGACAGCGAGGACTCGGCTCGTTCCGGCGGTACGGAAGCTCTCCAGCAGCCGTACTTGTCGACGCCCCTTCTCAAGCTCGTCCGCTCCCGCATTCTCTGGCTGCTCGTTCTCGCCGTATCGGCTCTGTTGACCGTGCGGGTTCTCGATTCTTTCGAAGACACCTTGGCCAAGGCAGTTGTACTGTCTCTGTTCATCCCTCTGCTCACCGGCACGGGCGGCAATACAGGAAACCAGGCAGCTACTACTGTGACCCGCGCGCTCGCGCTTGGCGACGTCCGCACGCGCGACCTCTTGGCAGTCATGTGGCGGGAATTGCGCGTAGGAATGCTGCTGGGCGCTGTGCTGGGGCTGGCTGGTCTTGTCTTGGCGACGGTCATCTATGGCCTAGATATCGGCCTCGTCATCGGCTCCACCCTGTTTCTCATTTGTTCGATGTCCGCGACGGTAGGCGGACTCATGCCCATTGTGGCTAAAACTGTTGGCGCGGACCCTGCGGTCTTCTCTAACCCATTCATCTCCACCTTCTGTGATGCAACGGGCTTGATCGTCTACTTCTTCATTGCGAAGTCTGTCTTGGGAATCTAACTGGATACAGAAGGGTGTCCGCCAGGCCGTACAACGCCTGCTACATGACGAATAAGCCCGCGCCCCAATCTTTGGTGCGAATTGACAGCCACTAACCGCCCTGAGCGCCCGCGCACAATCCTTCGCTTATCCCGCAAGCAGTCCAATTGCAAGGTTAATAGCAGCGTGCAATATCGCGCATTCAATGACGCTTCCCGAGCGGTATCGCACCACTCCCAGGATCCACCCGCAGAGAAACTGAACCGGAAATATGGGCCACAACTGCGCATCGAAGCTCAACAACATCAAATGAGGCAGAAGAAAAACTCCCGCTTGGAGCGTGTTACCACCCCAGAACCCCCAGGATCGAAGAAGTAAGCCGCCAACAAATCCTCGGAAAAACACTTCCTCGCCTATAGCCCTGAAAATGACAGCAAGGCTTACCCCTTGAGACAGAACCACCCCCGGTATGGCCAGACTAGCCGACGACACCACACGGATACCGGCGTATCCTATTCCAAGCAACACGGGGAAAAAGATGATGCTTAATACTACTGATTGCCAATTTCCCCATTGCCAACCCACATTTGTCCGAGCTTGAGAAACCCCAATTCTCTTGCGCTGAAAAAGGATATAGAGCACTGAGGGAACGAGAAATAAAAGGAATTCAAACATCGTCTCCGTACCCTAACCGCGGACCAGGTTAGCTCCTAAGCCAGAAAGCTCGATGCCCAGTTTACAATTCTGTATGAGGACGAGACGCCCAAGCATTGGTGGGGTAGATCATACTTCCGTGGCCCTTTCGCAGTAGTTAGGAACTAGGCAGCTACCCGGGTGGGTATGAGCCTTGTTTATCAGCGCTTTCAGGTGAACATGATTAGGCCCAATTGCCGAGGCGGGCCCTCATGAATCGGTCAGTAAAAAGCCATTTGTTCAGACCTGGAAGTGTAGACTTGCCGCGTTGGGAAAACGAGAAGGAGACCGTTAAAGCGGTTGTGCTTTAACGGTCTCTTCGTTGTTGTATTGAGTTGTTGTTTGTTGTTTGGTGTCGGCGGTTTCTTACTCTCCCACAACCTCCCGGTTGCAGTACCATCAGCGTTAGCAGGCTTAGCTTCCGGGTTCGGAATGGGTACC
>QWCQ01000736.1_pt1 | contig 101402 bp, 84 predicted proteins | sample 1972701 | NCBI WGS metagenome assembly QWCQ01 (sample SAMN09866704, study PRJNA288562) | Human gut metagenome isolate pre4_stool, whole genome shotgun sequencing... | reverse complement strand
GTTTTTTGGCTCTTCCGAGAGGTTTCTCCCGACTTTTTCGCTTCATTCTTGTTGTTCATTTCTGCTCCTCTATGTGTGTACTTTTCTAGGACACCACAGCCACAGGCCATTACACTTAGTCCCCAGATGCACTCACCCCTACCTCGGGGAGAAGATGCCGATCGGCCTGCCGCCATACATTCAGGCGACGCTCCTCGCAAGATACTTGCGAGGTGAGATCGATGATTACCCCGCCTTCCTTATGACCTAAGCCTATGTATATCCTTATCACATACGATGTCAGCACCACAGATGCTGCGGGACGGAGGAGACTGCGCCAAGTGGCCAAGACTTGCCAAGACTATGGTCAGAGGGTGAAAAACTCGGTCTTTGAGTGTCTGGTTGACCCAGCCCAAAAGGACGTCCTCGTTGAGAAGCTGCTCAGAATCATTGATGAGACACAGGATAGCCTGCGGATCTATCACCTCGGGAAGGACTACAAAGCTCACATAGAGAGCTATGGGAGGAAGACAAGTTACGAGGCGGAGGGAGAGCTGGTCATCTGACCGGAGGGCTGATCGTAGCCTGCGAGGGTAAAGTGATCAGCAATTAGCGAGACACTCGCAAGCGCTCATAGACATACGATTATAGGGATTTATGTGCTCGCGTCACCGAATAGAAGGGATAATTTGAGTACCTTCGCAAAAGCAGGTCTGTAGAGGCAGCTCCACAGCCACCTCCCCACACCTGCAGTCGCACCCCTCGCGGGTGCGTGAATTGAAACGTCCACGACCCTGCCGCTCTCCTCTCCACCATCCTGTCGCACCCCTCGTGGGTGCGTGAATTGAAACGTGTGTTAATTATCGTAGTATCTATACTTGAGCTGTCGCACCCCTCGCGGGTGCGTGAATTGAAACCCTACTCAAACCTCAGAAATAACGTTCTCTCAGGTGGTCGCACCCCTCGCGGGTGCGTGAATTGAAACGATTTGCGCCCAAAGACTTAATGGCGAGGTTTCTGTCGCACCCCTCGTGGGTGCGTGAATTGAAACTTATCCCCCAATGACCAAATACTGGATCGATAGGTCGCACCCCTCGTGGGTGCGTGAATTGAAACTTTGCCCAGTCGGTCGTTGGGAGTGTGGTGAGTGAGTCGCACCCCTCGTGGGTGCGTGAATTGAAACATCTCATTTGGTGCTCATTTTTAAGAGTTAGCTCATGTCGCACCCCTCGCGGATGCGTGAATAGAAACACCCTCAGGTCAAAAGCGTACCGGTGGAATGCCAGTCGCACCCCTCGCGGGTGCGTGAATTGAAACGCCACCTCCACCGCCTCCCGTAGGTCGGGAGCGAGGTCGCACCCTTCGCGGGTGCGTGAATTGAATTGAATTGAATTGAAACGAGCGGGGACAACAGCCTTCTAAGCTGTAGGTCATTGCACCCCTCGCAGGTGCGTGAATGGCGTCACAAGACGCTTGGCAATGGCGTACTGATATGTGGTTTTACTTCTGGTCGGGACAATATACTGCTGCGTGCACGAAACTCAATGGTTTTGCTAACTTTTGCTGAGGTCACAAGGTCAGGAAACTACTGTTGGGATTCCGGGTCTTATAGATATCACTGGGTTCGAGGATACTTGAACTATAGCCGGTTTGTTCTCTCTGCACTTACAGCTACGGGGGAAAAGAAGTGTGCAAAACTTGCCATTCCATTTTTTATGGCTAAGTTTGCCCTATTGGAAGCCATAGAGAGGACCTTTACTAATTACTTTAGAGCAATAGTCTCCCTTATATGACTTCACCACATAACCTATAGCGGGTCATAACCATTATGGAATCAAAGAAAACTACGACTGGTAAAGCGAGTGATATTACCATCGTGATCGGTGTGATCGGTGCCGATGCCCATGCAGTGGGGAACAAAATTATCGATTATGCACTTAATGATGCGGGCTACCACGTCATCAACCTCGGTGTGATGGTAAGCCAAGAGCAGTACATCGAAGCTGCCATCGAGACCAACGCCGATGCGATCCTTGTCTCGTCCATGTACGGACAGGGGGAGATTGACTGCCAGGGGCTGCGAGATAAGTGCAATGAGGCGGGTCTCAAGGGGATCCCTCTCTTTGCCGGTGGCAACTTGGTGGTAGGTAAGCAGAAGTTTGAGGACGTCCTTGAGCGGTTCAAGAAGATGGGCTTCGACTATGTCTACCCACCGGGTACGCCGATCGAGACGACCATTGCGGACATCGACAAGACTTTCGGGATCAAGAGATAATCCTACTCGCCCCGACGATCCACCCATACACAAGTAGGATCGCCCTTTTGCGTCATCATCATGAGATATCTTACAGCAGACTTTGGTAGTACCTATACCAAGGTAACAGCCATCGACACAGACGTCCCTGAGATAGTAGGTACAGGCGCTGCCTTTACCACGATCGAGACGGATGTGATGGAGGGGCTCCACAATGCATTCAGAGAGCTAGAGAAAGAGATCGGCAAGGAGTGGACGCCTGACAAGTTCCTCTGCTGCAGCAGTGCGGCGGGAGGACTTAAGATGGTGGCCAGTGGCTTGGTCCCCGACCTCACCGCCAAGGCAGCACGCATGGCAGCAGCTAGTGCGGGTGCCAAGGTGATGAAGACCTACTCCTACGAGATCACGCACACCGAAGCAGAGGAGATCGAGCGACTTGATCCTGACCTCTTCCTCCTCTGCGGGGGTACCGATGGAGGCAATGTGGAGAATATCATCCACAATGCGGAGGTCATCGGTCAGATCCCGGGTCACTTCTCTACCGTCGTGGCGGGGAATAAAGCTGCTGAGGAAGAGGTGGCACGTATCCTCACAGAGGCAGGCAAGCCCTTTGTGATCACGGAGAACGTGATGCCCAACTTCAACTCCCTCAATATCGCTCCCGCCAAGAAGTGCATCATGCAGCTCTTCATTGATCGTATCATCGAGGCGAAGGGTCTCTCCAAGGCTCAGGAGCGAGCTGACAACGAGATCATCCCTACCCCTCTGGCTGTACTCAATGCCTGCAACCTGCTCAGTGACGGCACCAAGAACAGACGAGGGCTGGGAGAGCTCCTGGCCATTGATCTCGGTGGTGCCACCACCGATGTCTACTCAGTAGGCGATGGCGAGCCTCATGAGGCCAACATCATGCATCAGGGTATCCCCGAGCCGTATAGCAAGCGTACCGTAGAGGGCGACCTCGGCATGCGGTATAGCCTCACGGCGCTCTCAGAGCAACTGGATCTCGATGCCGTGGCGGCTAAGGGGGGTCTCACGGGTGATAAGCTCAGGGACTGGGTCGCTCGGTGCGATGCTGACAAGTCTACTCGTGCGGAGACAGAGGATGAAATACTCTGCGAGAAAGCCCTTGCCAAGGGAGCTGTGAGCCTGGCGACAGATCGCCATGTAGGTCATACACACAAGGTCTACTCCCCTATGGGAGAGTTCTTCACCATCAACGGCAAGGACCTGACCCTCACGGACCACGTCCTCGGTATCGGAGGAGCGCTGATACACAGCGCTGACCCTACCTTTATCTTAGATGGTGCCACATTCAACATCTCTAACTACGACAAAGCCAAGCCACTGAAGCCAGACTTTTACCTCGACAGCCACTACATCATGGCGTCGATGGGTCTCCTGAGTGAGCAGATGCCTGACGTTGCCCTCGAGCTGATGCTGAAGGAGCTCGTCAAGGTCGGGACGAAGAAGAAAAAACAATAATCTCGAGGAGGGACACTTAGCGAGTCAACCACCTCGAATACACCCACGAAACGAATAGAAAACATATATTATTATGGAGGTCAAAAACGTCAAAATCCCAATGGACGACTTCCTCAAAGAGCGTGAGGAAGTGCTGGCCAGCTGGCCCACGGGTAAGGATATCGACATTGAGGAGGCGGTAAAGTACCAGCTCTCCATCCCTGAGGAGAAGCGCTTCGGTGCCAAGCTCTGGAAGGCTGACGAGGAGAAGAGGACATTGATCCAGCCTCGTGCCGGTGTCGCCCTCTACGATGAGCACATCAAGCTGCTGCAGTTCCTTGAGGATATGGGAGGTGCAGATCTTCTGCCCTCTACCATCGACAGCTACACGCGTCTCAATAGATACGAGGAGGCTGAGATCGGTATCAAGAAGAGCCAAGAGGCCGGCCGCTCTCTCCTGAACGGATTCCCGGCTGTCAACTATGGCGTCGACGTCTGCCGCACCGTCACCGAATCCGTCAAGAACCCGGTACAGGTACGCCACGGGACCCCGGACGCAAGACTCCTGACGGAGATCGCCATCGCAGGTGGTTTCACCTCCTACGAGGGTGGAGGCATCTCCTACAACATCCCCTACTCCAAGGATCACCCCATCGACAAGGTCATCAAGTATTGGCAGTACACCGATCGTCTCTGCGGTCTCTACGCCGAGCGCGGAGTGGATATCAATCGTGAGCCCTTCGGTCCCCTCACCGGTACACTGATCCCTGCATGTATCTCCAATGCCGTTGCCATCATCGAGGCACTCCTCGCTGCTGAGCAGGGTGTGAGCGACCTGACAGTGGGCTATGGTCAGTGCGGTAACCTGATCCAAGACGTTGCCGCTATCCGCGCACTAAGGGAGCAGTGCCGCGAGTATCTGGAGATGTATGGCTACGATAAGGTGCACCTCACCACTGTCTTCCACCAGTGGATGGGAGGATTCCCGGAGGATGAGGCTAAGGCATTTGGCGTGATCAGCTGGGGATCTGCCACCGCTGCGCTTGCCAAGGCTACCAAGGTGATCGTCAAGACACCTCACGAGGCTGTCGGCATCCCGACTAAGGAGGCCAACGCTGCAGGTCTTCGTGCCACCAAGCAAGTCATCTCTATGCTGAGAGACCAGGATCTGACCATGATCCCCGCTGTAGAGCAGGAGGCCACGATCATCAAGCAGGAAGTCAAGGAGATCATGGACAAGGTCTTTGAGCTCGGGAAGGGCGACCTCGGTGCCGGTGTCGTGAACGCTTTTGCAGCCGGTGTGCTTGACATCCCCTTCGCTCCAAACAAGTACAATGCCGGCAAGGTAATGCCCGCACGCGACAACGATGGTGCCATCCGCATCCTCGACTGCGGTAATATGCCTTTCTCTCAGGAGACGAAAGACTTCCACCGCCAGAAGCTGGAGGAGAGAGCCAAGTGCGAGAATCGCGAGGTGAGCTTCCAGATGGTCATCGACGATGTCTATGCGATCAGTAAGGGCTTCCTCGTTGGTCGTAAGAATCTCAAGTAATCGAGTACAATCAATCCAACAATAAACATCTAAACTTCAATCCATTTCTTCTATGAAAATTAAGAAGGTAGTATGTGCCCCCGGTAAGACCGGCTTTTACTTCGATGACCAGCGTGCCATCAAGAAGGGTGCTGAGAATGACGGTAACTTCTACGTCGGTGAGCCTGTCACTGAGGGCTTCACCGGCGTACGTCAGGCAGGAGAGTCCATCTCGGTACTCTTCGTGCTGGAGAATGGTGCCATCGCTCATGGCGACTGCGCTGCCGTACAGTACTCCGGAGCCGGAGGCCGTGATCCGCTCTTCCTCGCTGAGGACTTCATCCCTGTGATCATGAAGGAGATCGCCCCGCTCTATGAGGGTAAGGAGATCACCAACTTCCGCGAGATGGCTGATCTGGTTGACAAGCACACAGACGCCAATGGTAAGAAGTATCACACCGCCATCCGCTACGGCGTGACACAGGCATGCCTGGATGCAGTCGCTAAGGCAGAGGGCAAGCTGATGGCTCAGGTCATCGCCGACGAGTATCACACCACTCTGTCTGACAAGAGGATCCCGATCTTCGCACAGTCTGGTGACGATCGCTACAACAACGTCGATAAGATGATCATCAAGCAGGCAGACATCCTGCCCCACGGACTCTTCAATCACGTAGAGAAGAAGGTCGGTCTCAAGGGCGAGAAGCTGCTCGAGTACGTCAAGTGGCTGCGTAACCGCATCCTCGATAAGCGCACCTGCGAGGACTACAAGCCGATCTTCCACATTGATGTATATGGTACCCTGGGTATCGTATTTGACAACGACTGGGAGAAGATCGCTGACTACATTGGCGAGCTAGAGGAGGCTGCTAAGCCCTTCCACCTCCGTATCGAGGGTCCGGTAGATGTAGAGGAGCGCGAGGCTCAGATCAAGGCTCTTGCTGCTATCCGTAAGCATATGGACGACAAGGGCATGGATGCCGAGATCGTAGCTGACGAGTGGTGCAATACCTTTGAGGATATTGTCGACTTCTGCAAGGCTAAGGCCGGTCACATGGCTCAGATCAAGACTCCTGACCTCGGCGGTATCAATAACTCCATCGAGGCTGTCCTCTACTGCAAGGAGCATGGGATGGGTGCATACCTCGGTGGTACCTGCAACGAGACCAACCGCTCCGCTGAGTGCTGCGCTCACGTAGCTATGGCCACCACCCCGACCCAGACCTTGGCTAAGCCCGGTATGGGTGTCGATGAGGGCTATATGATTATGTTCAATGAGATGAGCCGCATCCTGGCACTCAAGGACGTCCTCTAATCAAAGAAGGAATTAAGCTAAATCATTCGTTACCATGAAAGAATTCAGAGTACTCTCTCCGTCAGCGATCCTGGGATACGGTTTCCCCAAGGAGTCGTTTGAGGAGGGCATGAAGCGCCACCCGGACGTGATCGCCTGCGATGCAGGATCCAGCGACCCGGGTCCCTACTACCTCGGCGCAGGCATATCCTTTACCGATGTCGCAGCTGTCAAGCGTGACCTCTCCATCATGATCCCTGCGGCTATCGAGGCAGGTATCCCGGTCATCGTCGGCACCTCCGGCGGATCAGGCGCTACCCCTCACCTCGAGATCAATCGTCGCCTCGTCATGGAGATCGCTAAGGAGCATAATCTTAGCTTCAAGTATGCTGAGATCTCCTCAGAGTTTGACAAGGAGACGATCCACTACAATCTCAAGGAGGGTCGCATCAGCCCGCTCGGTCCCGTACCGGAGCTGACGGACAAGGACATTGACGAGTCCATCCACATCGTCGCTCAGATGGGTGAGGAGCCCTTTATGGAGGCTCTCGAGGGCGGTGCCCAGGTGATCATGGCTGGTCGCTCCTACGACCCCGCTGTCTTCGCCAGCCTCGCTATCACGAAGGGCTTCGACAAGGCTCTCGCCCTCCATATGGGCAAGATCCTCGAGTGTGCAGCCATCTGCGCCCTCCCTGGTAGCGGTAGTGACTGTATGTTTGGCTACCTCTACGAGGATCACTTCGAGGTAGAGACCCTCTCTCCTGCGCGCAAGTGCACGACACTCTCTGTCGCAGCGCACACGCTCTACGAGAAGTCCAATCCCTACCTCCTCCCCGGCCCGGGCGGACGTCTCAATCTCCACAACACCACTTTCAAGCAGGTGGCAGACAATCGTGTAGCTATCGCAGGTACAGTCTTCGAGCCCACTGACGGCTACTTCATCAAGCTCGAGGGTGTCAAGAATACCGGCTACCGCACCATCGCCTGCGCCGGCTGCTCTGACCCGATCCTGATCTCCAAGATCGATGAGGTGAAGGAGGATGTACGTGCTCGCGTCGAGGATAACTTCCGCGATATGGATATGGGTGACTTCTTCCTGGACTTCAAGATCTATGGTAGAGGCGCTGTGATGAGTATGTTCCCGAATATCAAGAATGCTACCGGCGAGGAGCTCCTGATCATCATCGAGTGTGTCGCCAAGACGCAGTCCATCGCTGATACGATCTGCAGCTTCGCCCGCAGTACGTTCCTCCACTTCGGCTATCCCGGACGCATCTCCACGGCCGGAAACCTTGCTTTCCCATTCTCCCCGTCAGATGCCCACATGGGTGCGGTGTACGAGTTTAACGTATACCACCTGATGCAGGTAGATGATCCGAAGCAGTACTTCCCTGTCACCTTCCATGATGTCAAGGACGGCAAATGCAGTGACTTTGATTAAGAGAAAGAGATGAAAACATATAAGCTTATCGACATGGCAGACGTGATCCGGAGCAAAAATTCGGGTCCGTACGAGCTAACGTTTGACGTTATCTTCAAGACGTTTGACGACTACAATTTCTTCAAGGAGCACAAGCCGATCACAGCTGAGTCCTTCTCCAAGCTCTATGGCATTAAGGAGGAAGACGTCTTCAATGTGATCTATTTTGATCCGGCTAAGGCGGTCAAGGTGACGATTAAGCGCCCGATCCCTAGCGGTGCCCTTGGTGAGGTAGACGTCTACGGCGCGCAGCAGCACGCCCCTCTGGTCCACTTCACTTTTGATGCTTGACGAGAGCACCAATAGCGTAAGACTTCACGCCACGCCCAAGCGGGTGCAGGAGTCCTGGGTAGAGACCCAGTACTTCGCCCCGCGTGGGCGTGAGCGTTTATTACAGCTTGGCGAGCGGATCAGCCAGCTTCATCTCAGCTTCACCGATCGACTGATCGGCATCATAGGCGCTGCCGGCTCCGGTAAGTCCTCCCTCATCCACGGGATGTTCCCCGGTCTCGAGCTCTCCAATGATGACGATGCGATCCTCACGCGGAAGATCATGCAATTCCGTGGCGGATTTGCCGACCTACACTCTGCGACCACCTTCCACCTGGACATGCGGTTTCAGCTCGCATTCACCCAGATGTATGAGATCGTCGACTTCGTCAATCAAGCCTTGGCTGCTAGGAAGCGGCTTGTCATCGAGCACTTCGACCTGCTCACCGACGCCCTCGGGCGCAATGCCGACCTGCTGATAGCGATCGGCGAGCAGATCATCATCACGAGACCCTCCATCTTTGGCCCCGAGCCCCACACGCTCTCCCGGATGGTGGAGTCCTCGCTGATCTACCGCAAGATGGCTCACTCCGCAGAGGAGGTGACGACGCTCGCCCTTGCAGAGCTCTTTAACCTCCATGAGGATCACTTCTACTCCGCTGATATTGCGAAGGGATATGTCCTGAAGTTCAATGAGGATCCCAATCTCTCCAGAGAGGATCTATGCCGTCTCGAGCAGAGGATCCTGGATCTCATCAAGGCAGACCTCCCGATAAGCTATATCGATGAGGACCACATCAAGGTCGGAGAGAGGATTCTCCCCTGTGAGGGTCCCCGTATCCATGTCCGGTCCACCGGAGAGATCGAGGACTTCTCTCTCCACCACTCACTCATCTACGACGGACGATACGATGCCTGGTGCCTGGTAGGTCTGCTGGGAGCGACGGAGGAGGAGAAGGAGAATCTCAATAACCGCAACGCCAGATACTTCTTAGGAGTCTCTTAAACTTAGATATATCAACATATGAGAGAAATAAAAGCGCAGGACATCACCGAGCTGGTCTCCCGACTCTGTATTGATGCCTGCTACAACCTATCACCCGACATCTACAACGCGCTCAAGGATGCTAGCGAGCGGGAGAGCTCTCCCCTCGGTCGTGGTATCCTCAAGACCTTAGTCAAGAATGCCGACATCGCTCACGACAAGGAGAAGCCCATGTGCCAGGACACCGGTATGACGGTAGTCTTCGTCCGCCTTGGGCAGGAGGTCCACGTCGTGGGGGGCAATCTCACCGATGCGATCAATGCCGGTGTGCGTGATGGCTACCAGAAGGGGTACCTCCGCAAGTCTGTGGTCAATGACCCGATCCTGCGAGAGAATACCGGGGACAACACCCCTGCCATCATCCACTACGACATCGTCCCGGGCGAAAAGATCGAGATCACCGTCAGCCCCAAGGGCTTCGGCAGCGAGAATAAGAGCGACCTCCGCATGCTGCAGCCCAGCGATGGCGAGGAGGGAGTCAAGGACTATGTCATGGAGGTGGTCAAGCATGCCGGTCCCAACCCCTGCCCACCTACTATCGTGGGAGTAGGCATCGGTGGCAACTTCGAGGAGAGCGCACTCTACGCCAAGCGCGCCCTACTCCGCCCCGTAGGCGACCGCAACCCCAAGCCCCACCTCGCTGCTATCGAGGAGGAGCTCCTCAGCCGGATCAATGCCCTCGGCATCGGTCCTGCCGGGATGGGAGGTGACACGACGACCCTTGACGTCCACGTGGAGGCCGGTCCGACACACATCGCCGGACTGCCTGTGGCGGTCAATATCAGCTGCCACGCCACCCGTCACTCCGAGGGTAGCCTCTGATCCAATCATTCGACCAAGAAAGAAACGCACGACTTATTATGCATACAAGTGATACAGAGAAGCGTATCATCTCGGCACCCCTGACCGACGAGATCATCAAGACGCTCCACGCAGGGGAGATGGTCTACATTACCGGAACCATCTACACCGCTCGTGATGCTGCACATAAGCGTCTCTGCGAGATGCTCAAGCGTGGTGAGGAGATGCCCTTTGACTTCGATGGACAGATCGTATACTACGCTGGTCCCGCTCCGGCCAAGCCTGGTGAGCCGATCGGCTCGGTCGGACCTACCACAGCGGGACGTATGGATGCCTACACCCCCACCCTCGTGGAGCATGGTCTGAGAGCCATGATCGGCAAGGGTGCCCGCAATCAGGCCGTCATCGATAGTCTGAAGGACCACTGCGGGGTCTACTTCGCTGCCATCGGAGGCGCAGCTGCCCTGATGTCTCTATGTGTCAAGGAGGCTGAGGTGATCGCCTTCGACGAGCTGGGGACGGAGGCCATCCGTAAGCTCCGTGTCGAGGAACTCCCCGTGATCGTTGCTGTCGACTGCTATGGCGGCAATGTCTACGACCGAGATTAAGGCGTAGTCAGATAATTCCCTAAGCTTAAGGCTGTGCTACCTTCGAATAGGTAGCACAGCCTTTCCTTTTTATAGAAGTCCGATAAACGAAGCACAAAAAACAGGTCACAGAAGGAAAACACCCTGGTTGTCAAACTAATACGTCCAAGCTTACTCCACATAATCCTGACCTCCGATCCGGATCATGTGGAGATGTCCTCAGACTAATATCGGTATTAGTCTGATCTGATACCGGTATTAAGAGAAACTGTTACCGGTATTAGTCTCAACTAATACCGGTAATAGAAATCATAGAATCCATCGCACCGTGAGCGTGGTCTTTTTAGGACTTCTTTCTCCACGATAGCCGCTGTCAAGTCCCGCGGCTCGGGGAGATTAGTCTCAGTGCACCGGGACTGACCCTTAACTCCCGATACAGGTGATGAGTCACTTGCGTTTCGCCAGATCCAGTCGCGCAAAGGACTCCGGTCGATGAAAATCAGGCTTTGGGCTCACGACCGGCTGCCAAGATGCGAAGTGCGGCATCACTGTTTCGTCCCCACACTTGTAGAAGTTACCCTCGATGTGATCAGGGATCTCTGTCGTACGCAATAGCCCAAATATGCGCCAGCTTATCTTTACCGATACCCAGAAGCTCTGGATACCCTGTCGCTGCTCGAAGAGAGTGTCTCTTCGCTCACTTGCAGCTCGTCTGATCTCCTGGTAGTCTGCGGGGGATAGAGGGTCGCTCTCCTCGCGGCTCCTTCTATGCGAAGCATCGCATGCGCCGATGCAATTGAATTCAAAATTATAGTACTTCTCATCACCCGGCAGACGGAGGAAGGCCTCCACGCAGCTATCCAGGTGCACACGATCACCATCCTCTGATATCGTGGCTCGGAGACCACGTCCCCGGCTGAAGAATCTGAGGTAGATACCGGTGTCCGTATAGGCGACACTGACCGCACTCACCGGGATATATCCGTACTGGTCCGGCCAGTTATTGGTCATAATGGGCAACCGCAGTGCCTGCTCCTCCATAAGTACTTCATTCGAAGTAAGATCCAGGGCGTCCAGGACTGGGATGTAAGGGATGATGGGTGTGTTTCGTGCCATGAGGAGAGTGTGATATGATGGGGATTGGCTATATTTTCTCTACGCCACCGGCATCGTACCGGCGTGCGTAGTGTCGACAGTAGTCGGAGATCGGGCAGGTGAGGCAGTGGGGATTGCGCGCAAAGCAGATCTGACGACCATGGAGGATGAGCCAGTGATGGATGCGATTCCAGTACTTCCTCGGGATGCGGCGCATAAGAGACTCCTCCACCTTGAGGACGTTATTGGCTGTCTGAGGGACCAGCCCTATGCGCCTGGAGACACGGTAGACGTGAGTGTCGACCCCTATCCTTGGTTCTCCGATGATTACGGAGAGATAGACATTGGCGGTCTTGCGCCCCACTCCCTGGAGACTCATCAGCTCCTTCAGTGTCTCGGGGACAGTCCCACCATAGTCCTGTACAATCGACTCAGCGGACTGCTTGAGGTAGCGCGCCTTGCTATTGGGATAGGTGACGCTCCGGATGTAAGTTAGGATCTCTTCCTCAGACGCTCGTGACATCTCCAGGGGCGAAGGATAGGCGGCAAAGAGCGCAGGAGTCACCATATTGATCCGCTCATCCGTACACTGCGCCGAGAGGAGCACGGCGACCAGAAACTGGTACGGCGTGCCATAGTGCAGTGCTGTCTGCGGATGAGGATTGGCGGACTCAAATCGCTCAATCACCCCGTCTACTCGCTCCTTGATCGTCATCACTTTTCGCTCTGGAATTGGCGAAGGAACCGGAGATCGTTCTCAGAGAAGAGCCGGAGGTCATCGACGGTGTACTTCAGGTTGGTGATCCGCTCAATGCCCATGCCGAGGGCAAAGCCGGTGTAGCGACTGGAGTCGATACCGCAAGCCTCGAGGACATTGGGATGCACCATACCGCACCCGAGTATCTCGACCCAGCCGGTATGCTTGCAGAAGGAGCAGCCCTTTCCTCCACAGAGGTTGCAGGAGATATCCATCTCAGCACTGGGCTCGGTGAAGGGGAAGTAGGAGGGTCTGAGTCGGATCTGAGTCTCGGGCCCAAACATCTCGTGGGCGAAGTGGAGGAGCACCTTACGCAGGTCGGTGAAGGTCACGTGCTCGTCGATATAGAGCGCCTCCACCTGGTGGAAGAAGCAGTGTGCCCGTGCGGAGACAGCTTCATTGCGGTACACCCTACCCGGGCAGATAATACGGATCGGCGGCTTCTGCTCACCCATCACCCTCGTCTGTACGGAGGAGGTGTGAGTCCGGAGTAAGATCTGAGGATCATGGCTGACGAAGAAGGTGTCCTGCATGTCACGAGCCGGGTGATCAGGAGGAAAATTGAGCGCCTCGAAGACATGCCAGTCGTCCTCCACCTCAGGTCCCACGGCGATACTAAATCCAAGGTGACCAAAGATGCGGATGATCTCGTCGCGAACTAAGTTAAGCGGGTGGCGTCCGCCTACCGGTACCTGCGCAGATGAGCGTGTCAGGTCGAGGTCTAAGAGCCGGGACGACTCACTCGCCCGGTCGAGGACCGAGCGGAAGGTCTGAAACTTCTGCTCCGTGACCTGCTTCAGCTCATTGATCAGGATACCGATCTCACGCTTGTCCTCCTTGGGTACGGACTTAAAGTCTGAGATCACCCCATTGAGGGCTCCCTTACGGCTGATATACTTGAGTCGAAGAGACTCGTACTCTTCCTCTGTAGTAGGCTGAGGGAGGGCTTGGATCTCCTCACTCAGCTGCTTGATCTTATCTTGTAACATACGTTTTGCCTATCGAGAGTAGGCTCTATCATTATTCCTGCCGATACCCTCATATAATAACGGTTCAGTAGCAAAATTACCCATAAATATTAGAATAACAGGGCTGCCTTGCAGGTTTAGCACGGAAGTCGTACCTTTGTAACATATATTCCAGAGGGGATGACAGGATTTGACAGCATGTAGAGTCGACCTGTGTAAGCACGTAGTGTAGGTTATCCGGCACTCTAACTCGGGTAGCAAACTTTTTAACTGGCGAAAATAACTACGCTCTCGCAGCGTAAACCGTAGGGTTTACTGCTTTTTCGCTTGAGCAATTGCTCGCGGCGAGACATCACCCAAGGCCCGTGATCCCGAGGTGGCTGTCCCTCCTCTCGCGTCGAAAATCCGATCAGAGCTAAACGTGTAGAAAGCAGCTTGGTTCCATGTTTGGACGAGGGTTCGAATCCCTCCATCTCCACCACTAAAGCCCGCTCATACAAGGTTACGCCTGTATGAGCGGGCCTTTCATTTATGGCGGTTTGGTCGGCTCGGCGTACAGAAAAGACCTCCATCGGATGATTTCCGATGGAGGTCTTTCTCTTTGCATCATTACTGATGCTTAGCGGAAGCGACGAGATTCGAACTCGTGAAACGATTACTCGTTTGGCAGTTTAGCAAACTGCTGGTTTCAGCCACTCACCCACACTTCCGGGCTTGTTAGTCGAATTCAAAACGGAGTGGGAAGTCATCCCATCTCTGACGTTTCTGACAGCAAAGGTAGTCAAAATACCGATTAAAGGCAATAGCAAAGGCCCCTATCCATCTATTTTGCTCCCATCCCAGCCTAAGAAGAGATTGAGGGAGTGATACTTGTCTCCTTCTATACCACCTGAGGAGCAGAAGAAAGACGAGGGGTATGCCGAAGTCTCTATTCTATCGGCACACCCCTCTGAAGCTTGTTATGGATGGGAAGTACTACTTTCGGTCTCGTAGACGATACATAGACCGGACGGTCATCTCATCTATGGCAATTGCCCTGTAGGCGAAGACGTCCAGCGTAATGGCTATCAGCGGGAGGATAGCAACAAGCCACTTCAGACGCCAGCCGGTATAGTCAGCTCCGAGCGTGGAGATGAAACTATAGGTGGTGATCCCTGCCAGTACCATCAGTCCAATGGTCAGCAGGATATTGAATACAGTGAGACGCATCTGGAGTGTCCTCTTCTTATAGAGGAAGATAGTCACCAGGCTTACCAGGATCACAATAAAATTAAGGATCATCAGTGGCCACTCAAAGGTCACCAAGCCGGCATCACTGCCCAGCGAAGTAAAGCCTGTCGTATCTCCCTCGAAGATCATCTCCTGAGTGGTGATGACTACGTAAGGAAAGAAGAGCGGAATGAGCAGCAACAGTGCTGAGATAAGTAGCCAGAGAGATTGCTTACGCTGTATCATGTCAGGCTATTACTTATCCTCGACTCCGTCCATCGGCTCGTCATCCATCTTGTCGAGAGGGAGATGCCAGGTCAGCTCACCGTCCTCAAATTCCTTGATCGCCATAAGGAGAGGCTTCGGCTGCTTCTCAAAGTACTTGGAGAGCTCTGCCTGCTCGTTATTGATCTCCTCGACATCCTCACCCTCCTCAGTAGTAAAGGTGGAGAACTCCTTAACCTTGTCATCAAACTCCTGCTTCATATCCGCAGCAATCTGATTGGCACGCTTAGCCATGATCAGTATCGAGTCGTAGATATTCCCGGTCGGCTCCACAAACGCATTGATATCACGCGTCACGAGAGTCTGAGGTACAGTTTTGCTCTTGTAGTCCATATCTGATTTCTGAATCCAGTAGTCGTGTTAGTATATTATATATGTGCTTACTCTACCTTGTCCTCAATAAGTCGGTAGGCGAAGTCGTAGTATCTGTCGGCATCCTTGCGATGCTTACCCTCCGGAAATTCGTTGACGAAAGCGAAGTACTCATCCCTAAGGGTACGCACCCGCTCCTGCTTCTTCGACTCGACACTATTCTTAGCTATCTCATACAGTGAGGAGAGCACGTAGAAGTGGATATCCTCCTTATACTTACTATAGGGATAGTCCTTGAGAGCATTACGTCCGGTGATGATGGCGGACTCGTAGTTATTGAAGATATAATTCCCGAGATTATAGTAGAGCTCTACATTCAGGAGCTCCTTACGAGCAAGGTTCTCCTGTAGGTCAAAGAGGAGCTGCGTCGCCTCCTCAGCCTTCTCACTCTGTGGATAGAAGTCCAGGAAGAGCTGAAGCTCCTTGATCGCTCTGTAAGTCGGCTCCTGGTCTAACCGAGGGTCTGGCATCTGCTGAGCGAGCCCGTAGCCACTGTAGAAGCGTGCAAGCTCCGTATACTCCCCATTAGGATAAGAAGTGTAGTACTTCTCGAAGACATCAGCTGCCTCTCTATAATTCTTGTCAGCGTAGTAACTCCTCGCCAGCAGGTAGAGGGCATCCTCTCCCTCGCCGGTACCACGGAGGTACGGCACTACAGTCTCGAGGAGCTCCGCAGCCTGCTTGTATTTCTCAGTATTATAGTATTTCTTAGCGTAGGAGTATCGCTCTGTCACATCCGTACTCTGCTGCACACGCATATACTCGCCGCAAGAGGAGGCGAAGAGCAGCAGAAGCGCACTGAGCAAGATACAGGTGGGATAATGTTTCCGGATCATTATTCTCTGAGTAATATAACGTGCAAATATACCGCTTTTCTTCGAGATGCATAGCACCGGAGTAACCTTCCTGTCCGGGCCCCGGCAGCGAGGCTGAAGAGCGAGGTCTCGAGACGGAGCGGACACGTACAAAACTAATACCGGTAATAGTGATCACTAATACCGGTAACAGGGACGACTAATACCGGTATTAGAGATACGTCTTACTGACGACCGCCACTGTCGTATTGTGCAATAGCAACCTTTTATCTACCTTTGCACCAAGTAGGGAGGGATCTAGTTGTGGTACGCTGTCACCACCTCCATCTATCAAGCGCAGATACCAAAGTGGCCAAATGGGGCTGACTGTAAATCAGCTGGTTTTCACCTTCGGTGGTTCGAATCCGCCTCTGCGCACTTCATTCATCATTACCCTTTACCCCATCCTCAGGCTCACGTCTCTCACCCTAATGACGTGCTACACTGAGCGACTGGCGGATCGATGCTTCTAACCCCCGATCGGGGGTGTCGCTATGGGACAAGACCTCAGGACTACAAGTGAGATCCCCGACCATCGTATCCGAGTAAGCCGATGGGTCTAAAGTAAATTCATCCAAACAACATCTCATGTACACCATCACTGAGCTCTCCAAGCTAAGCAAAGAAGATCTCGAAAAAGTGGCATCCGACCTTAAGGTCAAGACCTCTCCCGGATCAGAGAATAGGGAGATCATCTATGCCATACTCGATGCACAAGCCGTCCATGTAGCCACCAAGACTAAGGGTCAGTCCACTTCACGCTCCTCCGCAACCAAGAGCAATACCTCCGGAGCCTCTAACAAGCGTGCCACCAACAGCCGCAGGAAGAGCAAGGAGGACGAGGAGGCAAAGAAAGAGGACAAGCCGACTACCCAGAAGGGTCGTGGTCGCACCAAGAAGACACAGCCTGCCACCAAGAAGGAGAACACCACTGAAAAGAAGACTCAACCGGCTAAGAAGGAGAGCAAGCCTACACCGGAGCCCACTGCCAAGAAGAGCGAAGAGACTCAGACCGAGAAGAAAACCGTCTTTGTGAATAAAAACGCTACAGACACGGTACTCGATGACCTGATGGGCATGCTCGCCACCGGTCCTCGTCCTGCCCAGTCCTCCGGCAAGAACAACACACCCGCTGCTCCCAAAGCAGAACCGAGCAAGGAGCCTACACCCTCCACACAGCGTCCCTCATCGCCTGCAGAGCCCAAAAGACAAGAGGACAAAACTCCCCAAGAGACACCAAAAGCACCTCGTCCCTCAGTCCCCGGTTCTTACGACTTTGGAGATGCCCTCACCGCCACCGGAGTGCTGGAGGTGCTGCCCGACGGCTATGGCTTCATCCGCTCCGCAGATTACAATTACCTCTCCTCTCCGGACGATGTCTACGTGGCACAGAGCCAGATCAAGAACTATGGTCTCAAGACCGGCGACGTGGTAGAGGCGGTCATCTCAGCCCCTAAGAGCCAGGATAAGTTCTTTCCTATGAAGAGGCTCATCCGCCTCAATGGCTGTGAGCCCAAGGAGGTACGCGACAGGGTCCCCTTTGACCACCTACTCCCGGTCTTCCCGACAGAGAAGTTCAAGCTCGAGGTCCCCAGCTCGTCACACGTCTACGACCGGACGGCGACCCGTATCTTTGACCTCTTCTCCCCGATCGGTAAGGGTCAGCGCGGTCTGATCGTCGCTCAGCCCAAGACCGGTAAGACGATGCTGCTCAAGGATGTGGCCAATGCCATTGCCTACAACCACCCCGAGGTCTATATGATCGTCCTCTTGATCGATGAGCGACCGGAGGAGGTGACCGATATGCGTCGCAATGTGGATGCAGAGGTGATTGCCTCCACCTTTGACGAGCCTGCAGAGGAGCATGTCAAGATCTCCGAGCTGGTACTCCAGAAGGCGAAACGCTTGGTAGAGTGCGGACACGATGTGGTGATCCTCCTCGACTCCATCACCCGCCTCGCACGCGCCTACAATACGGTACAGCCCGCTTCCGGGAAGGTACTCTCCGGTGGTGTCGATGCCAATGCGCTCCAGAAGCCTAAGCGCTTCTTCGGTGCAGCTCGCAATATCGAGCACGGCGGCTCGCTGACGATACTGGCGACCGCACTGATCGACACGGGATCCAAGATGGACGAGGTGATCTTTGAGGAATTCAAGGGCACCGGCAATATGGAGCTGCAGCTCGATCGTAGGCTCTCCGACAAGCGCATCTTCCCCTCCATCGATCTCAATGCCTCAGGCACTCGTCGCGATGACCTACTCCAGAGTGAGGACACTCGCCGCCGTATGTGGATCCTCCGCCGTCAGCTCTCCGATATGAATACTCAGGAGGCGATGGAGTTTGTCCTGAAGCAGATCCGTGGAACGGTGGACAACGTCGAGTTCCTCGCATCGATGAATAGCTGATTACGATGAGACTGATCCGTCGGCGCCTGCTATCGCTCATCACGCTGGGACTAGCACTCTGTGTGACAGAGGGGCTGGCACAGACCTCTATTGATGTCAAGATGCGCGCCTACGGACTGGTAGACGTTACCGAGGTGGACTCCACCATTATGGTAGACCTCATGTACTCTCGGAGCGACAACTTCATGCAGGCGGATGTCTACGGAGACTTCTCCACCGCCTATCTGACCCCCGACTTTGCAGCCAAGATCGCGAGGGCACAGCAGATGCTGCGGGAGGAGAGAGGCGACCGCTACTCGATCATCATCTACGATGCAGCTCGACCCCTCTCAGTCCAGCAGCGGATGTGGGATCTGGTCAAGGACACGTCGAGTAAGGTCTACGTCGCACCGGTGAGCAAGCGGGGCGGTGGACGGCACAACTACGGCGTCGCCGTTGATATGAGCCTCTACGACAGGAAGTCCGGTCAGCCACTTGACATGGGCAGCCCCGTCGACCACTTCGGCATACGTGCCCATATCAATAATGAGGCGGCTCTGGTCAAGCAGGGACTCATCACGAGAGAGGCGATGAAGAATAGGCAATACCTCTTCCATCTGATGGATCGCGTGGGTCTGAGACCGATTCGGAAGGAGTGGTGGCACTTCCAGGAGCAAAACTCGATCCGCGAGGTGCGGGAGCAAAATCGACTCTTAGACTTCTAACGAAATGAAGGGGAAGCTATACCTCATACCGGTCTCGCTGGGCGAGAGCCCCATCTCTCGCTACGCACCCACGCTAAATGTCGAGCTGGTCTCCCGCCTGAACCACTTCGTGGTGGAGAGTGCCCGAACGGCACGGCGCTGCATCCGTGCACTCTGCCCGGAGAAAGATCTGGACGACCTGCTTCTCATCGAGGTCGATAAGCACAAGGGGTACAGCTATCCGAGGGAGCGGGTGATGACGCTCCTCAGTGAGGGCGCGGACGTGGGCTTTATGAGCGAAGCCGGCTGTCCCTGCGTCGCAGACCCCGGGAGCATCGTCGTCGCCGACTGCCACAAGGGCGGCTTTGATGTCGTCCCGCTGGTCGGTCCGTCGTCTATCATCCTGTCGCTGATGGCATCAGGCTTCAGCGGTCAGAGTTTCGCATTCCACGGCTACCTCCCTTACGATGACAGGGAGAGGCGTCAGGCTCTGAGCGAAGCCGCTGCTCGTGTCCGCCGACTCGGCGAGACGCAGATATTTATCGAAGCACCCTACCGAAATGATCGGCTGCTGAGAGAGCTAGTAGAGCTTCTGCCGAAGGATCTCTCCCTCTGCATGGCGGTAGATCTCACTACGGAGAGTGAGGAGATCCATCGGATGACCATCTCCGAGTGGCGACAAGCCCTCACAAGAGAATCCAGCTGGCACAAGAGACCGGCAATCTTCCTAATCGGACAATGATATGTTACTGAAATACTACACCAATGGCACCCCATCGCCCGTCCTGCTGAAGCAACTCTCGCAGTCGCTGCAGGCGGACAAGCTGCTGATCATCCCGACCGACACCGCCTACAGTATCTGCTGCAATGCCCTCAGCATCTCTGCCCTCGGTCAGCTCGCCGAGATTAAGGGCGTCGATCCGGAGCAGAGCCACTTCACGATCATGTGTCAGGACCTCTCGCAGGCAAGCGAGTACGCCAGGCTCGACAACGCGATGTTCCGGATGATGAAGCAGAATACCCCCGGACCCTTCACCTTCATCCTCCCCACAAGTAGCGCCCTACCCCGCATCTATAAGGGCCGTAAGGAGGTAGGCATCCGCATCCCCCGCCACGAGCTGGTCCTCTCTCTGATACGCTACAGTGGCGCTCCGCTCACTGGATTCTCCCTCCCGGAGCTGCCGCAGCAGCTGGAGGACATCGCCTACGACTTCAATCCTGAGCTGATCAACGAGCTCTGGGGCGACAAGGTGGAGCATGTGGTGGACGGCGGCATCGGCAGCCTGCAAGAGTCGGCGATCATGGACTGCACCTCGGAGCCCTACACCATTGTGCGTGAGGGACCGGAGGAGCTAAAGCTGTAAGACATTAGTACAGAGACGAATGCCTCGCAAGAATAAAATTATTTAGTTTCCAAGCTTGCCCGTTACGAGAAAAATAGTATCTTTGCAGGCGAAAAGAAGAAAGGAGGATGACTCTTTGGGAAAAGCGTCCCTCCTGCGAGTAGCAAAAAGACGTTGGGGAGCCACGGACAATTAGCGGCTGTGGCGTAATTGGTAGCCGCGCCAGACTTAGGATCTGGTGGAGAAATCCGTAAGGGTTCGAGTCCCTTCAGCCGCACTCGTTTAGGTAAGATTGATGATTAGTTTTCATAGATTGTAAGTTTTGGTTTTTGACGCTCTAAGCTTTATTTGCTTAGGGCGTATTTTTTTGTCCCTGTGTTACAGCGCATTTCTATTACCGGTATTAGTCGAAACTATTAGCGGTATTAGTTTTCCCTATTACCGCTAATAGTTTTCCCTAAACCCGATATTAGGAAACAGCGACTGCGGCAGACTTTTGATGCGGTTGCCGACCCGGCATGCCCGGTCCCTGCGGTAAATGTGGTAACTTTGCGTAAAATAAGCTGACGCCATGACAGAGAGACTTATCAAATACCATAGACGACCCACCACGGCGGTGCACGTAGGCGACCTCCTCATCATCGGAGGGGGGCACCCCATCGTGATCCAGTCGATGGCCAATGTGGATACCAACGACATCGAGGCGAGCGTAGCGCAGGCGAAGCGCATCGCCGAGGCGGGAGGAGAATTGGTCCGCTTCACGACACAGGGCGTGAGGGAGGCGAGGGCGATAGGTCTGATACACGACCGGCTCCGGGAGTCCGGCAGTCGGATCCCGCTGGTTGCCGATGTGCACTTCAACCCCAAGGCCGCCTACGAGGCTGCCAAGCATGTGGAGAAGGTGCGGATCAATCCGGGCAACTTCTACGACCCGGCGCGCGTCTTCGAGCGGGTGGAGTACACCGACGCTGAGTATGCACACGAGCTGGAGGAGCTGCAGAGCAAGTTTGCCGACTTCCTTGACCACTGCCGATCGCACGGCACGGCGATCCGCATCGGGGTCAATCACGGGTCACTCTCCGACCGCATCATGTCTCGCTACGGGGACACGGCACCGGGGATGGTGGAGAGCTGCATGGAGTTCCTTGAGGTGTGCCGGCGGAAGGGCTTCGACGACGTCGTGATCTCGCTCAAGTCCTCCAATACCGTGCTGATGACGGAGGCGGTACGCCTGCTGGTGAGCGAGATGGACAGGAGGGATATGCACTACCCGCTCCACCTCGGCGTGACCGAGGCGGGGGATGCCGAGGACGGTCGCGTGAAGAGCGCCGTCGGCATCGGTGCCCTGCTGAGTGAAGGGCTGGGCGACACCATCCGCGTGTCGCTTAGCGAAGCACCGGAGCAGGAGATCAAGCCGGCAAGGATCTTGGTCGAGTGTGTGGAGCAGTCCGCCGAGGCTGAGCCCATTTCACTTGAGTCGTCATCTGTCACCCCCACCCCCGTGAGACTTTCGAGCACGCCCTTAGTCGTAGGGGAGGTCGACACCTATGATAGGGACTGCTGTCCCGACCTGGTAGGCTCTGATCCCCGCTTAGTGACGGTCACCGACAGGGAGGCACTCCGGGGGGAGACCCCCGACCTCCCGGAGGGGGGACACCTGATCATTCGGATCACCCACCCCGATGCTCCCGCTATGCTGAGGGCACTGGATCAGGTGATGACCACACCATATATAATAGGTATCTCCGCCGAGGGCCGGGCGGACGAGGCGGCGGTCAGGCTTGGCTATGCGCTTGGCTCAGCCCTTCTGCGAGGTCAGGGAGAGGGACTCTTCGTCTCAGGTACAGACCTGAGCAGCCGAGAGGCGGTTCGGCTCGCCTTTGGACTCCTACAGGCAAGTAGGAGGAGGATCTCTAAGACCGAATTCATCTCCTGCCCCGGCTGTGGGCGGACACTCTTTGACCTCCAGGAGACGGTCGCAAGGGTAAAGGCTGCCACCTCGCACCTCAAGGGACTCAAGATAGGCGTCATGGGCTGTATCGTCAATGGCCCGGGGGAGATGGCCGACGCCGACTACGGCTACGTCGGGTCGACACCCGGACGGGTCGACCTCTACCACGGCAAGGAGCGGGTGCGGCGCGGCATCCCGCAGGACGAGGCGGTGGATCACCTGGTCGATCTCATCAAGGAGTGTGGCAACTGGAAGGAAAGGGAAGCGTGATGGACGAGGAGGAGCTGGACGAGCGGATGCACGAGGGTCTCTACGAGCGACCCAACAATGGCTTCCCCGCCCGGGGAAGCATCGAGGTGATCGTGGGGTCGATGTTTTCCGGCAAGACGGAGGAGCTCATGCGCCGTCTCAGGAGGGCAGTGATCGCACGCCAACGGGTGCAGGTATTTAAGCCCCTGATAGATACTCGCTACTCTCAGGGGGACGTGGTCAGCCACGATCGCAATACGCTCGAGGCTACCGCCGTGGCGCGCCCGGAGACGATCCTTCTCCTCAGCTCGGATGCCCAGGTGGTGGGGATCGATGAGGGGCAGTTTTTTGACACTTCCTTGGTAGACATCTGCCTGCAGATGGCCGACAACGGCATCAGGGTGGTTGTGTCGGGACTGGATATGGACTACGAGCGGAAGCCCTTTGGCTGCATGCCGCGACTGATGGCGGTCGCCGACAGGGTGCTCAAGGTGCACGCCATCTGCGTCTCCTGTGGTGCCCCGGCCCTCTACTCTTACCGCCTCGTCTCGGACCAAGAGCAGGTACTCGTAGGGGCCAAGGCGGAGTACGAGCCCCTCTGTCGCAATTGTTATCTCAAGCGTCTCAAGCAGCTATGACTACACCCACAAAGACTGACCAAGAGAGAGCGGATCGGCTCACCCCTGACCCATCGGGAAAGATTACGCTTGTGCCGACAGGCGGGCTGGGGGAGCGGCTTCGCGCCGTGGCCTCCACCATTGCCCTGGCGCGGAAGCACAGCAGACCATTAGAGATCATCTGGTTTGAGACCGATGACTTTATGGCTCCGTCCAATCGGCTCTTTACCCTCGACCCTCAGATGAGGAGGGAGGATATCACGATCAGGGAGGCGAAGTGGACCGACTGGATCAGCAACCGCTACCCCGACAAGGGGAATGTCTGGCTCTCGGCGCCCTATATGATGGTCTCCTTCGACAGCGTACTGACGAACGACAAGATCAAGGAGCTACAGGCGCATGCGCCGGAGCAGCTGGAGCTGATATTCCGCCGGAGACACCACAGGCTATTCATCGAGACGAGTATGGAGCTGATTCGCGCACGAGATATGTATAGCCCACTGCTGCCCAATATCGAGGTGATCAACGTCCGCAACTCTCGCCTCTCCTCGTGGCACAATAACATCGTCGGGATCCACATAGACCGCGACTCGGCAGTCTCAATGCAGGACAGCCCGATAGAGCTCTTCATCAAGCGGATGCACGAGATGGTGGTAGCTGATCCTGGCACCTCCTTCTTCGTCACCACCACATCGCACAACGAGCGGGAGCGGCTCCAGACCCTCTACAGCTCCAGGATCATCTCGCCCTCCTCCATGTCGGACGGGACGTCGGTAGACGGGCTGATCGAGATCTACGGGGACCTGATCGCGCTCTCCCAGACCACTAAGATCCTCACCACGCCGAATAGCGCCTACAGCGCCGTCGCCTCCACCATGGGACACATACGATCCGAGGTGCTGAGCATCTACTCTTCACCCACGATCATCACCACCTAACTATACATCATGCTGACGCTAAGTCACGTCGGCGTCTCCTTTGGCGCCACCGTACTCTTCTCAGATATCAATCTTCAAGTCAATGCCGGGGAGCGGATAGCGCTCGCCGGGCGTAACGGTGCCGGTAAGACCACCCTTCTCAATATCATTGCGGGGCTCAACGCTCCGACGGAGGGGTCTGTCGCCTTAGCCAAGGGGGCAGAGATTGGTTACCTGCCGCAATACATGATGCTCAATGATGAGCGAACCGTCCGTGAGGAGGCCCGTAAAGCTTTCTCCAAGGAGCTGGAGCTTAAGGCGACGGTGGACCGGCTGACTGAGGAGGTGGCTACCCGCACCGACTACGAGACGGAGGAGTATATGGAGCTGATCCAGCAGCTCGCCAATGCGACTGAGCTACTCTCTATCTACGACACGTCGCGGATGGAGGCGGAGATCGAGAAGACACTGAAGGGACTGGGCTTCGAGCAGAAGGACTTCGATCGGCCGACGAGGGAGTTCTCCGGAGGATGGCGCATGAGGATAGAGCTGGCGAAGATCCTGCTCGGGAGACCCGACCTGCTCTTGCTCGACGAGCCGACCAACCACCTCGACATGGAGTCAATCGTCTGGCTGGAGGACTTCCTGACCACCTCACCTGCTGCCGTGATCATGGTCTCACATGACCGGCGATTCCTCGACAACGCCACCACCCGCACCGTGGAGATCTCGATGGGGAAGGCGTATGACTTTAAGGTTAATTACTCCCACTACGAGGAGCTGCGGGAGGAGCGCTTTGAGCAGCAGAAGAGAGCCTACGAGAATCAGCAGAAGATGATCAAGGACACCGAGGACTTCATCGAGCGCTTTAGGTATAAGCCGACGAAGTCGACCCAGGTGCAGTCCCGGATCAAGGCGCTGGAGAAGATCGACCCGATAGAGATCGACGAGATCGACCGCAAGACGATCCACTTCCGCTTCCCCATGAGCATCCCGTCCGGCGCCTACCCCCTTATCACTAAGGAGATGAGGGTTACCTACGACGGCAAGAGGTACGTCCTCGACGGCATCGACCTGACGATCGAGCGGGGCGATAAGATCGCTCTCGTGGGGCGAAACGGCTCGGGTAAGACCACCTTTGTGAGGGCTGTACTGGGAGAGATCCCGAGTGAGGGATCGATCAAGATCGGCCACCAGGTGATCACCTCCTACTTTGCCCAGAACGAATCCTCCATGCTCGACCCGGAGAAGACGATCCACGACACCATCGACGATGTGGCTGTGGGGGATATCCGCTCACGGATCAACGACATACTGGGAGCCTTTATGTTTGGGGGCGAGACGGCCGATAAGAAGGTGAAGGTGCTGAGTGGTGGCGAGAAGGGGCGTCTTGCGATGATCAAGCTCCTTCTCTCTCCCTCCAACTTCCTCATCCTCGATGAGCCGACCAACCACCTCGACATAGCCTCCAAGGGTGTGCTGAAGGAGGCGATAGCCAATTACGACGGCACGGTGCTGATCGTGAGCCACGACCGTGACTTCTTGGAGGGGCTGGTGGACAAGGTGATCGAATTTGAGGACGGGAAGGTCCTTAATCACCTCGGCGGCATGGAGGAGTACCTGCGGAAGCTCCACGACCGCAATGCGGAGATCAATCAGACGAGTGGGAAAGAGGCAGACGGGGAAAAGAAGACCACTAAGGGAGGAGGACGCGAAGACTATGAGCAGCAGCGGGAGCAGCAGCGACAGATCTCGCGCTTAGAGAAAGCCCTCGCCAAGGCAGAGGAGACGGTCGATCGGCTCGAGACAGAGAAGGCTTCCTTGGAGGATCAGCTGACGATCCAGGCCACTCCGGACCTGCTCAATCAGTACGAGGAGGTAGACTACAAGCTGAAGAAAGCGATGAAGGAGTGGGAAAAGTGCGCTGAGGAGCTCGCCGCCTACAGCGACTGATCAGCCCAGCTCATAGAGCGGTGAGATCACCCGTCGCTGCAGCACCTCCAGCTGCAGATCGCGACTGGGCTGCACTCCGATCTCCAGAAGGGCATTACTCATAGACTCTCTCGCCACAGTCGGGTTGTTATTCTGCCCACTGAGGTGACAGAGAGCGAGGAAGCGCAGGTCGAGGTGGTAGTTTCGCGTCACCGTACAGGCTGCTTCGCGATTGCTGAGATGCCCATTGCCACCGAGGATCCTTCTCTTAAGCATCATCGGATAGGGACCGGTGCGTAGCATCTCCTCATCGTAGTTGCTCTCGATCACGAGATAATTTGCCTCCCTGATGGCTGCCTCCACCTCCGCCGTCACCTCGCCCACATCAGTCATCAGCGTGAAGCAGCCACGTGGCCCGGTGATCCGGTACCCTACATTCTGCGTCGCATCGTGCGGCACCTCGAAGGAGGAGATCACCATCCGTCCCAGGCTCACTGTCTCACCTATGGTCATTGAACCGAGATGATTGAGAAGCCCACCATGCAGGTAGGTGGCGTGATGGAGAGCCTTATAGACCAGAGGTGAAGCATAGACCGGTACGGAGAAGTCCACGGCAAAGGACTCTAATCCCCGGATATGATCAGCATGATCGTGGGTAACGAAGATGGCGGCGAGCTGCTTGGGATCGATCGCCAGTTCCTTGAAGCTCTTCTTGAGCGTGCGGATCCCCAACCCCGCATCGATCATAATCGTCGTGCCGCCGCAGGAGAGGAGAGAGGCATTGCCACAGCTACCGCTGCTGAGGCTCCGGAAGTAAAAGGCCTCGGGATCTCTAGTCGAGTCGGGAAAGAGGGAGGATGCAAACATGTACTATCAGACAGTCATCTCTCCCCTGAGATTGACCCCCATCAGCCGCTTCACCTCATCTGAGGACTTACCGCTACCTAGCAGGTGCATAAGCTTAGCCAGAGCCGCCTCCACGGTCATATCGTGACCGCTCAGCACGCCGGCACTCAGCAGGGTGACCCCTGTCGCATAGCGCTCCATCTTCACCTTTCCCACAAAACACTGCGAGATATTGACGATGATGATCCCCTGGGACGTGGTTTCCCTAAGGATCTCAAGGAAATGCTTCGATGCCGGGGCATTGCCACTGCCGAAGGTCCTAAAGACCACGGCCTTGAGCCCCGGAGTCTCAAAGGCAGACGCCACCATACTCTCCGGAAGCCCCGGAAAGAGCGAGAGGACGAGTATATTGGGGTCGAGGTCCAGGTGAAGTCGCAGGTCGCCCTCCCCGTAGTCATTCCGCATCAGCACCTCAGGATGATAGTGGATGTCAATGCCCGCATGTGCGAGACAGGGATAATTGGGGGAGTCAAAAGCCTTGAATTGGTCCGAGCTCACCTTCGTGCAGCGGTTGCCCCTCAGGAGACGATTGTCGAAGTAGATGCACACCTCCCTCAGGAGGGGATTTCCCATCGGATCCTTTGCCGCTGCGATCTCGATCGAGGTGAGCAGATTCTCCTTCCCATCCGTCCGCACCTTACCGATAGGCAGCTGCGACCCGGTCAGGAGGACCGGCTTGCAGAGACCGTCCAGCATAAAGCTGAGCATCGAGGCGGTGTAAGCCATGGTGTCCGTCCCATGGAGTATCACGAAGCCGCTGTACTTGTCATAATTCTCCCGGATGGTCAGCGCCATCTCCCGCCAGTGCGTCGGCCCCATCTCGCTGGAGTCGATCACCTGATCGAAGGAGTAGGTGTCGATATGGAAGGAGAAGTTATTCACCTCCGGCACATGCTCCTCTATGTAGGCAAAGTCTATCGCCTTGAGCGCACCGGTGGCAGGATCCTCGGTCATGCCGATTGTCCCGCCGGTATAGATAAGGAGGACAGCGGTCGAGGGGTCGTAGGGCTTATTATTCGTTGATTTTCTCATGGTGACTATAGAAGTAAAAAAGGTCAAGCGCAAAGATAGCGATATTATCGGCTCGGCGTCACAGTGACCCCCACCTCGATCACTCCTCGGATGACAGAGTCCCTCAGCAGCGGACGAAGACTAAGGGTATAGGTGCCGGACTGCTCCGGGGCAAAGTCCGACAGGATCTCGAAGGGGTACTCCCGGACGACATATCCGGTCGTACTGATCTGTCGTTGCTTGACAGGCATCATCAGCTGTGACTCCCGGTACTGGTGTTCAGGGGTCTCCAGGACGACCCCGAGCGGCACCTGGCGTAGGGTAAAGTCAGGCGACACCCTCACGACACCCTCCACCTGGTAGCGCTCATCAGCTGTGACGGGGAAGGTGTAGAATAGCTCCTCACTCTGTCCCCACCCCATATCCTCCAGAGACTGGTAGTAGGAGTAGACGGGAAGAGTCGACTGACGACACCCCACCGCCATCAGACAGGGGATAAGCAGGAGTAGTCTGCCGAGCTTTTTCATTCTCTTCTTCCTCGCAGTGTCACTTGCGAGAGTCCCGCCGCTGCTGTCTCACCCCCTTGGACCGACCGGACGAGCCACCCTGAGAGCGCCTCCTATTCCGACCATTACGCGACCGCTTAGGACGAGAGGCTTCCCGAGACTTGTCGAAGCGGGAGACACTCTCCTCCGATAGGATGTCACTCACCCGGCTGAGTGGGGAGACCTGCTCCTCCTCGGTGTCAGAGACGAGGGAGACGGGCTGTACGCCGGCACGATTTTGATCGATTACCTCCAGAGCTCGCTCCTTGCTGATCGTCACCACCTCACGCTGCTTCGACGGAGCGCCCCCGGTGGAGATATAGGAGACCTTACCGGCGAGGGTGTCCGCCTTGAGGAACGCATAGACCCCACGCTGACACTCCAGCCGCACATCTCTCGGTGGCAGCGAGCTCTGAGCCTCGGCGTAGGTGTCTCGCTCATAGTTGAGACAGCACTTCAGCTTAGCACACTGACCGGCAAGCTTCTGAGGATTGATGGCAATATCCTGCAGGCGAGCCACATTAGTACTGACGGAGTGGAAGCTGGTCATCCACCCCGAGCAGCAGAGCTGTCGCCCGCAGGGACCTATACCACCGATCCGCCCCGCCTCCTGACGGGCACCGATCTGCCTCATCTCCACACGTATGTGGAATGCCTCCGCCAGCTCTCGGATCAGCTGCCGGAAGTCCACCCTATGGTCTGCGATGTAGTAGAAGATCGCCTTCTGCCCATCTCCCTGATACTCCACGTCCCCGATCTTCATATCCAGCCCGAGCCGCTTTGCGATCTGGCGGCTGCCGATCATCGTCTCGTGCTCCTTCGCCTTGCTCTCCTCATACTTCTGCAGGTCGAGCGGACGTGCTAAGCGATAGATGGTCTTGGGCTGCTCCGGAGGAGTGACCCCGAGCTTACGCATCTGGAGATCCACCAGCCGACCGGTGAGCGAGACCCGCCCGATATCGTGACCGGGAGAGGCCTCGACAGCCACCATGTCACCCTTGGCGAGGGGGAGACGAAGATTATTTAGGAAAAACTCTTTGCGGGTGTTCTTGAATTGTACCTCCACGTACGGATGGTCGTCCAGAGACTCCGGCACGTCGTAGAAGTAATCGTATGTATCCAACTTCCCACTATTGCCCGCAACTGACGGGCACCTGGTGGGAGAGCCATTATCTTGTGTCATATAATACTCGACTTGACTTTGATGGTCTTGCGACTACACAAAGGTAGCAAAATGAGGGGACAGGACTATCGCCACCGCGGGTGCCTGATCTCGCAAAACTAATACCGGTAATAGTCAAAACTAATACCGGTAAGAGATTACACTAATATCGGTAATAGATAACACTAATACCGGTAATAGAATTAACCTGTTGGCAGAGTATGATTTACCGAGTAAAACACTTACAGAGAGCTATCAGATGCTTCGTCGTGCTTAGGGATAACTTTTCCTATCCACACAGAGCGAGTCCAGCAGGACCGCCCCCTCCCGATAGACTCTCACCCGAAGCTCATCGGAGGTGACCAGCATGATGCCATAGTAGCGCGCTCCGCTCTCAGAGGCGACATGTCGCTCCGGATCCTGTACGGAGTAGGTCTTGTGCGCCGTGCTTAGTCCTATGTAGTGAGGTCCGTCGCCATCGGGATCCCGATCGTGGGCAAAGATATGGTCATGTCCTGCCAGCACAAGGTCCACCCCACAGCGACGGAAGAGGGGACCGAGCAGACTGTTATTTAGGAGGTTAAATCGGTTTTTCGTCCCGGAGTAGACCGGGTGATGAGCGCAGACCACTAGGAAGGGCTGATCCTTCCGCTCCATCAGCACCCGCTCCAGCCAGGGACGCTGTGAGCCGATGGACCAGAAGAGGGAGTTGGAGTCGTAGCAGACCACCCGCATATCGGGGTAGTCGATATAGTAGGCGTGCCCTACCCTCTCCTCGGGACCATTGTCAGGGTAGTCGAGGACATACTCCCAGCGATCATCCACATCGTACATCAGGCCCGCTTCATTCTCATGATCGCCGATCACGGTGATCAGAGGGATGCGCGGTGCCACAGAGGCAAAGGCATCGTAGTACCGTCTCCAGTACTGATCGTGAGGGCGCTCGATCAGGTCTCCCACTTGGATCCACGCTGCCGCATCGGGATGTGCCCTGTACAGGCTGTCCATCAGCGGTCGCGTATCATCGCCCCAGGTGTCCTGCACATCTCCGATAAGCACAAAGGTCTGAAGGGTATCCGACGGGATGACGAGCGTGTCCCGATAGGCCTCCACCCCATCACCTGAGGTGATCGTGTAGGGGTACCGCCCCACCTCAAGGGAGGGAATAGTCACACTCTGCACATGCGTCACACCGCCGTGCGTTTTTATCTCATGATGCAAGGCTCCGATCCGGAAGAGGAGACTATCACCGCCGTAGAGGCGGAGGATGTCCCCGCTGCGATCCGATCCGGACACCCAGGAGACGACACGCCCACGCAAGCCATCCTCCCGAGCGACCAGCTGCACCCGCTGCACACTGTCCGACAGGACGTACTCCGGCTCGATAAGGGGAGCGATCCAGTCAGACCAATTGTAACCCACTGTCCCGGTACAAGCGGCTAATAACGAAGCTGAGACGATCCTTATGATCTTACCCATAGGGTCTTATTATTATGTTTATCAGACACGCAAATTTAGTAACACGTCCCAACTTGACCAAGCTGGTAAGCCGGACTTTCGGCACAAAAGCATGGGCGCCTTCCTGTTTTGCATTTGCCTAAGTGTCAAAAACGTGGTACCTTCGCACGATATTAGATCGTACTTGTACGCTTACAACCGAAACAATGGCAACATTAGAGAAACTAAGAAGCAAAGCCGGATGCCTTATCGCCGCAGTAGGTCTCGGCATGGTCGCTTTTATCCTCGGAGACCTGGTCACTGGGGGAAGTGCCCTGTGGAGAGACAGCAAGATGACAGCATTCTCTGTCAATGGCAATAAGGTCCGCATCGAGGACTACCAGCAGCATGTCAATGCGATGAATGAGCAGATGCGTGCGCAGGGTCAGTCCCTCAACTCCGACCAGACGGTACAGCTCAATAATCAGATCTTCGGCACCATCGTCTCCAATATGGTACTCCACGACGAGGCGGGCAAGATCGGTCTGAGCATCACTCCGGCAGAGACCTTTGACCTTATCCAGGGTCAGAATGTCTCGCCCATCATCCGTCAGCAATTTACGGATCCCAATACAGGAGAGTTCAATAGAGCACAGCTTCTTACGTTCCTCAAGCAGCTCAATGCGAAGGAGAATTACAGCCCTGAGCAGCAGTCGCAGATCGACCAGATGCGGAGCATGTGGGCTGAGACGGAGACCCAGGTGAGAGACCTCCGACTCCAGGAGAAGTATCTCGGACTCCTCTCCAAGGCCATCGTAGCGAATAAGCTCGAGGTGGCTCGCGAGACGGAGTATAATAAAACGGTCCAGAACCTCACCTACGTCGGTCGCCGCACGATCGCCCTGCCAGACTCCGCCGTCACGGTAGCCGATGCGGAGATCAAGGACTACTACAATGCGCACAAGGACTACTTCCGCACTGATGCCGGAGCTCACGTGGACGTCATCTACGCCTCCATCGATCCCTCAGAGGCAGACTATAAGGCCGCAGAGGAGGATATCCGGTCCGCGCGCGAGGAGCTGATCGCCGGTAAGGATCCTGCTCTCGTGCTCTCTGACTACAGCGATGTGCCCTACGCTGATACTTACATCACTGCCGAGGACATCAATACCCCCTCGATGCCTACGGAGATCGCAAGCTTCATCACCACAGCGGAAGTGGGCTCTGTCAGTGAGATCGTCCCGCAGGACAAGAACTTCCTCGTCGCTAAGATCATCAGCCGCAAGCAGGCTCCCGAGTCTCTGCTCGTGAGCCACATCGTACTCCCGCCCGCCGGTACACCAAATGCCCCCGAGGTGAACGCTGACAGTCTCCTCACCGCTCTCAAGGCTGCGCCCGAGACCTTTGCCACGGCTGCCCAGACCTACTCCCTCGACCGCAACTCCTCCGCTCAGGGCGGTCAGATCGGCTGGCTCACCGAGGCGATGGCATCCAATTACATCGGTCAGGACTTTGCTCAGGCTGTCTACTCCGCTCAGGTGGGAGTCCCCTTCTCCTTTACCTCCAAGTATGGTGAGCACATCATCCTCGTTTCTGAGGCCAAGCCAGTGGTCGATAAGTTTAAGGTCGCCCTTGCAGCCAAGGAGGTGACCGCCTCCACGGAGACGCAGACACGGATCTACAATAACCTCAGCTCTTTCCTGACTTCAAATAAGGACAAGGATCTGACTCAGGAGGCTCTCAACGCCGGCTACCAGGTACTCCAGGATCAGCTGATCTCCTCCTCTCAGCCCTCCATTGCCCCCGGCATCAGCAACAGCCGCGACATCGTCACCTGGACGATGCAGAATAAGGAGGGGACGATCTCTCCGATCAAGGAGGCCGATGAAAAGTACGTCGTCACCCGCGTCGGAAAGAAGTTTGCCGAGGGCTTCATGCCCATCGAGGTGGTGAAGGATCAGATCTCTGCACTCCTCGCCAATCAGAAGAAGGCAGATCTCCTCTACGACCAGATGATGAGCGCTGACCACTCCTCACTTGACGCCTACGCAAATGCCATCGGCTCATCGGTCGACTCACTCAGCTTCGTCAAGTATAGCACCACCAGACTTGAGGGTCTCGGTGTGGAGCCGGGCATCAACTCTGCTGCCGCTGTCGCAGGGCTGAACACCCCGACCCCTGTAAAGGGTCTCAATGGCGTCTACCTCGTCAATGTTCTCTCCAGGGAGGCTGACGCTCAGGCAAACGACGCAACTGCGATCAAGTCCTCACTGGAGCGCTCACTGCAGGGCATGATCCGTGCAACGGCACTCCAGACGGTCATCTCCAAGGCTAAGATCTCTGACAACAGATACAACTTCTTCTAAGCCTTAGACCAAGTCCTTAAATAGAAAGAGCGACCTCCCTTTGTAGGGGGGGTCGCTCTTCTTTTCTACCCAAGCAGTTACCAGGCGGCTCAATACAACAGAAGCCACGCCGGGAGGGCGATCCCGGCGTGGCTTCAGGGGGTGACTGAGTTGGGATTCGAACCCAAGACCCACAGCTTAGAAGGCTGTTGCTCTATCCAACTGAGCTACTCAGCCATAGAGTGACCCCGTCACTCATTGACCGTGCAAAGGTACGACATTTAGCTCAAAAGTCTAAGCCCACGGCCCGCAAACTGCAACAATATAAGAGAGCACCTCGGGGTGACCGAAGTGCTCTCATGGATCAAGAGTTGGAGTACGGGGATTCGAACCTCGACAGACAGAACCAAAACCTGTAGTGCTACCATTACACCATACTCCAGTCTGATTCATCCGCCGGTTCGCTAGCTCAGTTGGTAGAGCACAACACTTTTAATGTTGGGGTCTCGGGTTCGAGCCCCGAGCGAGCCACCGGTAAGGAGAGAGAATCGATATAGCGTCGGTTCTCTCTCCTTTTCCTTTCATGAGACGGGCATTCCTATGCATGCGCATAGGTAGGGGTGTGATTAACCAAAAATGTCAGTTAATAGAGCTATATTTGCTTTCCGAGGATCTTTGAAAAAGGTCTGTCGGGATAGACTACTGAGTACCACCTTAAGATTCAACCTTATGAAGTCAAAGATATTAGGTCTCGCCATGAGTGCCCTCTTCACTATAGGAGCGGGGGCACAGACCTTTATGGAGTGGCAGGATCCGGCTGTCAACGAGATCAATCGCCTACCGATGCGTTCACGTTTCTTCCCCTACGCCTCCGAGCAAGAGGCAAGGGTGGATGATCCGCTGCGTTCCAGTCGTACCCTTTCGCTCGAGGGCGAGTGGAAGTTTGCCGCCACTAAGGATGTCAAGGGATACCCCACTGACTTTATGAAGCCTGGATTCGATGACAGCGGTTGGCGGACGATGCCTATCCCGGGATTGTGGGAGAAAAATGGCGTCTGCGATCCGATGTACCTCAATGTCGGATATCCCTGGCGCGGACACTTCAAGAATCAACCTCTCGCCAAGGAACCGGTACCCTATAAGGACAATATCGTCGGCTCCTACCGTCGTGAGATCGTCGTACCGGCGGACTGGAGCGGGGAGGATATCACGCTCTACATCGGGGCGGTCAGCTCCTGCGCCTATGTCTGGGTCAATGGCGACTTCGTGGGCTACACGGAGGACGGGAGACTGGAGGCGGAGTTTGACGTCACCCCATTCATCAAGCCGGGGGAGACGAATACGATCGCCTTCCGCGTCTTCCGCTGGTGCGACGGGACTTACCTGGAGGATCAGGATATGTTTCGCCACACCGGATTTCACCGTGACGTTTACCTCTACGCCCGTCCCAAGTCACACTTGGCCGATATTACGATCACGCAGGACTTAATCAATGACTACAAGGACGGGCTGCTGGCTCTGCGACTCAAGTCGGTCGGCTCTCCCAGGTACGAGCTTTCCCTCACCGATGCCCTCGGACAGAAGGTCTGGGAGCGCTCGCTACCGGGCTTCAATGTCAACACTATCCGAGCCATTATCCCCGGTGTCGCTCCCTGGACCGCCGAGACCCCCAATCTCTACAAGCTCGAGATCAAGAGCTTCGTCAACGGGAAGCTCTCCGAGGTGTCCCGCTTCGATATCGGTTTCCGAAACATTAGGATCGAGGACACTTTGCTCAAGGTTAATGGCAAGCCGGTCCTCATCAAGGGTGCCAATCGCCACGACACCGACCCCAATACCGGATGCATCGTGTCGCGCGAGCGAATGCTGGAGGACGTGAAGCTGGCGAAGCAATTCAATATGAATGCCATCCGCACCTGCCACTACCCCAATGATCCCTACTTCTACAAGCTCTGTGACGTCTACGGGCTCTACGTCTGCGCCGAGGCGAACATTGAGTCTCACGGCATGGGATACGGAGCGGAGTCGCTCGCCAAGCAGCCGGAGTGGGCGGTTCCCCATGTGGAGCGAAACGTCCGGCAGGTCGCTTCGAGAGGCATTCACCCGTCGATCATCATGTGGTCAATGGCCAATGAGGCTGGGGATGGAGAAAACTTCGCTGCCGCCCGCTCGGCAATCAAGAAGCTCGACACCAGCCGCCCCATCATGCTCGAGCGTGCCATTGATGGTCCCAATACCGACATCTACGGCAATATGTACCGACGTCCGAGCGAACTCATTGCTTACGCTCAGGGCAACCCATCCAAGCCTTACATTCTTGCGGAGTACGCTCACGCCATGGGAAATAGCCAGGGCTGCATGACCGACTACATGGATCTCTTCCATACCTATCCGGTTCTGCAGGGTGGCTTCATCTGGGACTTTGTGGACCAAGCGCAGTATATGGAGAAGCCGGACGGCACCACCGTCAGAGGCTATGGCGGCGACTGGAACGACTACGACCCGAGCGACAATAACTTCTGCGACAACGGACTCTTCGACTGCACCCGTATGCCGAAGCCCAATGCGGTGGAGGCAAAGTACGCCTACCAGCCGGTCCTCACCACCATGGAGGGACAGCTCTCTGATGGACGCGTCACGCTGCTGATCAAGAACGACAACGACTTCCGTCCGCTCGACTATCTGTCCCTGAGCTACGCCGTCACTGTCGATGGACAGGAGGTGCACTCACGCTCCATGGTCTGCCCCGTCGTCCAGCCCGGTGAGACCGAGCGGCTGGAGATCGAGCTCCCTGCGATCGATGCCACCGGGAAGGATGTCTTCCTCAATGTCGAGTATCGCACACTTGAGGATCAGCCGCTCATCCCGGCCGACCACCTCGTAGCACGCAATCAGCTCACGCTTGCTGAGCACACCGAGCGTATGCTGCCACTGGGTCAGTACGGCTATGTGACTATAGAGGAAATGTCAGAGCAGACGATCTACTTCTTAGTCAATCACGACTGCGTCGTTTCCTTCGATAAGTCAAGCGGTTTCCTTACCGGCTACAGCATGGGCGACCGGAGATGAAGCTCACCTCGCTCAGCTACGAGGTGATCAATGCACGCGGTCATGTGGTCGCCAAGTACGATCTGCCCGGTGTCCGGTGTGACCTAACGATGGAGTACACGATCGATGTGGACGGAAAGGTCTACATCTCTCAGAAGCTTGATCCCCGAAGCAACGACAAGGATATGCCGGAGCTCTTCCGCTTCGGTCTGCAGCTGGAGATGCCGGTCTCCTACAGCCGGATCCACTACTACGGCAGAGGTCCTATCGAGACCTACCCCGACCGTAAGTCCAATGCCTTCATCGGCTGGTACGACCTCGCTGTCAGCGAAGCTTACTTCTCCTACAACCGTCCTCAGGAGAGCGGTCTCCACAGCGATCTCCGCTACTGGTCTGTCATCAATGAGCGGGGCGAGGGACTGAGCTTTGTGTCGGGTAAAAGCTTCTACGCTTCCGCCCTGCCCTACAGCGTTGCTCAGCTGGAGGACTTCCCCGAGAAGGCGCAGCGCCACTCGGAGCAGCTGACCCCGAGTAAGGACAGGGTCTTCCTTCACATCGACGCAGAGCACCTCGGTCTCGGTGGCGTCGACTCCTGGGGATCCATCCCGCCTGAGCGCTGGCGTCTCCCATACGGCAGCTACAGCCAGGAGATCTGTCTCTTCCCTGTAGCCAGACGCTGACAAGTAGTTTCTAAGAGGAGCTCCTTCCGATCGGAGGGAGCTCCTCTTTTTTTGTACTAAAAATAGTGTAAGCTGAGAGGTTTGGGTACCTTTGCTGAGCATTCATCCATCACAAGGAGATTATGAGCGAAAAGATATACTACGGCATGACCGCAGACGAGGTGGCGAAAGATTTCGGCACCTCGAGAGAGCAAGGTCTCTCACCCGAAGAGGTCAAGCAGAGACTGGAGAAGTACGGACACAATAAGCTGAGGGAGAAGAAGCGGACCCCGATATGGAAGATCTTCCTGAGCCAATTTAAGGACACCCTCGTCCTGGTTCTGATCCTCGCAGCCATCGTCACGGCTGTGATCGCCATTGTCGACAAGACGAATAACTTCACCGACAGCTTCATCATCCTCGCCATCCTGATCGTCAATGCGGTCATCGGCACGATCCAGGAGCATAAGGCGATGGTCTCCCTCGACTCGCTCAACCGCATGAGCGCCCCCCACAGCAAGGTGATTCGCGGGGGCAACATCACCGAGATCAGCTCTGAGGAGATCGTCCCGGGAGACGTGGTGGTGCTCGATGTGGGTGACATCGTCCCCGCCGACATACGGCTGACCGACTGCGTCAATCTCAAGATCCAGGAGGCGGCACTCACCGGCGAGTCAGTCTCCAGCGACAAGAGCGCCGACCCGCTGCAGGCTGACCCTGACCTACCGATGCTCCTGATGGCTGTCTCCCTCGGTGTGGCTGCCATCCCGGAGGGTCTGCAGGTGGTGGCGACGCTCGTCCTCGCCATGGGCGTGCAGCGGCTCGTCAAGCACAATGCCATCGTCCGGACGCTACCATCCGTCGAGACCCTCGGCAGTACCTCCATCATCTGCTCCGATAAGACCGGCACCCTGACGCAGAATAAGATGACCATCACCCACTCCTGGCTGCCCGGTGGGGAGCTGATCGAAATGGATGAGGCGACTAAGGTGCCTGAGGCGACTGAGGAGAGCCTTAGGCTGCTACTCGAGGTGGGATCGCTCGCCAACGAAGCACACCAGTCCGACGATCCCGATGCGGAGAGCCCCTACAGCGGCGACCCGACGGAGATCGCCTTCCTTGAGCTCGCCAGTCGTCGAGACGGGATGAGCAAAAACGAGCTTGAGGCAAATCACCCGCGCCGCGCCGAGGTCCCCTTCAACTCCGAGCGAAAGATGATGTCCACCATCAACGCCATGGAGGGGAAAGAGCTCCGAACCAATGTCAAGGGCGGAACCGACGAGGTACTCTCCCGCTGCAGCCACTACCTCAGTGCGGGCGAGCGGCTCCCGCTGACTGATGAGGTGGCTGAGGAGATCCGCTCAGCCAATGTCCATATGGCAGAGGAGGCGCTCCGAGTGCTCGCCGTAGCCTATGCCGACATCGACTCACTCCCTGCCGAGGAGAGCTCCGAGGCGGTGGAGAGAGACCTGACCTTCGTCGGTCTCGTGGGGATGATCGATCCGGCTCGTCCGGAGGTGATCCCCGCCGTCGCCGAGTGCCGCACCGCCGGCATCAAGCCTGTGATGATCACCGGTGACCACCAGGTGACCGCCTCTGCCATCGCCCGGCAGATCGGGATCCTCGAGGAGGGCGACCGAGTGACCAACGGCACCGAGCTGGAGAAGATGAGCGACGACGAGCTCTACGACCTCGTCCCCCACTGCGCCGTCTACGCTCGTGTGGCACCGGAGCACAAGGTGCGTATCGTCAAGGCGTGGCAGAAGCACGGCAAGGTGGTCGCCATGACCGGTGACGGAGTCAATGACGCCCCGGCACTGAAGCGAGCCGACATCGGTATCGCCATGGGCATCACCGGCACAGAGGTCTCCAAGGACGCTGCCGATGTGGTACTGACGGACGACAACTTTGCAACGATCGTCAATTCGGTTCGCGAGGGTCGCCGCATCTACGACAATATCGTCAAGTCGGTCCAGTTCCTCCTCACCTCCAATATCGGTGAGGTGATGCTGATCCTCATTGCCACTGTCTTCAACCTCGGCAACCCGCTGCTCCCGATCCATCTCCTCTGGGTCAATCTCGTCACCGACAGCCTCCCCGCTCTCGCCATAAGCCTCGATCCACCGGCGGAGGGGATCATGAAGCGCCCCCCGATCGACAGCGAGAAAGGCTTCTTCACCCGAGGCTTCATCTGGCGAATGTGCTACCAGGGACTGATCATCGGACTACTGGCACTCACCGGCTACCTGATCGGTAAGAATGACGGAGGGGTCGAGCTGGGTCAGACGATGGCCTTCATCGTCATCTGTATGGCTCAGATGCTCAACATCCGCAACCTCCACTCCAGCACACTGCCGAGCTGGCGCACCTCACCCTTCAGGAATATGCCGCTCTTCTGGGCGCTCGTCGTCTCCACGCTGATGATGGCTGCGGTGGTCTTCATCCCCGGCATTAACGACATCTTCCACCTCGAGATGCCCGATCCGAAGCACTTTCTGATGGTTCTCGGGCTGATGTTTGTCCCGATCGTGATTGTCAACCTCTTCAAGCTCCTCGGCATCAATACCATCAAGGGAGAGTAAAGCCTCTCCACATATGCGAAGCGAGGGACTGCCCGCACGAATAGTGTGCGGGCAGTCCCTCGCTTCGCATATGTCGAGTTCATCATCTGGTGCTCGAGGGATAATCGAAGCCCGAAAAGCCGGTGAGAGCAAAAATGTACACAGCTCTGGAGATCATCGGTTAGCAGTCGACCAATTCTATTACCGGTATTAGATGATCCTAATACCGGTAATAGTGTAAACTAATACCGACTATAGTGATGACTAATACCGATATTAGTCTGAGGGTATTTCGTTGCAGAGAGATAGAGTCTCACTGCTCTCGGTTGCTTTATCCGGACACCGGGCATATTTTCTCAGTGATAGGAATGATTTTCGAAGCAAGAAGAGAAATACAGACAAAGGTCGACGTTCATGAGCTCTATGCAATACAGAGCACTTCATACGGGACCACAGTCGGGAATTCGCACTCCGGAGGACTTCTGTTAGGCGATGGCACGGAGCGATCATTACGGGAGGAATTAGGTACATTTGCGCAGATCTTTTGAGAAAAGACCTTATCTAATCCAAAGAGACCCTTTATTCAGCAACAAAGATGAGTAACACCGTACCACCATCGGGGGAGAGGACCGACAAGTGGCAGCGTGCGCTTGACGCAACGGTCAGCACCCTTAAGACGACTAAGTTTTGGTCCGAGCTGTTTATCATGACGGCAGCGGTATTCATGTGTGCCGTGGCCATTCACTTCTTCCTCTACCCGAGTGGGATCATCACAGGATCTGCGACGGGTGTGGCGATCGTCTTCAATCGACTCATGCCGGGCATCACGACAGGTAACTTCATCCTGATCATCAATGTCCTGCTGCTGATCGTCGCCTTCATTATACTGGGGCCGGAGTTTGGCGCCAAGACGGTCTACACCTCGATCATCCTCGGTCCATTCGTCGACTTCCTGGCCGACGTGGCACCGATAGAGGGGTCGCTCTTTGCGACGGAGATAGCGGGGACGATGTACTCCGATCTCTGGTCGGATGCACTCTGGTTTGTCCTCATCATCGGCATCGCGCAGGCGATCCTCTTCTCCGTCAATGCCTCGACCGGGGGACTGGACATCGTGGGGAAGATCATCACGAAGTACACCCACATGCCCATCGGTACATCGGTGGCGATAGTGGGGATACTCTCCTGCTTTACGGCGCTCCTTACGAGCTCCCTCGGCAACGTGCTTATGGGCATCTTAGTCACCTGGATCAACGGGCTGATCATCGACTACTTCATGAGCAAGATGAGCACAAAGATCCGCGTGATGATCGTTGTCGATGACCCGACGAAGACCAAGGACTACATCCTCCATACGATCAATCGCGGCGTCACGATCCACGAGGTCTATGGTGGCTACACAGGCAAGAAGAAGTATCAGCTGGAGACCGAGCTGGATCAGAAGGACTTCACGAAGCTGCGGCAGTACCTCAGCACCACGACGGAGAATACCTTCGTCACCGCCGATCCGGTGAGTGACGTCTACGGTATCTGGCGGGAAAAGCCGCACCTCAAGCAGCTGGAGGAGGAGGCTGAGGCAGAGAGCACGGCAACCATCCCCAATAGTCGCCGCATCAAGCCGGAGTAAATCCTGATGCATAAGTTAGTACTGCGTCCGCTCCTGGCGCTCCTCGTCCTACTCTCCCTGACTCTGCCCTCGAGGGCGGAGGAGCGGAGGCTGGACCCGATCCACATCGATCTGGAGGCACGTGGGAGCTACCACCTGGACTATGTCGCCGGCACTCTGGATGAGGGGCGGACAGGATTTAGGGGCGACATCTTCAACTTCATCATGTGGGGCGAGCTGGCTCCAAAGCTGGAGTACAAGGCTCGGGTGCGGCTCAATGGCGTCAATAGTGACTACTCCTTCTTCGACGCCACCGACTGGCTCTACCTCTCCTACAAGCTGACCGACCGTCTCTCGATCCTGGCCGGCAAGTGGACGATCTATGTGGCGGGCTGGGAGCCGGAGCTGGCGCCGATAGACTGCTTCCAGCTGTCGGTCTTCCTCTACCACATCCCCTGCTACGCCTGGGGCGTGACCGGTTTCTACACCCTCCCGGGGGAGAAGGACACCCTCGGGGCACAGCTCTGTGAGAGTCCATTCCGTCGTGAGTGGCAGCAGAAGTCCGGGACGCCGGCAAGTATGTATGCCTACAACTTCTTCTGGGAGGGAAGCCACGGATGGTACGACCCGCTCTGGTCGGCCAATGTGATCGAGTACCAGCCTGGGAAGTTCATCAATTACCTCTACTTCGGCAATCGATTCAACATCGGCTCCAAGACGGAGCTGGACTTTGACCTGGGGAATAGAGCAACCTTTGGACAAAAGCCATTCTTCTTCTCCGATTATTCTCTCACCGCTCGGCTGAAGTACTACCCCTCCGACTACCTCAAGCTGATCCTCCGAGCCGGTTACGATACCAATAAGAGCGGTCTTGATGCCGACTACATGGTGACCGATGGGACGGAGATCAGCCAGGTGGGCTGCGGGGTGGAGTACTTCCCCTACGGAGACAACCGCCTCAGGCTGCACGGTAATATCGGATACGCCTTTGGCACCAATACACACCCCGAGGCGGAGGTGCTGGACAGGGAGATGCTCCTTGACGTGGGACTCACTTGGCGGATCCATGCCAAGTAATCGGTGGCGTGTAGTCATTTTTATTATCTTTGTCACACAGTGTGGTGGTAGCGACCTCCACTTACCATAGTAACCACTTAGTGAATCAACAGCATGAATTTCCTAAAGAGACTCTTCGGCGTCGGCAGTGACGACAACGACAGCAAGGACGATGACCGTCGCCGGGAAGAGAGACGCCCCGAGCCCTCTGCCAAGCCCGAACCTAAGCCACAGAGGAGCGAGGCAGAGAGAGAGAGACCTCAGCGCCCCCAGCGCCGCCGTAACAACAATCCCGATGAGCGGCGTAACCAGCCACGACGCAAGCCCTCAGACAATGAGCGGAGACCCAAGCGCAATGACGAGGCCACCGAGGACAACCGTCGCAGAGGCGGATCCGGGGAGAGCGGTCACCGTCGTCGCCGCCCCGCAGACCGTCGAGGCGAGCGGAGGAGCCGCATCGAGGAGAGACCCCGCGCCACCGAGCTCTCAGAGTATGTACTGAGCACAGCAGAGGTGGTGCACGATGAGGAGCGAGATAAGTGGCGCTCACTCGACTTCCGTAAGCTGGACACGGTGACCTCTGAGAGGACTCTGGCACAGGATCACCCCGAGGACCTTGATCTGCCGGAGCCGATGCGTCAGGCGATCCGGGAGTCTCTAGTCTGGGTCTCCTACGACGAGGAGTTGCCGGAGATCAGCTACGACGAAGAAGGCAATAAGCAGATCGGAGGGACTGAGGAGCAGCAGCGCCAGCCCTACTTCCTCGAGCCGAGTACGATCTGGACCGAGGCACCTATCAGCGAGGGCGAAGGCGGACGACTGAAGTACTCCCCCTCCTACCTCGAGCTCACGCCGGAGCAGAGATATGAGTACCTCGACTGGCTCACCCGTAAGGACAAGAGCGGCAAGTGGGGCTACGTCTTCCTCTACTACAATGGTCTGGAGCGCCACCTCCTGCTGGGCGACCTCGACCGTGCCGTGGAGGAGATCCTGAAGCTCCGCGAGACCTTCCCCTGGCAGCACAAGCTGATCAATGCCTCCGAGTACGCCGTGATCAACTCCTGCTTTGCCCGTCGCCGCAGAGATCTGCTCCAGAAGCTGATCGATGAGGGTGCCTTCACCGGTATCTCTCTCCTTCAGATGACCATCTCCTACGAGAGTGATGTCAATCTCGGGGCTGAGGACCTGCTCAATATCTTCTACAAGCTCTATCCGGAGGCACGCACCGCTCTCCACCACGACCGCGACCGTCTCAGGACGGACGAAGAACGAGCACCGCTTCCTCAACGACTCCTTCCCGGAGTACCTGCGAGGCTGCGTGATGCCGGACTTCTACTCCCTGGATCCCTTCCGCAACGATGTGGATCTGATCTTCCACACCGCCTTCGACGCCTACAAGGCCGACACCTGCTCAGAGGAAAGCGAGGAAGAGGCGATGCCCGAGAATAAGGTAGAGTAAACCCAACTACCTTTAGGTCAATGCAGTCCCTTGGTGGTCATTGTGCCACTGAGGGACTGCATCGACTTATAATCTGATGGGACATTGTGTCGGAATTCGTTTTTCATATATAAATTTGTAGTAGATTTGTAAAGAAAAGCAATACACGACAGCATAGACTATGAGCCTCAGAGACCGCTGGAGACACCTCATCGACACCCTGCTTCCTACTCACAATAGCAGGGTAGCGATCGTTGTACTACTCGGTGTCGTAGCCGGGATCGGCTCCTACCTCGTCTATATGTCGCGCGTCTGGAGCTATGCAGGCGACGACCCGGCGACATGCATCAATTGCCATGTTATGGAGCCCTACTATGCCACATGGATGCACAGCTCGCACGGCACAGAGACCACCTGCAACGACTGCCACGTCCCGCACGACAGCTTTTTGAGGAAGTACTTCTTCAAGGCAACAGACGGGCTCCGGCACTCCTACGTCTTCACTATGAGGGGCGAGCCACAGAGTATGAAGGCAATCCCCGAGAGTCAGAAGGTGATCTACGAGAATTGTATCCGCTGCCACTCGCAGCTCAATCAAGAGTTTGTCAAGACCGGGATGCTCAGCGGTGCGTCTATCACCGACGGGACGGAGATGGCCTGCTGGGACTGCCACCGTGATGTCCCTCACGGCGGAGTCAATAGCCTCTCCAATACACCCAACGCCATCGTCCCCTTCCCCAAGAGCCCAGTCCCCGACTGGATCAAGAGGGCGAAAAAGAGTAACCTCGACTAATAAAGCCACCCCACTATCTCATATATCCGCATTATGAACGAGCAGAAACCCAAACGACTAAAAAGCTGGCAAGGCTGGCTCCTCTTCGGAGCCGTCCTCGTGATCGTCTTCTTGCTGGGACTCCTTGCAGCCTCAGTGACAGAGCGACGCGCAGAAATCCGATCGATCTACGCCAATAAGAAGATCGACATCGAGCCTGGCGAGGCAAAGAGCGAGGTCTACGGCATCAATTATCCCCGGGAGTACGACACCTGGAGGGAGACCGCAGACACGACCTTCGAGAGCCGACACAATGGGAGCAAGGCGGTGGATGTGCTGGCAGAGCGACCGGAGATGGTCGTCCTGTGGGCAGGATACGCCTTCAGCCGCGACTACTCCACCCCGCGAGGACATATGCACACTATCGAGGATGTCACCAATACTCTGCGAACGGGTACCCCGGGACTTCCGGATGGGGAGGATCTCCAGCCTGCTACATGCTGGACCTGCAAGGGTCCGGATGTGCCGAGGATGATGCAACAGGTGGGGCTGCAGGAGTTTTACCAGAAACGCTGGTCCGACTGGGGGAGCGAGATAGTCAATCCTATCGGCTGCGCCGACTGCCACGATGCGGAGACGATGGAGCTGCACATCAGCCGCCCGGCACTCGTAGAGGCTATGGAGCGCCGCGGGATCGACATCACCAAGGCTTCTCACCAAGAGATGCGCACCCTCGTCTGTGCTCAGTGTCACGTCGAATACTACTTCAAGAAGGACGGCAACTACCTCACCTTCCCCTGGGACAAGGGGATGACCTTTGAGGATGTGGAGGCTTACTACGACGAGCAGGACTACTATGACTACATCCATCCACTGAGCAAGGCGCATATCCTCAAGGCTCAGCACCCGGACTACGAGCTGGCACAGCACGGGATCCATGCTCAGAGAGGAGTCTCCTGCGCAGACTGCCATATGCCGTACATCAGCGAGGGGGGCGTAAAGTTTAGCGACCACCACATCATGAGTCCTCTTGCTCAAATCGACCGTACCTGTCAGACCTGCCACCGAGAGAGCGAGGAGGAGCTACTGAAGAACGTCTACGACCGACAGGAGAAAGCACTCGAGGTACGGAACAGCCTCGAGAGGGAGCTCTCCAGGGCACATATAGAGGCAGCCTTTGCCTGGGAAAAGGGAGCGACGGAGAGTCAGATGGCACCGGTGCTCAAGCTGATCCGGGAGAGCCAATTCCGCTGGGATTATGGGGTGGCAAGCCACGGTGCGTCATTCCACGCCCCACAGGAGGTGACGCGTATCCTGAGCGGTGGACTGGAGAGAGCTCTTCAGGCTCGGGTGAAGCTGGCTCAGGTACTGGCGCAAAATGGTTTCACCGGCGAGGTACCAATGCCTGACATCAGCACGAAGGAGAAGGCACAGAAGTACATTGGTCTTGATATGAATAAGCTTCGGGAGAAGAAGGAGGAGTTTAAGAAAACCATTGTCCCGAAGTGGATCAAAGAGGCCAAAGCTAAGGGCAATATTTACACCGCCTCCAATCAGTGAGTCCCATTGCCACAAGACAATATGGGTATCATCTACACTGATAAGAGATATTCTCCGATGGCTCGGGTGACGTCTCTTGCCCTAAAGGGAAATCGTCGCGATGGGTAAGAAGAATAGCCTCTGGAGTGGGAGATGGGGGTACAGAGAGGGCTGGGTCATCACAGGCGGATTGCTCCTGATCGCACTCCTCTGGCAGGGCATCCTCGGTCCGTTACCGGGAGGGATGATCCCCCACACGACCGTCATCGGAGCTGTCATCGTCCTTGTATTGACAGCGGGGATCTTCACGGGGCTCAGGGAGCGGACAAAGGTGCCGGAGGCAATCCGATACCTCTTTAGCCCGGCAGCCACCATCTGCAGCATCACTCTCTTTATGGGGGTGACCTTATTGGCAGGACTGACGACTCAGGTGCCGCCGGAGATGGCCATCGGGATGGGTGGAGTACTTCATCATATGGGAGCCACCTCCGTAGTACACTCCTATCCATTCATCACCTCATACCTCTACCTGCTACTAGTCCTGCTCTGTGTGACGATGCGCCGTGTGTGGCACTTCCGCCGACCGATCCGTGACGGAGCCTTTGTACTCAATCACCTGGGACTCGCCTACTTCCTCACTTTTGCCCTCCTCAGCTCCAGTGCCATAGAGCGTTACCGGATGACCATTACCGAGGGCGACACCGAGTGGAGGGGACTGATCGATGGGCGTCAGGAACCGGTGGAGCTACCGATAGCGATCGAGCTCAAGGACTTCCGAATGGAGGAGTATCCGCCCAAGCTAATGCTCCTTGACGGCAGAGAGGGGCTGGTAAAGGGGAAAGGCGGCACACCCCTTGAGCTACTTCTCGATCAACCGCTCCCACAGAGTGGTCTGCTCGGTCAGTGGCACGTGACTGTAGATGAGCAACTTCCCCTCGCCGCACCGGTTATGAGTGGCGACACCCTGCGCTATGTCGAGTGGGGCAGCGATGGTGCGACGATGGCGGCACACGTCATTGTCTCACGAGAGGGAGACGAAGCTGTCTCGGGATGGGTCAGCAATGGGAGTTACCTCATCCCCTATCGCGCTCTCACACTCAAAGACAGTCTGACTCTCGTGATGCCGGAGTGCGAGCCGAAGCAGTACTACTCGGACGTCGTCTACTACACACGGGAGGGAAGCACCGGTCAGGCGACGATCTCTGTCAATAGTCCTCTACGACTTGGTGACTGGTACATCTATCAACTCAGCTACGACGAGCGGAAGGGGCGATGGAGCGACTTGACACAGCTGGAGCTAGTAAGAGACCCTTATATGCCGCACATTTACATCGGCTTGGTGATGCTCCTGCTCGGGGCGATCTTACTCATATTCAGTCCGCCCACGGATAAGTAATGGTTCAGATACTCAACCTATTGTCACAGACCCACTGGGATCACTTCGTCTGGTACGGGGTGACTGTGATACTCTTATCCTCCGTGGGAGCCGGTATGGGCTGGATCAGGCATCGACCGCTCGCGATACTGTTCTCCACCGCAGCACTCCTCGTTATGACCTACTTCATTGCCGGAATGTGGGTCAGCTTGGGGCGTCCACCGATGCGGACACAAGGCGAGACGAGGCTGCTCTACTCCTTCTTCGTCCTGATTGCCGGTATCCTCGTCTACAGCCGATGGCGGTATCGGTGGATCCTCTCCTTCAGCACCATACTGGCGACAGTCTTCATCATCATCAATATCGTCAAGCCTCAGATCCACTCCAAGACGATGATGGCGGCACTTGTGAGCCCCTACTTTGTCCCCCATGTAATCTCCTATATGTTTGCCTACGGGATGCTTGGTATCTCGCTGATTATCGGGCTCTACGCCGCGTATAAGAGGTCCGGCGACCATACGGAGCTGCTCAGGGTGATGGACAATCTCGCATACACCGGCATCGGATTTCTCCTGATCGGGCTGATCCTCGGTGCAATCTGGGCAAAAGCAGCGTGGGGGACCTACTGGGGATGGGATCCAAAGGAGACATGGGCAGCGATAACCCTCGCAGCGTACCTGCTCTTCCTCCACCACAGGAAGTTTCACCCGGCAGACCTCAGGACCTCGATCTGGCTGCTTATCCTAAGCTTTCTCTTCCTGCAGATGTGCTGGTATGGAGTCAATTACCTCCCCTCCGCCAAGGGCAGCATCCACACCTACGGGACGACATAAGTGACACATCCGTGACAAAACGGATGCCTCCAAGGGACATCCTGTCTCTGCGTCGGACATTGGGGTCGGACAGCTTTGTCAGCATAATACCCTAATTGTCAGACATCTGCATATGGTACCAAACTTGTCCTATGCTTGGTGTTGATGGCTTCTGAGCCTGAGACTGAATAGGAAAGTAAACCAACCAAAGCATAAGGATTATGACACGTACAGGATTTGATCTCTTCAACGATCTCTTTTTCAACGACAACTTCCTCCGTCCCTACTACAGCACCACGCGCGGAACTTCCAGTCCCGCGACCAACGTGATCGAGGAGGAGGATGCATACAAGCTACAGGTGTCGGCACCCGGCTTCACGAAGGCGGATGTGGATGTGAAGCTTGACCAGGACGGCAACCTCGTGATCTCGCTGGACAAGAAGAGCTGCGACGAAGCGCCCAAGACCGAAAACTCGGATGAGAAGCAGGTGGCTACGTCCGACCAGAAGCCGGTGCACTACCTCCGTCGGGAGTTTTACCACCAGAGCTCGATGCAGCGCTTCTCCCTCCCCGAGGATGCGGACGCTGACAGCATCCGCGCCAAGATGGAGGACGGCATCCTCGAGGTGGTGATCCCTAAGGTCAAGCCTGAGGAGAAGCCGAGCATCGAAAGAGCCATCAACATCGACTAAGCTCAGATTAGAGAAGAACTTGGTAAAACAATGGGACTGCATAGAGAGGACAACTCTCTATGCAGTCCCTTTACTTTTGGTGTGTCGCAAGCCGTTCCCGCAACAGAATGAAAATCGCTACCTTTGCCTAAGATCCTCTATAGGACTCATACTATACAGCAATCAATGAATATGGCTGAAAACTCTGTACTCGAGTATCGCGACGTCACCATCCGCCGGGCGGAGAATGTCATCATACGCCACACTGACCTTCAGATCAATGCGGGTGACCTCGTGTATCTGATCGGACGCGTGGGATCGGGGAAGTCGACGCTGCTCAAGACCATATATGCGGACGTGCCGATAAGTGATGGGGAGGCACACTTCGGGAAGTTTGACCTGAGGCGGATCAAGAGACGCCAGATCCCCTACCTGAGACGCGAGATGGGGATTATCTTCCAGGACTTTCGGCTTATGCATGACCGCACGATCGAGGATAATCTGAGCTTCGTCCTCCGCGCCACCGGCTGGTCAGACAAGCGAGAGATCAACCATCGGATCGAGGAGGTGCTGGAGAATGTCGGGATGGAGCACAAGGGGTATAAGCTCCCCCATGAGCTGTCGGGCGGAGAGCAGCAGCGTATGGTCATCGCTCGAGCCCTGCTCAATAAGCCCAAGCTGATCCTCGCGGACGAGCCGACGGGAAACCTCGACCCGGAGACCGGGGATCAGATCTTCCAGCTATTCCGGAAGATCACCGAGGGCGGCACCGCCGTACTCATGAGCACACACAATTACGAGATGACGCGGAAGTATCCCTCCCGGATCCTCAAGATCGAGGACGAGCAGCTACACGAGATGACCGTCCGCACACCTGTGGAGGAGCAAGAGAGTACAGAGAGATGAGAGATTTCTCAGAGCTGATTGTCATGAAATTTGGCGGCACCTCGGTGGGCTCCGCCGATCGCATCAAGTATGTCGCCTCACTGATCGAGGACGATCGCTTCAAGATCGTCGTCCTCAGTGCCATGAGTGGCGTCACCAATACACTGGTCGAGATCAGTGACCACTTCGCCCACTCCAATGTCCAGGGCGCACTCACGCTGATCGACGAGCTGGAGCAGAAGTACTACCATACCATCGATGCACTCTACGAGAGTAAGGAGTCGCAGACTCTGGCAAAGGTCTTTGTGGACGAGAAGATGAGCTTCCTCAGGGACTTTGAGACAGAGAGCCTCTTCAGCGACTACGAGACGAAGCAGGTGCTCGGTCAGGGCGAGGTCATCTCCGTCCGGATGATGGAGCTTTACCTCAGGGAGCAGGGGAAGAACCCGATCCGACTCAGCGCACTCGACTTCATCTGCACCGACCAGTACGGAGAGCCGGACTTCCCGCGCATACAGGACCGTCTCCTGCAGACGATGGCTGACTACCCGACAGAGACGCTCTTCCTCACCGAGGGGTACATCTGCCTCAATGCCTACTCCGAGATGGACAACCTCAAGCGCGGCGGCAGCGACTACACCGCGACCATCATCGGCTCTGTCCTCGACGCCAAGGAGATCCAGATCTGGACCGACATCGATGGGATGCACAATAACGACCCGCGTGTCGTGGAGCACACCCGACCGGTGAGGACACTCCACTACGACGAGGCGTCCGAGCTGGCCTACTTCGGTGCCAAGATACTCCACCCCTCCTGCATTATCCCTGCGAAAATGGCAAATGTGCCGGTGAAGCTACTCAGCACTATGGATCCTCAGGCAAAAGGGACGCTGATCTCCAACCGCATGGATGAGGGAGTACTCAAGGCGATAGCCGCCAAGGACGGCGTCACCGTGCTTAGGATCCGCAGCACGAGACTTCTGCTCTCGTACGGCTTTTTACGCAAGATCTTCGAGGTCTTCGAGGCCAATAGGACCCCTATCGACATGGTCACCACCAGCGAGGTATCGGTATCCGTCAGCATCACCGACACAGACCGGCTGGAGGACATCCTCGCCAACCTCCGGCGCTTCAGCACCGTCACCCTCGACTCCCCCATGACGATCCTATGTATCGCCGGCGATCTCAATTGGAAGAACGTCGGCTTCGAGTCCCGCGTCATCGAGGCAGTAAAGGACCTGCCGGTACGGATGATATCCTTCGGAGGTTCGGACCACAACGTCTCAGTGGTTGTGCGAGCAGAGGACAAGGAGCTGGCGATGAATCAGCTCCACAAGCACCTCTTCATGGAGCCGGAGGATGAGTAACCGCCTTGGCACCTGGGTCTACGCCACCCGACCTCACACCTTAGGGGCATCCATTGCACCGATGCTGGTGGTGCTGGGAGCACTGATCGCCGAGGGAGTATTCGACTTCTGGCCCTACCTCTGCGCCCTACTTGTCGCCCTATCGGCGCAGATCACCAGCAACTTTGCCAACGACTACTTCGATTACAAGGGGGAAAAGGACACGGCAAAGAGAGTTGGATTTCGGCGTGTGCTGGTGACCGGCGAAGTGACCCCACGCGAAATGCTGACCGCCATGCTGATCTCCACAGGGGTCACCATCCTCTCCGGCATCGTGGCTGTGCTGCTGACGAGAGCGTGGTGGCTCATCGTCGTAGGGCTGCTGGTGCTAGTCTGTGTCTATGCCTACTCCTACGGCCCCTATCCACTCTCCACTCACGGGCTGGGAGACGTGGCGGTGGTACTCTTCTACGGGATGACCCCGATCCTGGCCACCTACGGAGCCATCGGCGGCACCCCGCCACTCTACCTCCTCCTGATGTCGGTCGGCATAGGGATCTGGGAGGACAATATACTTGTCTGCAATAACTACCGGGACTACGCAGAGGACAGAGAGAGCGGCAAGCAGACGATCATCGTCCGCATGGGGGAGCACTTTGGACCGACGATGTACCTCCTCAATAGCCTCATGACGGTAATCCTCATAGCCGTCGGGATCCGCCTCGCCACTGAGAGCTGGGGAGTGACTGCGGTAGTGCTGGCGATCATTCCACTCGTAGCAATGCTGACCGTCTGCATCTACCGCTGGCACGGTCCGGACCTCAATAAGCTCCTAAAGTACACCAATATCGTCTCCCTGGTGATCGGCATTCTCCTTCTTATCCTCCAGATACTGTGATATTTGGGGAAAAAGTAAAAGTTCTGGTCGATTCTTATACGTAATTCAAAATCATTGCTTACCTTTGCACAATAATTGGTCCTGTTGCTATCTACCAGCTACAGAATCAACAAGAGCAGAAATTTATCACTATCATTAAGTAGTAATATCATGAAGAAGATTTTCGCAATCGCATCAATCGCACTGGCACTCGGACTTGGTCTGGCTGCTTGCGATGGTAAGCAGAGCAAGGAGGACGCAGCTATGGCTCAGGCCAAGGCTGACTCTCTCGCTGAGGTAGCCCGTCAGGACTCTATCGCCGCTGTACGTGCCGCTGTTGCTGCACCCTTTGTCGGTACCTACGAGGGTGAGCTGCCCGCAGCTGACGCCTCCGGTCTTCGTACCGTATTTGTTGTCACCCCCGAGGGTGGCTACACCTACGATCAGGCTCTCATCAGCGATGGGGAGCAGAAGTTCCACGACAATGGTACCTTCACCATCGACGAGAATGGCATCATCGTCCTGATGAGCCAGATCAACGAGGAGACCGCAGCTACTCCCTTCATCCGTATGCAGAAGGATGAGGAGGGCAACCTGATCGTCGTCAATGCTGACGGCACTCTCCCCGAGGATGTAAAGGCTTACACTCTCGTCAAGAAGTCTGAGGTCGCTGAGACCATGGAGTAATCCACTGACCTTGGTCGGATAACCAAGCAAAGAGAGGGATGCGTCCGAGTCGGATGTGTCCCTCTTTTTTTGTACTCCTTGTCTTACCCCCGTACCAAGGGCTGTGGAGTGGGCTATGCCGGCTCTGCTTTTTGCGACCGATTATCGGTACCTTTGGGGCATGATTTTTCGCAAGGTCATCGAGATAAATAAGCCGTACAGGCTCTACGATCGAGGAGACCGCTTCACGCTCTGGGGCTCCTGCTTCTCCACTCGTCTGAGAGATTACCTGATGGGAGCGCTCTACGACGTGACAGACTCGCCCTATGGGATCATGTACAACCCTCTCTCTATGGCTCAGGGCATGGAGCGTCTCCTCTTAGACGACGCTCCGCGGGAGGACGAGCTGATCCTGAGGGATGGTCGCTGGCACTCTATGATGCACCATGGGGCTTTCTCTCACAGCAGTAAGGAGGTGGCCCTACAGCAGATGCGGGCGGCCTTTGAGAGATCAAGGGATTCGCTCGCCGGGACTGACCTACTCATCCTGACCCTCGGCACCGCCTGGGTCTACGAGCGACAGGGGGAGGTGGTCAATAACTGCCACAAGCTACCGGCTGAGGACTTCACTCGCCGTCGTCTCTCGATCGATGAGATCGTCTCAGTCTGGAGTCGGCTGATACCTGCACTGACTGAGCAGGCACCCGGTATTAGGATCCTCCTCACCGTCAGCCCGATCCCTCACTACAGAGATGGGGCGCACGAGAGTCGCCTCAGCAAGGCGATCCTGCTACTGGCTGCCGAGAGGCTCACGGAGCTCTTCCCCGATCGGGTCTCTTACTTCCCCTCGTATGAGATCATGCAGGACGAGCTGAGGGACTACCGATTTTACGACAGAGATATGGCGCATCCCAGTGACCAGGCAGCGGAGTATATCATCGAGCGCTTCCGCGAGTACTACCTCAGAGAGGAGAGCGGACCTGCGCTACAGAAGTGGGAGAAGGTACGCAAGCAGCTCAATCACAGACCGCTGACAGACAGTCGAGAGAGCCTACGAGCCTACTACGACTCCCTGCTCAGTACCCTACTTGAAATCCGAGCAGAGCTGCCGAGGGACTATCTCGACCATGAAGTACAGCGGATACAAGAGATACGATCACATTATCTATGACATCAGTAACTATCACCGATATAGCTTCAGCACTGGGAAACCCAACGATCAGGGACAGCCGTATGATCACCACACTCCTGACCGACTCCCGGGCGCTCACTTTCCCCGAGGGGACGCTTTTCTTTGCCCTCGTCACACAGAAGCAGGATGGACACAAGTACATCAAGCCGCTCTACAGCCGGGGTGTCCGTGCCTTTGTCGTCTCCGATCGGAACTTCCCGACCGACGAGTACCGGGATGCCACATTTATCACGGTGCCGGACACCCTCGCCGCCCTGCAGCAGGTGGGCTCCCTCCACCGCCACAGGCTGTCGATGCCTGTCGTAGGCATCACGGGGAGTAATGGGAAAACGACCGTCAAGGAGCTGCTCTATCAGATGATCGGAGGGACAAAAAAGGTGTCCCGCTCCCCCCGAAGCTACAACTCCGCCATCGGTGTACCGCTCTCCCTCTGGGGGATCAGCGACGATGCAGACCTGGCCCTCATCGAGGCGGGTATCTCGCGACCGGGTGAGATGGATCGGCTCGAGCGGATCATCCTGCCGACTGTGGGTGTGCTGACTCACCTTGGCACAGCTCATCTGGAGAATTTTCCCGACCGTCAGTCTCTGATCAGGGAGAAGCTCAGGCTCTTCCGCCACTGCGACAGGGTCTATGGCTGCCTTGATCCGGATCCTGACCTGGAGACCGTCCTGCGGGAGGAGAGCTACCCCTTTACCCTTGCTGGCTGGAGCCGAAGCCGTCAGGATGCGGTGCTCTTGATCCGTAAGGAGGTGCCTACTCCCGGAGGCGTGGATGTGGATGCATGCCTGAGTGGAAGGGAGGTTCACTTCGAGCTACCCTTCCTCGACGACGGGACGATCGAGGACTGCTATCTGGCGCTCTCCATACTGACAGAGTTGGCACCGGAGCGACTGGAGGATCTCTCCTTTACCCACAGGCTGGAGCCGGTCTCCATGCGCCTCGAGACCCTGGAGGGCGAGCACGGCATGACGATCATCAACGACACCTACAATGCCGACATAGACTCCCTCTCCATTGCGCTCTCTGCTCTGCGACGCCGTCAGGAGCTGCTGGGCAAGCCTTCTGCCGTCATCCTGTCAGCCTTCCGGGAGAGCAGCCACGACAAGACGGGGCTATACTCCACGATCTCAAGTCTCCTCCGCCACTTTGACCTCTCCGAGACGATACTGATCGGCGATGAGGTGGGAGAGTACCGGACCACCTTTTCTCCCAATGCGAGGTACTACCGCTCGACGGAGGACTTTCTCGCCGACCATCCGGAGGAGTACCTCGCCGATCACGTGGTGCTGATCAAGGGCGCTCACGAGAGCCACCTCGAGGAGATCGTGAGGAGAATGGTGCGGAGAGTGCACCAGACGATCCTGAGTGTTAATCTGTCTCGACTGGGACACAACCTCGACCTCTACCGGGCGCACCTTCCGAAGGGGATGAGATTCACCTGTATGCTTAAGGCCAACGCCTATGGCCTTGGGAGCAATGAGGTGGCGCGGTACCTCGAGCAGACCGGTGGGGTGGACTACTTCGCCGTAGCGGTCTGCGATGAGGGGAAAGAGCTGCGCCGCCTCGGCATCACCACGCAAATCATGGTGATGAATCCGGAGCCGGGATCGTATGAGCAGATCATGAGCAACCACCTGGAGCCAAACATTTTCAATAAGCACCTCCTCCTCGACTTCATATCAGCAGCAGAGCGGTACGGTGCACACCTTTACCCTATCCACCTGAAGTGGAATACCGGCATGCACAGGACCGGATTTGACGAGGATGAGGTGGAGGAGGTGCTGACCATCCTCTCACGGACCAGTGCGGTCCGCGTCGCCTCGATCTTCACCCACCTCTCGGTCGCTGACGAGCCGACTGAGGACGACTACACCTACAAGCAGCTGGCTATGCTGGATCGTGTGGAGGAGCGACTTCGTCAGGCGCTGCCCCACCCCTTCCTCAAGCACGCCCTCAACACTGCCGGTATGACGCGCTTCCCGGGCTACAGGTCTGATATGGTCCGGCTCGGGTGCGGGCTCTATGGACTCTCCCCGCTGCAGGTAGACCCGATGGGACTGGAGCCGGTAGCCTCACTCTCCTCCGTGATCCTCCAGACGCGAGAGCTCCCCGCCGGTGCCACTGTCGGCTATGGGCGCAAGGGGCTCCTCATGCGAGACTCGCGCATAGGGGTGATACCGATAGGCTACGCGGACGGGCTACCTCGGCAGCTGGGAAATGGTCGGGCACTCTTCCGGACAGAGTCGGGCGCTCTCGTGCCCACAGTCGGTAACGTCTGCATGGATGCAGTGATGCTCGATCTCACCGATGCGCCCACCGCCGTCGAGGGAAGCCGTGTCGTGATCTTCGATGACCGGCTCCCCATCACCCGTCTCTCGGATACCTGCGACACGATCCACTACGAGATCCTCTCCCGTCTCTCGAGCCGCATAGCCAGACACTACTTCACCGAGTAACGCCGTGAGTATATAGGAAAAGCGCACGCCGGGCAGTAATTGCCTGACGTGCGCTTTTTTGTGCTTAGAGATGACTCTCTCTGTGCCCGAAGCGGGACTTGAACCCGCACGACCTTATTCGGGTCAAAGGAGTTTAAGTCCTTCGTGTCTACCGATTCCACCATTCGGGCGGCAAATCAATGAGCGGAAAACGAGGCTCGAACTCGCGACCTCAACCTTGGCAAGGTTGCGCTCTACCAACTGAGCTATTTCCGCAAAACCCATCCCCCATCGGTTTAGTGACGCAAAGTTACGATTTTATCGCAACTCCGCAATGTACCTGCTTACTTCCCGGCCCGCTTACGATCGAGCTCGCTCAGGAGGATCTTACGCAGTCGGAGACTCTTAGGAGTGATCTCCACTAGCTCGTCCGACTTGATATACTCCAGCGCATCCTCGAGCGAGAAGACAATAGGTGGTGCAAGCACTACCTTATCGTCACTTCCGGCAGCGCGGACATTGGTCAGCTTCTTTGACTTGCAGACATTGCAGGGGAGGTCGTTATCCTTATTGTGCTCACCCACGACCTGCCCCTCGTAGACATCCTCACCCGGAGCGATGAAGAAACGCCCGCGATCCTGCAGGTTGTTGAGTGCGTAGGCAAAGGCATTGCCGGTCTCCAATGAGACGATGGAGCCATTGGTACGACCGGGGATATCCCCCTTCCATGGCTCAAAGGAGAGGAAGCGGTGCGAGATAATAGCCTCACCGCTCGAGAGCGTGAGGGCAGCGTTATTGAGTCCAAAGATCCCTCGGGAGGGGATGTGGAAGGTGACGCTGACGCGACCGTTATTGGTCTCCATCGCCACCATCTCTCCCTTGCGGCGGATGCAGAGATCCACCAGCTTGCTGGCGCACTCCTCGGGAGCCTCGATCTCCAGCTCCTCAATCGGCTCGCACTTCTGACCGTCAATCTCCTTGATCACCACCTGAGGCTGACCCACCTGCAGCTCATACCCCTCACGACGCATCTCCTCGATCAGGACGGAGAGGTGGAGGACGCCACGGCCGTAGACCATCCAGCTGTCGGCACTATCGGTCTGCTCGACACGAAGAGCAATATTCTTCTCCGTCTCCAGCATCAGCCGATCCTCAATCTTCCGGGAGGTGACAAACTTCCCCTCACGACCGAAAAATGGTGAGTTATTGATCGTGAAGCGCATACTCATCGTCGGCTCATCGACGGCAATCGTCGGGAGCATCTCGGGGGACTCCGGGTCGGCAATCGTCTCGCCGATCTCGAAGCCGTCAATACCGATCACGGCACAGAGGTCGCCGGAGTGTACCTCGTCGACCTTCTGACGACCAAGACCGCTGAAGATATCCAGCTCCTTGATCCGCTGCTTCTCGATCGTGCCGTCCGGCTTCACCAGCGCTATCTCCTGCCCGGCGCGGATCGTGCCGCGATGGACACGACCGATGGCGATACGTCCCACATAGGAGGAGTAGCTCAGGGAGGTGATCAGCATCTGGAGCGGACCCTCGTTGATGGGCGGTGCAGGGATATACTCGATCACGCCGTCTAAGAGCGCGGTGATATCCTTCGTCGGCTTATGCCAGTCGGTACTCATCCAACCCTGCTTGGCAGAGCCGTAGAAGGTGGGAAACTCGAGCTGCTCCTCGGATGCGTCTAAGTCAAACATCAGGTCAAAGACCTTCTCCTGCACCTCGTCGGGTCGGCAGTTAGGCTTATCGACCTTATTGATCACGAGTATCGGCTTCAGTCCTATGCGAAGGGCTTTCTCTAAGACAAAGCGCGTCTGCGGCATCGGACCCTCGAAGGCATCCACCAGCACGAGACAGCCGTCAGCCATATTAAGGACTCGCTCCACCTCACCCCCAAAGTCAGCGTGCCCGGGTGTGTCGATGATATTGATCTTGTAGTCCTTGTACTGGATCGAGACGTTCTTGGAGAAGATCGTGATACCTCGCTCACGCTCCAGGTCGTTGTTGTCCAGTACCTGCTCCAGCTTCTCGCTCGGGTCCCTGAAGAGGTTACCCGCCTGCAGCATACGATCCACGAGAGAGGTCTTACCATGGTCGACGTGAGCGATGATCGCGATATTTCTGATCTTATTTTCTTCCATCTTTTTCGTCCTAAAATGTGCGTGCAAAGTTACACAAAATGAAATGAACCCCACCAGAGCAACCCGGCCCGATTCTCCACCCGGCTCTCCGCAAGAACGACAGGCCATCCAATGAACCTAAGCAAATGGCTTTGGGTATTGCGATAGATCCAACGTTTTGATTACATTTGTAAGACTTAGAGCAGTAGCACCTATTGTGCTGAGATTTCCTCTTCGGTTACCTTTTTATCATGATAGAATTTTTAAAGTCTAATTTTAAGACCGGTGATCTGATTGAGATCACGACGGACTCGGAGACCATCCGGGGTCAGATCGATTTTTTCGGGCCGGACTACATCGTCCTCCGACTAAGTAATAATCAAGTCAAGGGCATAAGCGAGTCAAGCATACGCACATTTGCCTCCGTGAGCAACCCTCCTGCCGAGGCGTCCGAACCCGCACAGCCGGAGGAAGAGAGGGAAGCCCCCTCTGCAGCCACCCCCGACCAGGCTCCACAGATCGAGACTGAGCCTGCCAAGCCATTTACAAAGTACAAGCCGGGCGACCGCGTCCCGCTATCCATCCTCACGGAGAGAGACCCCTCATTACTCAACGACTGGAGCAAGAAGGGACAGACAAAGAAGAGAAATGAAGAAGCGGTGGAGGGCGTGCGTGAGGCCTACGTACAGGCTAAGAGCAACAGCAGGAAAGAGGATCAGGTAGTAGTCTCTCCCACCGGCAAGATCGTTCAGCTCAGACCGTCCTACCAATTTGGCTTCATAGACACCACCGACAAGAAACGCTATTACTTCAATCGCTCCGATCTCCTCGACGACACCCTCAGGGACTTCTCCGGCGACAACATCGAGGTCGCCTTCCTACCGGGATCCAATCACAAGGGACTCTCCGCCAAGGCTATCGTACGCCCTCAGACGATCGACAAGCTGCTGGACATCGTGATGGAGCTGACAAGCCAAGGAGACCTCTTCCGCTCTCGCAATCTACTCAATATGATCGCTGAGAAGTACCCCAAGAATCAGAGCACCCGCTCTATCCTGGAGGCTCTCGAGAGTGTACTCAGCAAGGGGCGCGGTCAGGAGGACTCGGACGAGGACTCACAGGCCTATGACGAGGGGATAGACCATCTGGAGGACAAGGACTTCCAGGCTGCGCTCAAGTCCTTCTACACATCCATAGAGGAGGGGGTCAAGGTTGAGCAGGCCATCAAGCAGTCCATCACAGCCTACGTACGGATGTACACCGCGACGGAAGACCTGGAGACCAGGGAGACGACTCGTCACGCAGCTCTCGACTTCATCAATGAGAAAAAGAGCGACCTGCCGAATAACATTAGTACGCTCTTTGTCCTCGAGAATGCGTACTTCGCACTCGGCGAGTACTCCGCTCACATCGATGTGGTGGAGGAGGTAATCAACTCCTGCGCAAAGAAGAGGGACATTGCGAAGTACCTCTTCTACCTACGCAAGGCGGCTCAGAGCTACTACCGTCTCGGCGACTACGGTCGTGCCTTGGACTCCGCTCAGGAGGGGCTGGAGCGCGAGCCGGAGGACGAGCAGCTGATCAAACTGAGGGATATGGCTCAGGATGAGCTGAATATACGACTCCGCAAGTAATCCTTAGCGAGATCCGTCCTGAGAGCACTCGAGAGCCACCTCTCGGGTGCTCTCTCTTATGCCACCGAGGTGGCTCCACAGCGTTACCGCACAGAGAAAAATCTAAACCCGATATTAGTGATCACTAAACCCGGTAATAGAGATCACTAATACCGGGTTTAGTTTTGAGCCGTCCCCTCGCCCATACCCCGTCACACCAAACCGCAGATTCCCCCATTTTTTGCATTATTCGATATTTGTGGTACGTTTGAGACATATAACGCCAACCGAATAATCATTGATCGTCTCATCGTCCGGGGACGGGGCTTTGCTTTTTATGCATACAGTATGAAAGAATCCACTCTCATCGCTCTCCTTGCGATTATCCTCTTACCGGCATTGTCGGTCGTTGCATCAGCTCAGTCCGGTAATAAGTATGCGAGACTATCCCCTACGAAAGTCATGGATACCCCTAGGCTGGAGGTAATCTATGAGGTGTCCGAGGAGGACCCTTATCAGACACGCCATCAAGTAGAGCTATTCATCCTACAGAATGGTGAAAGAGCGTCACTCTATACACCCTACCTGTCATACAAGGTAGACTCAGTCTGCTATGCCAGATCTTACCGAGTGACGTCTGCAGAGTGGGACGCGATCTCCGACAGTATCGGGGTCACGAGATCTCATCCCATTCTGATCAAGGATCGTACGAAGCGAACCTGGGTGGTGGCTAACTTTGCCTTTGGCACCTACGTCTACGAAGAACCGATGAAGAAGATCGTATGGACACTTGTCAAGGGAGGAGAGAGAGAGATCCTGGGGCAACACTGTCGGAGGGCGGAATGTGACTTTAGGGGACGTCACTGGACCGTGTGGTACGCACCTGATCTCCCGATCAATGACGGGCCCTACAAGCTAGACGGTCTCCCCGGACTGATCCTCGCGGCGGAGAGTGAGCTTGAACAGATACGCATGGAAGCGATCGTCATACGCAGGGCGGGAGCACATCCGATCAACGTACGTGACTACTTTGGCGCCGATAAGACACGATTCATCACTGACCGCAAAGGCTACTACCGGACGATTAGCCGGTCGAAGTGGAACTTCTCCGGCTCGGCTGCAACCATGGGTCTCAAGCTGACCAATCCCGATGGCACCCCGACAGTGCCGAAGTACAACAGGCTTTTCTATGTCCCCTATGAGCTGGACTGGATGGATAAGAAGATGCGCAACGAATGGGATACTCAGAGTCGGAAAGCTCAGCAGCAAGAGTAGTCGCTGCGGGACTACTTGTCCTCCTGTCGATCCTCACTGCGGGCACGCCCCGATCGGCTCTGGCGCAGAGCCGAGGTACCGGGCTATGTGGTCGGGTAGTGGATGCCGATGGTCCCCTGCCTGAGGTGATCGTCACGCTTCTGGAGGGGAAGGAGGGCGATATGGTTGCTTACGCCCTGACGAACGAGGAGGGAAGGTTTTGTCTGGAGCATGAGAGTCTCCCTCACGCCGATAGTCTGACGCTTCGGGTGGCGGCGATGACTTACGAGACCCGGATCCTTCGCCTACCCTCAGATCGGGTGCGGGAGCCGCTGCCACTGCCGGATATCGAGATGAAGGCAGCCCCTATGCTCCTGAGCGAGGTGGTGAGCCGAGCTCCGGCCATCACCGGGCATAGAGACACAATCAACTATAATACCGAGCTCCTCAGGCGTAAGGAGGATCACAGCGTGGAGGATCTCCTGAGACGTCTGCCCGGGATAGAGGTCTCCTCGGACGGGTTGGTCAGGTATCTCGGCAGACCGATCACCAGAGTGATGATAGAGGATCTGGATATGCTGGGTGGACAGTACCGCCTCGCCACCCGCAATATATCACCAGATATGGTGGCGCAGATACAGGTCTACGAGCATGACCAGCCGATCAAGGTACGGCGGAATCTAGAGCGTACAGAGAATGCGGCGATCAATCTGAAGCTTAAGGATAAGGTAAAGCTCCGCCCCATCCTCTATGCGGAAGCGAAAGCCGGCACAGGCTGTCGACCCCTTCTCTACGAGGGGCAGGCATTCCGTCTCCGGATAGCTCGAAGTCAGCAAAACCTCGAAGTAGCTAAGGCGGACAATAGCGGGCACAACGGAGGTGAGGACTTTGTACCCATATTACCGGGCGTCTCTGCTGCGCCCGGTCTCGAGATGAGACAACTGGTGTCACAGCCCTCCATGGGTGAGGTGCCACTGCCTCGATCCTACTACGACTACAATGGAGACTTGGCAGCCTCTGCTCACACGATCAGCCGCATACGGCAAGGGAGGGACGAGCTGCTGAGTGCCGGTCTCACACTCTCCGATACCCGACGGGACACCTACGGACAGAGGTCGACGCGCTACACGGTAGGGGGCCAGACTGTCGATATCAACGAGGCGGATCACGCCCTAAAACATGAGAGACAAGCACTCCTGCGGGTGAAGTACGAGCGTAACCTCGACCGACTCTATCTGATGGACGAGCTCACCGGAAGCTGGAGCAGGCAGGATGCGCACCACCTGCTGCAGGGGAGCAGTCCACTACAGATGCTCTCCGAGCACGACGAGTGGTACCTCTCCAATAAGCTGATCCACACCCTCCGTCGCAAAGACAACCTCTACACACTCTCCTCCGACATCTATGTGGGAGGTATCCCGAGTGCCCATACCTCCGTCACCCCCGATGACGAGGAGGGCACGGAGCGGGATCAGCAACTCTCGGGTCTCTTGGTGCGGACGGATCACCGGTATGAACTCCGCATCTCGCTCCCGCATCAATGGTCTCTGGAGATGGGACCCGGGATGGCACTTGATGTCGATCGCCTCTACACGGCATACTCCGAGACGGGAAGAGAGCAGGTCAACGATCTGACCCTGACTCGTCTACGCCCCTATATCCTGCTTAAGTGGAGGCTGGAGCACTCCATGTCAGAGACCGAAGTAGAGACTCCGGTCATGGGCGAGTACACTCGACTTGATCGGGCAGAGACAACCGGACTGAGGCAGCTCCGCTGGATGCCAACGATCTCCGTAAGACACACTCAGCGGTGGTCACCACTCTTGTCCACCACCCTCAGAGGTCGAGTCAAGCGGCAGAGCGGAGAGCTGCTTCGCTACCTCACTGCTCCGGTGATGACCTCTTACAGAAGTATGACCGTCGTGGATGCCACATCCGATCCGGAGCAATGGAGCTATAGCGCCTCTCTCGGGACAAAGTATCGCGATCCCATTGCGGCTCGGTCCGGCCATGCCACGCTTACCTATGTAGGCTCTCGGCAAAATCTCCTCCGCAGTGAGCAGATTGATCCCGACTTCTCCAGTGAGAGCTATATCTCCGGTGTCTCCCTGAGACACTTTATCACGCTCGGATCAGGGCTCTCTCTTGGTCTGGATGACCGACTGGAGTCTGTCCTTAGCCTTGACCTGAGCGCCATAATGGGTCGTAACTCCGTCATCCGCAATAACCACCCGCTCACCCTCTCTTCACAAACCTTTACACTCTCCCCCAGCTACCGCTACACCCCCTCCGAGGGGCTAATGAGTGGGTGGGTCACGCTAAGCTATACAGCATCCCGCTTCCACCTCTCTATGGAGGGCGGACCGACCTCAGCTTCAGAGGAGATCCCTCAGGAGCTGGACATCCGCAGTGGAGTGACACTCAAGCCTGGAGACTGGGAGATCACCGCCACGCTCCTCGGGCGAGGCATCTGGAGTAACCTGCGACCACTCCGTATGGTACCGATAGGGGATCTTTCTCTTCGGTATTCTCGTGGGAGTAGTGCCCCGGAGTATTCGGTCACCTTGCGTAATCTCTTCGACAAGACCGATTACCGGACCGAGAGCTACGCCGGTGCCGACTATGTGGCGAGCTCCTACCGCCTTCGCGGCAGAGAGCTTCTCGCAGGTGTGCGCTGGAGCTTCTGACCCTTCCCTCGACCAAACTCCTTTGAATAAGCACCAAACCACGGTGTGCATTTGATCCCTTTGATTGTGTATTTTGTAGGTACTGAAGTAGGACTCTCATCATTTATTGTCTCAGCACCAAAGGATATCTCTTCACCCCCTGCCCGACACACCAATCTGCGGATCCGCCGGAGAAAAAAATGAAGGTGAAGATCAGAAAAAACGTATCTTTGCAATGACGGTGATCCGATGGACACTCGCTCATCGGAGTAAGAGGGAAACAGGTGCAAGTCCTGTGCAGACCCGCTGCTGTAAGTCTCCAACCGATCGGCTCGAAGTGATGCCACTGTAGTCCTCCTCGTGAGGAGTATGGGAAGGCGACGAGCCGAGAGACGAGCCAGAAAACCTGCCGTCGCGTGCATTTTGTATCGCTCCCGAGGACTGGGGCGGTGCCACTGTAAGGATGTAGTCCATCTAGATTTTCCATTTTTTGACTCGCTATCAGCGACTATTATCCCAAGTGTGGTTAGATAATTCATACTAAGAGATGACGACCCTCTGCGAAGCGGATCGAGTCCATGCACTCCGGGAGAGACGGTCACCGACATCCGACGGTGGCGGTCTCTCCTTTTTTTGTACCTTTCACCCATATAACAAGTCACTCTATCCATAGCCATGAGAAATTACCTTATCCTCACGCTCTCCATCCTTGCACTCACCTGCCAAGCTCAGATCGCCGATACCTGGCATGGGATCCTGCGGGTCACCCCGACCTACACCCTCCCGCTTGTGCTCCACATCACGGAGGGGACCGATGGCTACTCCGCCACCTTAGATAGTCCGGATCAGGGGGCAAAGGGGATCCCGGTGGATCAGATCAGCTACAGCCCCGATAGCCGGACGCTCAGCTGGCAGAGCCGTGCCATCGGTGCCGGCTACAGCGGTCGACTCGAGGGAGACACGATCCGGGGAGACTTCTCTCAGCAGGGATTTACCACTCGACTGGATCTGATACGAGGTGAGTACCGGAAGAGCAAGCCCAAGGACGACCTCCCCTACATCTCCTCCGAGCTTACCATCCCCTCGGGAGAGGTGACCCTCGCCGCCACCCTGACGGAGCCGGGCGAGCAGAAGAGCGCTACCGCAGTAGTCTTGGTGGCGGGCAGCGGACCTAACGACAGGGACGAGAAGCTGGGACCACACACACCTCTCCGCGACATCGCCGACCACCTCACCCGACAGGGCATTACCGTGCTTAGGTACGACAAGCGAGGCGTGGGCGAGTCTACGGGGACATTCGGTGCCTCTATGCTGAGTGACTTCGTGACAGATGCCAAGTCTACTCTTGAGTACCTGCGAGGGACGGGATAGTACTCGAGGGTGGGTCTCATAGGACACAGCGAGGGAGGACTGATCGCCGAGAGGATCGAGATCATCACGTACCAGAATGTGGTGATGATGGCCAGCCTGATCCGCCCCGAGGCGAAGGAGGACTTCGGCAGGATAACAAGCGAGACCTTTAGGGATCTCGCCTACCACTCCACCACCCGAGCGAAGGACTCTACGCTGATGCGGGGCTACTTCGAGAGGGTTCTGCCGCTGGTCCGCGAGGAGCAGCGCACAGCGACGAGTGCGATGGTGCTCAGCGACAAGTACTTCAGCTCGATGCTTGACGCCACTTCCACACCTTACTATAAGGAGTTCCTCAGGAGCGATCCCGCCGCTCTCCTTCCACGGATCACCTGCCCGATACTGGCTCTGAACGGGAGCAAGGATATGCAGGTGGAGGTCTCGACAAACCTTGGTGCAATCAAGCGCCTTGCGACAGCATCCTCCGGCGTGAGGACAAAAGAGATCGCGGGACTCAATCACCTCTTCCTCCCCTGCACCACCGGCCTCCCGGGCGAGTACATCCACCTCACGCCCGGCTTCTCGACTGAGGCACTGGAGATGATGACGGAGTGGATCAGGGAGAGATAATTGGGCAGGTAATGCCTTTTGGGTAAATTTGCACTATCAGTGACGATTATCAGTAAGTAAGTAATTCTCTATATGTTTTCCGGAATAGTCGAGACAACGGCAAGGGTGCTCCGTATGGATCACCCGCATGGTAGTACCAACGTGGACATCACACTGACCGTCCCCTTCTGGGACGAGCTGGCGATAGACCAGAGCGTAGCGCACAATGGAGTCTGCCTGACCGTCGTCTCGATCCATCCTGAGGAGAAGAGCTACACCGTCACCGCCGTGCAGGAGACCCTGCAGCGGTCTAACCTCGGCGACCTCCGACCCGGCGATAGGGTCAATGTGGAGCGGAGCATGAGGAGCGACGGTCGCCTCGACGGGCATATTGTCCAGGGGCATGTCGATACCACTGCCGAGTGCATCGGGCTGGAGGATGTGGGGGGAAGCACCTACTACACCTTCCGCTACAGCGTCCCTGACGAGATGGCTGCTCGCGGCTACACGACTGTGGAGAAGGGCTCCGTCTGCATCAATGGCGTCAGCCTCACCGTCGTGGACTCTGAGAGAGACACCTTCAAGGTCGCCATCATCCCCTACACTAAGGAGATCACAAACTTTGGGGATCTATCGGAGGGGAAGCGGGTGACTGATCCAGTCGCGCCAGAGCACTCGCAAGTATCTCGATAAGCCGGTCCCTCGTGAGGCGATCGAGCGCGTACTTGATCTGACTCATCTGGCACCCTCCACCACCAATTCGCAACCCTGGCACTTCATTGTCGTCGATGATCCGGAGCTTAAGGTCGCTGTCGCTAAGTGTCTCACTTCACCCTTACTCCCGTCGATGAACACCTTCGCCAAGGAATCGCCGGCACTCATCGTCGTGGTCGAGGAGTCGGCTAATGTGGCGGCGAAGGTGGGCAATCTCCTCAAGAAACAGCACTTCTCCCGGATCGACATCGGTATCGCTGTCGGCTACCTTACGCTGGCAGCACGCAGCGAGGGGCTTGACACATGCGTTATAGGCTGGCTCGACAATAAGAAGATCCAAGATCTCCTCCGCATACCGCGGGAGAAGACAGTCCAGCTGGTGATTTCGCTCGGCTACTCCGACGACCCTATGCGACCCAAGACCAGGAAGAAGATGGACAAGATCCGCTCCTATAATACGTACTAACCTCATCTCTGTAGCATATCATACTCATGGCTCAGAAACCAAGCATACCCAAGGGCACTCGTGACTTCTCCCCCGAGGAAATGGCGAAGCGCAATTACATACTCGACACCATCATCAGCACCTACCGGCTCTACGGTTATCGCGAGATACAGACACCGGCTATGGAGAACCTCTCCACCCTGCTCGGCAAGTATGGCGATGAGGGGGATCGGCTGATCTTCCGGATCCTCAACTCAGGGGACAGCCTCAAGGACTTCGATCGTCAGGAGTTGCTGACGATCGACCCGGCCGACTTTGCCTCCCGAGCCTGCGACCGTGGGCTGCGGTATGACCTCACGGTCCCCTTTGCACGGTACGTGGTGCAGCACCGTAATGAGATCACCCTCCCCTTCAAGCGGTATCAGATACAGCCGGTATGGCGTGCGGATCGTCCCCAGAAGGGTAGATATCGGGAGTTTTACCAGTGCGATGCCGATGTGATCGGATCCGACTCCCTACTCCATGAGGTGGAGCTTACTCAGATCATCGACACCGTCTTTACCAAGCTGGGGGTCCGGGTCGTAATCCTGCTCAATAATAGGAAACTCCTCACCGCTCTCAGCGAGCAGCTCGGCATAGAGAACATCATCGACCTGACCGTATCCATCGACAAGCTGGATAAGATCGGCTGGGACGGCGTCGAGGAGGAGCTGCGAAGCAAGGGAATCGGCGAGGATGCGATCAGTCGCCTAAAGCCGATCCTTGGTCTCTCGGGAAGCAATGAGGAGAAGCTGGAGAAGCTCGCGGACCTCTTCGGAGAGAGCGAAGTGGGACGCAAGGGAGTGGAGGAGCTGACCTATATCCTCGACAAGCTACGCCACTGTAAGCTGCAGAATGAGGTTCGTCTGGATCTCTCTCTGGCTCGCGGTCTGGACTACTACACAGGGACCATCTTCGAGGTAAAAGCGCTCGACACGCCGATGGGGAGCATCACCGGTGGAGGTCGGTACGACAATCTCACCGGAGTCTTCGGGCAGAGCGGCATGAGCGGCGTCGGGATCTCCTTCGGCGCAGAGCGGATCTTCGACGTACTGGAGGCGCTCGATCTCTATCCCGAGTCGACCCACTCGGGGACGCAGTTGCTCTTCATTAACTTTGGGGAGAAAGCTCTGGACTACATCCTCCCGCTCCTGAGCGATCTGCGTCGTGAGGGGATCACGGCGGAGGTCTACCCGGACGATGCGAAGATGAAGAAGCAAATGTCCTACGCCAATGCGCTCTCGATCCCATACGTCGCCTTTGTCGGCGATGACGAGATCGAGCAGCACACCATCAGCGTCAAGGATATGGAGTCGGGCGACCAGAAAAGCTACACCCCGGAGGAGCTGATCACCCTCCTCCTCCGATCGTAAGTCCATGGACGAGAGTGAGACATACTGCAGGGTAGAGCTCCAGGGCAACGTGGGGCATGACCCGCTGATCCGCTACTTAGACGAGAGGACCTGCATGGCCTCCTTCAGCGTGGCGACGGACAGTCTCCTCCCCGACAGCCCGGGGGGTACAGTGACCGACTGGCACGACGTCGTCTGCTACCGGGATCCGGCCCACTACGTAGAGGCCTATATTCGCAAGGGATACATGGTGCGGGTCGTCGGCAGGCTGACCTACAAGAAGTACCGCAGCGTCGACGATCGGTACAGCCGCAAGGCAACGATCATCGCCGACCGGGTGGCACTTATCTCCAAGCCTCAGCCCAGGCAGGCATCACCCACAGAGGAGACCGTGACCTCGCCCTACTCCGACTACAGGGAGACGCTCAGTAAGGACGCGGAGTCGAGCCTACCATTCTGAGACACGACCCACTGATAGATAGCTTTGATATTTGGAAGGAATCGAATACATCAGTAGCGGACTACTCCAGGGAGTAGGTCTCATACCGCTGGACCCAGAAGGGATCCTGACGCTCGTCATCACCCTTATCCTGATCGCAGTATGCCTCTTCTACAGCGGCTTCTGCTCCTCCTCTGAGGTAGCCTACTTCGCCCTCACCCCGTCAGACCTGGAGGAGCTCAAGGGCTCTAAGGACGAGAAGGATAAGAAGGTGCTCTACCTACTCGAGCATAGCGAGAATATGCTGAGTACGATACTGATCTCCAATAACTTCGTCAATACGGCGATCGTCATGCTCAGCGACTCTGTGGTCAATCAGACGCTGGACTTCTCCCACGCACAGACACTGGGCTTCATACTACAGGTGGTGGTGATCACCTTCGTCATCCTACTGGTCGGGGAGATCATCCCTAAGGTCTCCACACAGATGGACCCGCTACGGGTGGCACGACGTAACGTCTGAGCTGGATCGGGAGGACCTCAGCAAAGCGATCGAGCTAACCACCGAGGATAGCGACGAGCAGGGCGTGCTCAATGAGATCCTACTCTTCCAGCGCAAGACGGTCTCCGAGGTAATGACACCGAGGATCGACGTGGCAGCTATAGAGCTCTCTACACCCTATGCGGAGGTGCTGACCTTCGTGGAGGAGTGCGGCTACTCGCGTATACCGGTCTACGACAAGCGGATCGACTCGATCAAGGGGATCCTCTACGCCAAGGATCTCCTCAGACACCTGGGTGAGGCGCCGGACTTCCGCTGGGAGGGACTACTGCGAGAGGTACTCTACACCCCGGAGGATGTCAAGGTGAGTCACATGCTGGAGGTCTTCCGTAAGGAGCGACGCCACATGGCCATCGTCGTGGATGAGTATGGTGGCACCAGCGGTCTCGTCACGATGGAGGATCTCCTGGAGGAGATCGTCGGAGACATCGAGGACGAGTATGACGAGGACGAGCAGCTATACCGCGCTCTGCCGGATGGCACCTACATCTTTGACGGCAAGATCAGCATACTGGACTTCCTCCGGATCGTGAAGGTCGAGGACTACGAGTCGCTCATCAAGGTTTCCGACGAGGCTGAGACACTGGCGGGACTTCTCCTGGAGGTGAAGGGTGACTTCCCGCAGGTCAATGAGGTGATCACGATCGACGGACATCAGTTCAAGGTTCTCTCCATCACTAATCGGCGCATCAGCAAGATCCTATTTATCCCGGGTGAAGAGCACCTCCCCGGGGAGAGTGAGACCGATAGCAGCGCAGAGGATAAGTCATGACAAACTGCTCCTCTGTGGTCGTGGTCCCACGACTGGACCAAGGTGAGGACACGCACCTCACCCTCAAGCGAGGTCTCCGGAGGATCTTCAGCGACGATGAGCTACCCCACGTAGCTCACTTCTCCGACGGAGCGCCCTACTTCCCCGATCGGCCCGACCTCCTCTACTCCTCCTCAGACTGCCACAGCAGCGTTGCCCTGCAGGTCGCACCCATCGGACTCCTTCCCGTGGGCATTGACGTGGAGGACAAGGCCGACCAGGCAGCGAGGATCCTCCCCCGCTATGCGACAGAGGAGGAGCTCGAGGTGATGGCACGCTTCCCTGAGATCACCCCTCTGCGACTCTGGAGTGCCAAGGAGGCAGTCTTCAAGGCATTCAGCCGCTACGTGAGGGACTTCCGTGGAGACATCACCCTGATAGAGCCGGGACTCTTTGCCGTAAGCAGGATCGGCGAAGTATCGGTATCCTACAGGTCGGGGAGCGAACTGACCGCCCTCTCCGAGAGCAATCACGCCTATCCGGACTCGCTCGTCCTCGCCTTCGCCACCCCGCCCGAGGCGGAGGTTCGACTCACCATCCTCTGAGAAAAATTCGGCTCTGACTAATATCGGTATTAGTGAAAACTATTACCGGTAATGGTGAAATCTATTACCGATAATAGTTGAGACTAATACCGGTAATAGATTTCAGCCCATGGACACTGTTTTTGCTGTGATTCGGATCCCCTAAGGATCTACAAAAAGTGGTACCTTTGTCACCTAAACATAGTTTCAATCTAATTGCCAAAGAATATGGCCAAGAAAATCAAGGCAATCACCCCCCGGTCAGAGAACTACTCCCAGTGGTACAACGACATCGTACTCAAAGCTGACCTGGCGGAGAACGCTGCCGTCCGCGGCTGTATGGTCATCAAGCCATACGGCTTTGCTATCTGGGAGCGGATGAAGGAGCTCCTCGACAAGTCATTTAAGGAGACCGGTGTCAGCAACGCCTACTTCCCTCTCCTGATCCCCAAGTCCTTCCTCAGCCGTGAGGCGGAGCACGTCAAGGGCTTCGCCAAGGAGTGCGCCGTGGTGACCCACTACAGACTCAAGGCTACAGAGGATGAGTCCGCTGTGGTCGTGGACCCTGAGGCTAGGCTCGATGAGGAGCTGATCATCCGCCCCACCTCTGAGACGGTGATCTGGAATACGTACAAGAACTGGATCCACTCCTGGCGCGACCTCCCCCTGCTCTGCAACCAGTGGTGCAACGTCATGCGCTGGGAGATGCGCACCCGTCTCTTCCTCCGCACGAGCGAGTTCCTCTGGCAGGAGGGGCACACCGCCCATGCCACCGAGGAGGAGGCGCAGGAGCGAGCCAGGCAGATGCTCAGGGTGTACGCCGACTTTGCAGAGAAGAAGATGGCGATGCCGGTCATCCGCGGCGTGAAGACGCCGACCGAGCGCTTTGCCGGTGCCATTGACACCTATACCATTGAGGCGATGATGCAGGATGGCAAGGCGCTGCAGAGCGGTACGTCACACTTCCTGGGACAAAACTTTGCCAAGGCCTTTGATGTCACCTTTGCCGACAAGGACGGTGAGGAGAAGCTGGTATGGGCCACCTCGTGGGGCGTATCGACCCGACTGATGGGTGCCCTTATCATGACCCACTCAGATGACAATGGTCTGGTGCTGCCTCCCGCACTGGCACCGATCGATGTGGTGATCATACCGATCTACAAGAGCGATGAGGAGCGGGCTCAGATCTCCAAGCTGGTGGAGCCGCTCATCAAAGAGCTTCGGGATCACGACATCAAGGTGAAGTATGATGACGCAGACAATAAAAAGCCGGGATGGAAATTCTCTGAGTATGAGATGAAGGGTGTACCGGTTCGTCTCGCCCTCGGACCGCGTGACGTCGAGGAGGGGACGATCGAGGTGATGCGCCGAGATACGCTGGAGAAGGAGACCGTGCCCTACGAGGGCATCGGCAAGCGGGTCGAGGAGCTGCTGGATCAGATCCAGGAGAATCTCTATCAGAGGGCGCTGGACTTCCGCAGCGAGCACACCTACAGCTGCGACGACTGGGACGACTTCTGCGAGAAGGTCGAGGCCGGTGGCTTCGTCATGGCTCACTGGGACGGGACAGCCGAGACAGAGGCGCGGATCAAGGAGCTAACCAAGGCGACGATCCGCTGCATCCCACTTGGGCAGCCCGATGAGCCCGGTAAGGATATCCTGACCGGCAAGCCCTCGGAGCGCCGGGTGCTCTTTGCCTGCTCCTACTGATTCGGTTCGATGAGCCTCAGCGGAGTCCTTATCATTATCGCCGTGGTGCTGGTTATCCTGCTCCTCGGCGATATTGTTTTACGTAAAGCGAGGCGCAAGTCCCACCTAAGCAACAGCAAGCCTATCATCACGATGTCGACTCACTCTATCGACTACAAGGATCTGCTCAGACAGTTACAGCCACCTACAATGCCGCCGGATGAGCTTGCGGAGCTGAGAGCAAGGGATCCTGAGCTCTATCCGCGCTATCTGATCCTCGACCTGCAGACCACGGGACTCTCCATCGAGCCCGGGAGCGAGGATCGTATCGTGCAGGCTGCCTGGCTCGGACTTGACGACCGGCATCGAGAGCTCTGTCACGGCGTGGCGCTCGTGGATCAGCCGGATGCGGGGAGCGAAGAGGCCATGAGGGTTCATCACCTTGACACGCACACCCTTCGGATCATGGGGAAGAGTGAGGAGGAGCTCATGGAGACCCTTTTGCCCTTGATCAAGCACTCCTCCGTGATCGTGTGCCACAATGTCCGCTTCGACATGAGTATCCTGCTTGCTGCCCTGCGGAGGCTCCACCCGACTGCAGAGTACTGGATCAAGCATAAGGAGGCGATCTGCACCATGGTGCTCAGTGCTGCACTCGATCCGCACTGGAGGCACCACTACCGATCACTCAAGGCGCTGACCAATGAGTACACCGGGATCAGCCCGGACGACATGGAGGTACTGGACATCGTCGGCTGGCGCAATGTCTGTCTCACTCGGATCTGTCTCGCACAGCTCCGGCTTCGTCACCCCGATGAGACCGAGCCCGGAGATCTGCCTCTGGTGCAGGACTACCTGGATCAGCGAGTGGGTGCCTAAGAATAGACAGCATCTATTAGGACTAATTACAACGACAGAATTAGTTGTATATCAGAAAAAAGGTATATTTGTACAGAAGATAGAGGGGAGACTCCCTATCATGACAAGCACTAAACCAAGGACTATAACAAGACAGAAAACAGTAATTATGAGCAGCAATAACAACTCCGGCGTGAAGTTTATGCTTGGTCTCCTCGTGGGATCAGCTGTGGGCGCCGCCATTGCCTACCTCTCTGATGAGGGCCGCCGCAACCACCTGATTGATGACGTTTCTGACACCGCTGACAAGGTGAAGAGCAACGTCAAGGACGCCTACTACGAGAGCCGCATCCGTGCCCGTAAGGCGGGACGTGACCTCTCCCGTTACGTGGATGATATCAAGGGCGATGCCGAGGACATCTACTCTACCGTTAAGGACTCCGCCTCTCAGCTGGGTAATAAGGTAAAGGACTCCGCTCAGAAGGTCGCAGACCTGACTGACGAGGAGCTCGAGGACCTGAAGGCTGAGGCCAAGGAGGAGAAGGATAAGCTGACCGAGGAGGCCAAGAAAAAGATCAACAAGGACTAACCCCCTTGCTGCTTAGAGCCACTTATCTTCAGATGGGATGGTCGAAGTATCCTCCAGAGGGTTCTTCGCTATCCCATTTGTCTTTTATCTCGTAAAGAATAAACCTTACGTGAAGGTATATATATGGCAAAGACAGTCAAGCAAATCATTGATGAAGTAAAGTCTGACGCTCTCACACTCTTGGATGCCAAGCGCGAGCTGGTGAAGCTCCAGGCAATCGAGAAGGGCGTCCCTGCCGGAGTGAGGGGAGTCTACTACTTGATCATGGCGGTCGTCGGGCTGACGGCACTCTTTTTCCTCCAGGTGGTCATTGCCCTTCTTTTTGCGATGATCTTTGCCTCCGACCTCTGGGGCGCCTACGAGACGGTATCCTCTATGGCAGCAGGATTTGGCTGTCTGGTAGGACTATTCCTGCTGATCGAGCTCATTCTCTTACTGCTCCGCAAGCCGATCATCGGTGCACTGGAGGAGAAGATCATCACCGAGCAGCTGGATCGGCTGGAGGAGCAGGAGCATGAGGAGGCGGGCGAAGCACGTCGCGAGACCGCTACGGTCACGATGGTGGCCGATGTCACCGATGTCCACGGCGAGTCTGTGATACCCGGCACCGAGAGGGAGGATCATCCCGTCGTGGAGGTGCATCAGTATAGAGAGGAGGACGACCTCCGGGACCAGTAACCACCTATCACTCACAGATAGAGAGACGACACTATGAGCACCAAAGCATACAAGCCGGACTACAAGAGCCGACTGGAGGCACAGAAGCACCGACTGGAGAGCCGATCGGAGGAGAGTAAGATGAGGATACTCAATAACGTCGACTATCTCCGCACCGATGGAGTCGAAGTAGCCAAGGGAGAGGCTCTGAGGGCACTCGCCGACAAGAGTCCCATGACAGCCAAGCTGGTGGGCTCCGCACTCGGCATCAAGGCTCCCGCCGCCGCTCCACGCACTCGCATCATCCGCATGAATCCCGATGGGGAGGGGCAGCTGCATGAGCGCAGTCGCCTTGTGGATCTTCGGCAGGATCAGGAGAGCGATAAGCTCTCCATTATGGATAAGATCAAAGACTCATCTTGGTCCTCACTGCTCCAGGAGGTGATCCTCCCCGCCGGACTGGCCGTGGGCAGCAGTCTCCTACTTGCCGGCACTCTGAGAGGAGCCGGGAGCGGTCTGCGTGGCATAGCTAAGGGGATCTTCAAAGGAATAGGAAAAGGCGTATTCAAACTCTAAAAACGGACGACAAACCGATTTTTTTAATTATATTTGTCCATCGAAAGATGGATGATTGCGGATCACACCGCAGTCTCTACAACAATTGACACCAGTAACTGATTTCACATAACAGACAATCACTATGATCAAAGTAGCTATCAACGGCTTTGGCCGTATCGGTCGCTGTGCCTTCCGCGCAGCTCAGAAGCACGACAACATCGAGATCGTTGCCATCAATGACCTCCTAGACGTCGACTACCTCGCTTACATGCTGAAGTACGACACCATGCACGGTAGGTTTGAGGGTGAGGTGGACTGCGATAAGGAGAACAACCTCCTGATCGTAAATGGCAAGAAGATCCGCTGCACCGCAGAGACCGATGCTGCTAACTGCAAGTGGGACGAGGTCGGCGCCGAGTACGTACTCGAGTGCACCGGCTTCTACCTCACCAAGGAGAAGAGCGACGCTCACCTCAGAGGCGGTGCCAAGTATGTCATCATGAGTGCTCCCTCCAAGGACGACACCCCTATGTTCGTCATGGGCGTGAATAACAAGACCTACGAGAAGGGCACCAAGATCGTCTCCAACGCCAGCTGCACCACCAACTGCCTCGCACCCCTCGCTAAGGTGCTGCACGACAACTTTGGCATCAAGGATGGCCTCATGACCACCGTACACTCCACCACCGCTACCCAGAAGACCGTCGATGGTCCCTCCAAGAAGGACTGGCGTGGTGGTCGTGCTGCCGCCGGCAACATCATCCCCTCCTCTACCGGTGCTGCTAAGGCTGTAGGTAAGGTAATCCCCTCTCTCAATGGCAAGCTGACCGGTATGTCTCTCCGCGTGCCTACTCTGGACGTCTCTGTCGTTGACCTGACCGTCAACCTCGAGAAGTCCGCCACCTACGAGGAGATCTGCAAGGCTATGAAGGAGGCCAGCGAGGGCGAGATGAAGGGCATCCTCGGCTACACTGAGGAGGCTGTCGTTTCTTCCGACTTCCTCGGCGACACCCACACCTCCATCTTTGACGCCACCGCAGGTATTGCTCTGACCGACACCTTCGTAAAGGTACTCTCCTGGTACGACAACGAGATCGGTTACTCCAATAAGCTCATCGAGCTCTGCGAGTACATGGCTAAGGTGAATGCCTAAGTAACCAGATCACACAAGCTACTCCCCCACCCGGAGGAGTAGAGCAGAAAAGGGGGCTGTGTTGACTTCGGTCGACACAGCCCCTTTTCTTATTCTCACTTCAAGCAAGAGATCCCCTACTCACCTCTGAGGAGCGAGAGTATGGTTCTGCTCAGATTCGTCCGAGCCACTTCCGGTCTCATCGCTACATCCAGCGGGGTTCCGGGTGGATTGATACAGGCGACACGATCGAAGCCGGCAGCCAGCAGCTTATCCCTCGCTTCGATCCGACCAGCCACGAGCCAGGTAGGCACTCCGGCAAATCGGGCGCGTCTCATGATGCCGTAGGGCAACTTCCCCATCAGCGTCTGCTCATCTGCACTCCCCTCACCGGTGATCACACAGTCGGCACCGAGGATAAGGTCATCAAAGTGCAAGTACTCCAGCAGCAGGTCGATCCCGGAGCGACACTCCGCCGCGAGGAATTGCATAAAGGCATAACCGAGGCCGCCAGCCGCCCCCGCTCCCGGCACGTCGCTACGATCGTAGCCGAAGTGGTCAGCAGCACGTGCTGCCAGCTCCCGCATCCTGCTCTCGATCAGCGAGACCATCACAGGGGTCGCACCCTTCTGCGGAGCAAAGACGTGAGCCGCACCGTGAGGACCACAGAGAGGATTAGTGACATCACTCGCCAAGACAAAGTGACAGTCACACAATACTTCACTAAGTGCCTCTCGCCCGACCCCGAGAGCGTCAGCCAGCGCCTGCAGCATACCCACCCCACCATCGCAGGTGGCAGTACCGCCCAGCCCCACGATGAAGCGTTGGCATCCTCGCCGGTAAGCATCGGCGACCATCTCACCAACCCCATACGAGGATGCCACGAGCGGATTACGCCGATCCGGCGGGACAAGGTGGAGTCCCACAGCACGGGCAGACTCGATGAGCGCCACCCCCTCCCTCGTGACCCCGTACGCAGCGGTGATCGCTCGCCCCAGCGGATCCCTCACCCAGAGAGAGACCCGCTCGCCCCCCATCACCGACAGAAATGCATCCAGCATCCCCTCCCCGCCGTCCGAGACAGGGACTGAGATCACCTCGGCATCCGGTTCGCAGCTGATGATCGCCTCAGAGACGACCGCCTCAGCCTCCGGCGAAGTGAGGCACCCCTTGAAGGAGTCTATGACCAATAGATATCTTTCCATTGCGATCACAATATAGCGAGAAAGTCCTGCCCTGAAAAAGCCGGTGCCGACATACGGTGGGATCGCATTAGAGTCTTTGACCTCACGTCATTCACCTAATCACGGACGAGAAGAGCCAGTGTATTGGTTATCAGAGAGAAGAGATCCGTTACTTCTATTACCGATATTAGTGTTATCTATTACCGGGTTTAGTGTCGACTAATACCGGGTTTAGTGATCACTAATACCGGTATTAGTCTGAGGGCGGACTCCTCCGGCAAGTTTTCACCGCAGTAAGTCTACTTAATTGACCACTTCTGATTACATTTGTGGTTAGAACGATTTCAAGAGAGCAATATGGACAAAACGATCACAAGCAGCGGCAATATCAGAGCCATCGGCGTACTCACCTCTGGCGGAGATGCGCCAGGCATGAATCCCGCCATACGTGCGGTCACCCGCACCGCTATATACAATGGGATCAAGGTATTTGGTATCTACCAGGGATACAAGGGGCTGATAGATGACGAGATCAAGGAGCTGGCGACGGAGGATGTCAGCAACATCATCCAGAGGGGAGGCACTTTCCTGAAGACCGCACGCTGCAAGGAATTCATGACCGATGAGGGGAGCCAAAAGGCGTACGACAACCTCATGAAGCACGGGATCGACGCCCTGGTGGTGATCGGCGGCGACGGTTCGCTCAGCGGTGCCCGGAAGTTTGCCAGCGACCACAATTACCCCGTCGTCGGCATCCCCGGGACGATCGACAACGACCTTGGCGGGACCGACCAGACGATCGGCTACGCCACGGCGCTCAATACGATCATGGACGCCGTCGACAAGCTTCGCGACACTGCTAGCTCGCACAATCGCCTCTTCATCGTGGAGGTGATGGGACGTGATGCGGGATTTCTGGCACTCAATGGAGCGATCGCCAGCGGAGCTGAGGTGGCGGTGATACCGGAGTTTAAGAGCTCGATGGATCAGATGAATCGGATGGTGGAGAATGGATTCCGGAAGACGAAGAACTCAGCCATCGTCCTCGTAGCCGAGAGTCCCGCCACCGGTGGTGCTCAGGCTCTCATCGAGAGGATCCACGAGTCGCACCCTCAGTGGGAGGCTCGCGCCGTGATCCTGGGACACATCCAGCGCGGCGGCAGTCCGGTCGCCGGGGATCGTATCCTTGCGAGCCGACTGGGCGTAGCTGCTGTGGACGCACTCCTCGACGGGCAGCGCAATATCATGGTCGGCATCCGAGACAATAGAGTCGTCTACATCCCCTTCTCCAGCGCCATCAAGGGTGCCAAGACGATCAGCGAGGAGGACTACCGTGTGCTCAGTATACTATCACTATAAATCTCACATAACCTATGCAAGTATCGGCCAAGACACCCCGCATACTCAACCCCCATTATAGCTCCGGGAAAGATCCTCTGAAGTACCTCCTCTTTGCCGTCGACCTCGATGGCACTCTGGTGACGAACGACAAGCAGATCACTCCCGCCACCGCCAATGCCATCCGAGAGATCCTCGAGATGGGCATGACCGTCGCTCTGGTCTCGGGGAGACCCACCTTTGGCTGCGAGCACATTGCCGAACAGCTGCAGTTGGACAAGTATGGCGGGTACATCATTTCCTATAATGGTGCCAAGATCACCTCCTGCATGGACAATGATGTGCTCACCCGGTCCACCATCTCTCGGGAGACGGTCGGTGAGCTCTACGACTTCCTTAAGGGCTACCCCGTGACGATGATGACTTACACACGCCACGAGATCATCACGGAGGATGCTGACAGCCCTTACGTCCGTCAGGAGAGCCAGATAGACAACGGCATGCCAATCCGACAAGTGCCTAATCTCAAGGATGCACTCGTGAGAGATCCCTACAAGTGCGGTATCGCCGGGGATCCGGAGGTGATAGGGAAGCTGGCGATCGAGCTACAGGAGCGATTTAGAGGTAAGCTGAATGCGATCCTCTCCGGTCCGATATTCATCGAGGCGATGAGTCCCTATGTGGACAAGGGGAAGGCACTCAGCTTCCTCATGTCCGAGATGGGGGTCAAGCGAGGTCAGGTGATCGCCGTCGGTGATGCCAACAACGACATCCCGATGCTCCAGGCTGCCGGGCTGGGAGTGGCGATGGCGAATGCCAATGAGATGGTCAAGCAGGTGTCGGACTACGTCACCACCTCCAACGAGGAGGAGGGCATCCAGCACCTGCTCAATAAGTATGTGCTGCATCCTGAGGGGGCTACCGAACATCCTGAGGTGGACTTCATCAATGCGATGCAGAAGGATACCCTCATGGAGACACTCGGCATGAAGTGCATGCTCCTCGAGGAGGGCTATGTGGAGTGCACGATGCCGGTCGATCGGCGCACCTGCCAGCCGATGGGGATCCTCCATGGCGGCGCCTCACTCGCTCTCGCGGAGACGATAGCCGGCTATGGGTCGGTCTACCTGCTGAGTCAGGACGAGACGATGGTAGGTATGCAGGTGAGCGGCAGCCACGTGCACTCTGCCCGGCTCGGCAATACGCTGACCGCCAAGGCGCGGATCATACACCGGGGACGCTCCACTCACCTCTGGGATGTAGAGATCTACACTGAGATGGGGACCTTGGTATCATCGGTCCGGGTACTCAATAGCATCCTGCACAAGCGGTAGTTTTTCGTTTCTTTTAGTACATTTGACCGTCGCAAAGGGTTTAGAGCTCGTTGCAACCTTTAATTTAGAATAGATGAGTAGCGTAGCTCCTAAGCAGAGCTACACACGCATCCTCAGGCGTGCCATCGCTCACCTCTCTCCCTGTGCCGGAGACGGTGCCGAGAGGGTGTGCTACTAACTTTACTTGTAATGATATGGACACGATCATCATCGTTGCTTCATTTGCGGTCGGCATGCTCATCGGAGCGCTGATCAACCGACGAACCAAGAGGCTCACAGTCCCCTCCTGGCTCTCCTCAGTCATCATCTGTATCCTGCTCTTCCTGCTTGGGATCGAGATCGGGAGCGACCACGAGGCGATCAATTCGCTCGGTCAGATCGGCATCTCAGCCCTTCTGCTCACGATCGGGGCTGTGGTCTGCAGCGTCCTGCTCGGATGGGGAATGTGGCGATTTATTGGGAAGTATATGGATAAGAAAAATCAGCCATCACATAAGCAATGAAAGACAGCCTGATCATCTTTGCCTGCCTCATCGGCGGCGGACTCGTGGGGTACTTTATGGGGGACAACGTCCCCGCGATCCTGCTCGACTCACGGACCTCGATGTTTGTGATCTACATTCTCCTCTTCGTCATCGGACTAAACCTTGGTACCGACATGGAGAAGGTGAAGCTCATGCTCAAGATGCCGTGGATCATCTGGACGCTCCCCGTCTTTACCTGCATCGGTAGTATCGGTGGAGCCGCCTTTATGACCCTATTTACCCCGGGCATCTCAGGACTGGAGGGTGCTGCCATCGGCGCCGGTCTCGGGTGGTACTCCCTCTCGAGTATCATCATCGGATCCTACGGCGCCGCCTCTCTCGCCACCGTTGCGCTGATCTCAAATATCATACGTGAGGCGACCGCGCTCCTTATGGTCCCTCTCATCGGGAATAAGATCGGTCCTATGGCCTCCATCTCTCTCTGCGGAGCCAATAGCGCTGACGTCTGTCCTGGTGCCGGTGCTGGTGGGATTCTTCTGCGAGCTCATCTATGTGATCTAAGGAATACAATTGTTTCACTCAATATTACTCCGAAACTTATGGACAAAACCATGAAGCTGCTCGCGGTGTCGCTCCTGACACTGGCAGCTCCCCTCGCCGCCCTGGGACAGGCGGAGGATGCGGGATGGATCAGAAACACCGCCATCAGCCCCGATGGGAAAGTGATTGCCTTTACCTACCAGGGGGACATCTTCACTGTACCGGTGAGTGGCGGTACCGCTACGCAGATCACGTCCAATCCTGCGTACGACACGGCACCGGTATGGAGTCCGGACGGGCAGAGCATCGCCTTCTCGTCCGACCGAGAGTTCGGCACCTTCCACGTCTATCTCACCTCCCGACAGGGCGGGCAGGCAAGGAAGCTAACCTACATCAATGGCAAGACCCAGACGCCGGTGGCCTTCTTAGACAATGAGACCGTCCTCTATGAGTGCGGCTATCGTCCTACTAAGGAGTCGGGTATCTTCCCCGGCGGCTCCTTCTCGCAGGTCTACAAGATCAAGACCAACGGCGGGCGGCCACACCTCTTCTCTGCATTTACGATGAAGATGCCGTCGATCAATCGCACCGACGGGCGGATCCTCTTTACCGACTTCAAGGGGTACGAGGATCCTCTGCGCAAGCACCACAAGTCGCCTGTCGCCAGAGATATATGGATGTGGACTCCGGATGGAAGCATGGGTAAGTATGCTAAGATCACTGCCTTTGAGGGCGAGGATCGCAATGCCATCTGGCTCCCGGGTGAGGAGGCTTTCCTCTTCCTGAGTGAGCGGGACGGCAACTTCAATGTCTACCGTGCCACTCTCACTGACCCGACCCACCCCACTCAGCTGACCAACTTCGAGAAGCACCCGGTCCGCAATCTCTCGATGGACAATAGTGGTAACGTCGCCTTCTCCTGGAATGGTCGACTCTACTATATGCCCAAGGGCGGAGAGGCGAAGCAGCTTCCGGTGCAGGTGATTGCCGACAACAGCAAGCAGGAGAAGCTCTTCCAGACTTACCGGACAGGCGCATCTGAGGCCAAGCTCTCTCCTAATAATAAGGAGTACGCCTTTATCGTCCATGGCGATGTCTATGTCGCCAATACCGAGTACGGCACCACGAAGCGGATCACCAATACTCCGGAGCAGGAGCGGGACCTGACCTTCAGCCCCGACGGTCGCACCCTCGTCTACTCCTCTGAGCGGGAGGATCAGTGGAATCTCTACCAGACCACCATCAAGCGGTCGGACGAGAAGACCTTTACCTACGCTACCGAGCTGGAGGAGAAGAAGCTGACCCACGAGAAGGAGGTACCTGCCTTCCAGCCGGTCTTCAGCCCCGACGGCAAGAAGATCGCCTACCTAAGGGATCGCGCTGCAGTCTACTGCCTCGACCTTGCCAGCGGCAAGAGCACCGAGGTGCTTAATAAGAAGTACAACTACTCCTACTCTGACGGTGACCAGTGGTTTACCTGGAGTCCCGACTCGAGGCATATCCTGACCAACTTCATGGGCAATGGAGGCTGGAATAACGCCGATGTCGCTCTCGTCAAGGCGGACGGCTCCGGAGAGCTGGTCAATCTCACCGAGACCGGATACAATGCCGTCGGTGCTCGCTTTGTCCTCGACGGTAAGGCGATCGCCTACTACTGCGACTACGCCGGCTACCGTAGCCACGGCTCTTGGGGCTCTCAGACGGACATCTACCTGATGTTCCTCGATCAGGACGCATACGACCGCTTCCTGCTCGACAAGGAGGAGCGCGAGGTACTCCTGAAGGACAAGGATGAGAAGAAGGAGAGCGCAGATAAGAGCGATAAGAAAAAGGGAAAGAAGGATAAGAAGAGCAAGGATGAGGACAAGGTAAAGCCTCTCGTCTTCGACTTCTCCAATCGCGACAAGCGTATCGTCCGCATCACCCGTACGAGTGGCTCTCAGTCTGACTTCGCCGTGACCCCGGAGGGAGACAAGTTCTACTACCTCGCCTCCTTCGACGGGAAGACTAACCTTTACTGTCTCGACCTGGAAGAAGATCGAGGGTAGGGACATCACTCCCCTCTCCTACTCTGCTCGCTTCGAGTACTCCCCAGCTAAGGAGCGGGAGTACATCTACGACCATATGGTTCGTCAGGTGGAGAATAAGTTCTACGATGCTAATCTCCATGGCGTAGACTGGAAGGGCTACTCCGACAGCTATCGTGAGATCCTGCCTTTCATCAATAACAACTATGACTTCGCCGAGCTCTGCAGTGAGCTCCTCGGCGAGCTCAATGGCTCCCACACCGGTATGCGTTACTTCGGTGGTGCCTCCTCCGTTCGTACCGCATCTCTCGGACTCTTTTACGACGACAGCTACGAGGGTGAGGGTGCGAAGATCACCGAGGTGATCGTCGGTGGTCCCTTCGACCGCGCCAAGTCGATTGCCAAGCCGGGAGTCATTGTCCTCAAGATCAATGGTACCACCATCTCCAAGGATCTCCCGATCGAGCATTACCTGAATGGTCTGTCCGGACAGCGTACGATCGTGACGCTCAGGGATGAGAGCGGCAAGGAGGTCGAGGAGTCCGTCGTACCCATCTCACTCGGTCGGGAGTCGTCTCTCCTCTACGACCGATGGGTAGACCGTCGTGCAGCCCTGACTGAGAAGTGGAGCAATGGTCGCGTCGGCTATGTCCACATCGAGGGAATGGATAGCGGATCCTTCCGTCGGGTATTCAGCAAGATGCTCGGCAAGTACCGCGGCTGCGATGCGATCGTCGTCGACACGCGTCACAATGGCGGTGGCTGGCTGCACAATGATGTGGCGATCCTGCTTAGTGGCAAGGAGTACGCACGCTTCCAGCCAAGAGGTCAGTACATCGGCTCCGAGCCCTTCATGCAGTGGTACAAGCCCTCCAATATGCTGGTGAGCGAGGACAATTACTCCGACGCCTACGGCACCCCCTGGACCTACCAGACTCTGAAGCTCGGTAAGCTGGTCGGTACCCCCGTTGCCGGTACCATGACCGCCGTATGGTGGGAGACGCAGGTCAATGAGGATCTCGTCTTCGGTATCCCACAGGTGACGATGACCGGGACGGACAACCTCGCCCGAGAGAACCGTGCCATCTATCCTGAGATCACGGTCTACAACTCGCCCGAGGACTTCCTGACTGACAACGACCTCCAGCTCAAGGCAGCCATCGATGACCTCATCCAGAGAGTAGACTCCGCCAAGAAGTAAGGAGCTACAGTATTATGCAGAGTGGCAGCGCCTCTATTCCGAGACGCTGCCACTCTTTCTTTTACCATCAGGAGCAAAAAAAGAGACTCTACAAGCGAATGTAAAGTCTCCGTAGGGTGCCCAAAGAGGTTCGAACTCTCGACATCTGGAACCACAATCCAGCGCTCTACCAACTGAGCTATGGGCACCATAATACTTCCACGAAATCCTTCCCAGAAGCGTAGTGCAAAGGTACAATATAATTCCTTCCCCTGCAATAGCGCCCGGTCGGCCTTATCGCGCAAAGTCCGGACGGTGAAGAGCATAAGACACCGGCACTTTGGGGATGGAGACCACCCGACTGAGAGCTCCATTTTGCTATCTTTATTACACAAAATGGCGCCGTTCGCCTGATATTCACCAGGAAAAGACGGTTTTATCTACTTTTTAGTGATGATTTATATTGTAATTCAATAAAAGTTCTTACATTTGAGCACGTAGAAGAGGTGTCATAGAGCGCATTAGCGGTCTGTCACCTTCTCACACAGACATGCACTAAATTTATACATATTCACAACCAACACCATTTTATCATGAACAAGACCGAATTCATTGAGGCAGTAGCCAAGAAGGGTGAGATGACCAAGGCTGATGCCAAGAAGGCTGTCGCAGCTTTCTGTGACGTCATTGCAGATCAGATGAAGAAGGACGAGAGAGTGACCATCATCGGCTTCGGATCCTTCTACACCACAGAGCGTGCCGCTCGCACCGGCATAAATCCCCAGACTGGCAAGAAGATGCAGATCGCTGCTCGCAAGTCTGTAAAGTTTAAGCCCGGCTCCGGACTGGATCTCAAGAAGTAATCTTCACATCGATGATCCGGTAACGTAAGGATCTCTACTCCTTACCTTACCAAGCACACTTAAGCGTGAGCCTGACTATCAGTCGGGCTCACGCCATTTTTTGTCCCCATCCCCCATCCCATCTGTCGGATATTGAGTCCCGGGCTGACACATTTTACAAGGGTCCGTCAGGAGCCGGAAGACTTGGCATAAGGTTTGTAAGTATGTGGGTGCAGGCTCACCGCGCAGGCGAGACTACACTGAAAGAGACAACAAACTAATAATATATAGAGATAGAAATGGGAAAGATTATCGGAATCGACTTAGGTACAACCAACTCGTGTGTGGCTGTACTCGAGAATAAGGAGCCCGTCGTGATTACTAATAGCGAGGGCAAGAGGACCACACCGAGTGTGGTCGCATTCGTGGACGGTGGTGAGCGCAAGGTGGGAGATCCTGCCAAGCGTCAGGCAATCACTAACCCTCAGCACACGATCTACTCCATCAAGCGCTTCATGGGAGAGAGATACTCCCAGATCGAGAAGGAGGCATCTCGCATGCCCTACAAGGTCGTAGCGAGTGGCAACGATCTGCCTCAGGTAGACATCAATGGACAGATGTACACCCCGCAGGAGATCTCCGCGATGGTGCTCCAGAAGATGAAGCAGACCGCAGAGGACTACCTCGGCGAGGCTGTGACGGAGGCTGTCATCACCGTACCTGCATACTTCAGTGACTCTCAGCGTCAGGCCACTAAGGAGGCCGGTGAGATCGCCGGGCTCAACGTACGCCGCATCGTCAATGAGCCTACTGCCGCTGCTCTGGCATATGGTCTCGACAAGAGCGATAAGGATATGAATATTGCCGTCTTTGACTTAGGCGGTGGTACGTTCGATATCTCCATCCTCGAGCTCGGCGACGGGGTCTTCGAGGTGAAGAGTACCAATGGTGACACTCACCTCGGCGGTGACGACTTCGACCACGCCATCATGGACTGGCTGGCAGATGACTTCCTCAGCACTGAGAATGTCGATCTCCGTAAGGACCCGATGGCTCTGCAGCGTCTCAAGGACGCCGCCGAGAAGGCTAAGATCGAGCTCTCCAGCACCACCTCGACGGAGATCAACCTCCCCTACATCACCTCTGTGGACAATGTGCCTAAGCACTTGGTGAAGACGCTGACGAGGGCTCAGTTTGAGCAGCTCTGCCACGACATCATCCAGCGCTGTATCGAGCCGGTGAATAAGGCGCTTGCCGATGCCGGACTCTCCGCCTCTGACATTAATGATGTCATCCTCGTAGGTGGATCCACCCGTATCCCTGCCATCCAGGATCTGGTGAAGAAGCTCTTCAATCAGGAGCCCTCCAAGGGCGTCAATCCTGACGAGGTAGTCGCCCTCGGCGCTGCCATCCAGGGTGGTGTGCTCAGCGGAGATGTGAAGGATGTCCTCCTCCTCGACGTCACCCCGCTCTCACTCGGTATCGAGACCATGGGCGGTGTGATGACCAGGCTGATCGACGCCAATACCACCATCCCGACGAAGAAGTCTCAGATCTTCACCACCGCAGCAGACAACCAGCCCTCTGTGGAGATCCATGTGCTCCAGGGTGAGCGTCCCATGTCGAAGGACAATAAGTCCCTCGGGAAGTTTAATCTCGACGGCATCCTCCCTGCCAAGCGTGGTGTGCCTCAGATCGAGGTGACCTTCGACATCGATGCCAATGGTATCGTCAACGTATCCGCTCGCGACAAGGGGACCGGCAAGGAGCAGAAGATCCGCATCGAGGCATCCAGCGGTCTCTCTCAGGAGGAGATCGATCGTATGAAGGCTGAGGCAGAGGCTAATGCCGACAACGATAAGAAGGAGAAGGAGAAGATCGATAAGCTCAATCAGGCCGACAGCGTGATCTTCCAGACCGAGAACCAGCTCAAGGATCTCGGCGACAAGATCCCCGCGGACGAGAAGTCCAAGATCGAGGCTGCACTCAGTAAGCTCAAGGAGGCACACAAGGCTCAGGACATTGCAGGTATCGACACCGCCATGGAGGAGCTGAATACGATCTTCCAGAGTCTCTCTGCCCAGATGTATGGCCAGCAGGGCGGTGATGCCCAGCAGGGTGCTCCGGGGGCAGGTCAGCAGACCACCACGGGAGGCAGTGCTTCCTCAGACAACTCCGGAGAGGGTGACGTCAAGGACGCAGACTTCGAGGAGGTGTGATCAAGCACTCATTTATTACGATAGGGACATGAGGTGATTTAACTTCAGCAGATCCCAGTAGTCAAAAGACCCATAGGTTCCGCCTGTGGGTCTTTTTTTGCGCGAAGAGGGAGCAAATCTATTATCGGGTTTAGTGACAACTAATACCGGTAAAGCTTCGGACTAATACCGGTATTAGTTTTCACTTTATCCGGAGCGGGTGGGAAGCGCGACTCTCACTGCCTCTCTCGCAAGAAGTGATAACCTACGTTTTTGGTACCTTTACCCACCTATAATTTGCCCTTAGTAGAGAATGAGCAAAAGCAAGTTAGAGAAATTTGCCGAGATCGACCGGCTGACCAATGTCCTTCAGTACCCCTTCGAGACACTTCGGAGGGAGGGGATGACCTTCCCCCACAAGGGACACTGGTCGGATGAGGTCTTCCGTAATGGAAACCCGATCATACTGGAGCTCGGCTGTGGGAGAGGCGAGTACACCGTGGAGCTGGGGCGCACCTATCGGGATCACAACTTCATCGGCATGGACATCAAGGGAAACCGCCTCTGGGCGGGAGCCAAGACTGCCGACGAGGAGGGGCTGGAGAATGTGCGCTTCCTGAGGGCTGAGATAGAGTTTATAGAGACCTTCTTTGCCCCGGGCGAGATCTCCGAGATATGGCTCACCTTCCCCGACCCGCAGATGCGCAAGAGCAGGCGGCGACTCACCTCGCCCCGCTTCATGTCCATGTACCGTCAGATCCTGGCAGAGCCGTCGGTGCTGCATCTCAAGACCGACTCGCAATTCCTCTTCCGCTACACCGAGGCGGTGGCTGAGGTCAATGGGCTGACGATCGAGGAGCGGATGACGGACGTCGGCGAGGAGGCCACGCCGGACTCCCCTCTCCGGACGATACAGACCTACTACGAGCAGCAGTGGATCGCCCGAGGGATCTCGATCAAGTACCTGCGACTGCTGCTGGATCAGCTGCCTGAGGATCCGGCTGAGCCGGAGGTGGAGATAGAGCCGGACAGCTACAGGAGCTACGGTCGGTCCAGGCGATCCGAGGTGGTGGGCAAAGGAATCCAAGAAGAATAATCACAAGAGTAGAGATGCCATATATCACACTATACCCGGCGCTGATCCGGGATGCACTGAAGAGCGTCCGATACCCGGGCGAGGAGTCGGACATCGTCACCTCAGGGATGGTGGAGGACAATATCAGGATCGAGGAGAATAAGGTCTCCCTCTCCATCCGCTTCAAGAAAAGTCGGGATCCCTTCCACAAGAGTGTCCTAAGGGCAGCGGAGGAGGCGCTGAAGCGAGAGATCTCGCCCGACCTCGAGGTGGAGATCACACCCCTATTTCCCGACCCCACACCCACAACCGATGAGGAACCGCCACTACAGGGGGTAAAGAATATCATTGCCATCGCCTCCGGCAAGGGAGGCGTCGGTAAGAGCACCGTGACGACCAATCTCGCAGTGTCGCTGGCCGCTCTCGGATACAGCGTGGGACTGCTGGATGCGGACATCTTCGGTCCCTCTATCCCCCGTATGCTCGGGGTGCAGGAGTACAGGCCATGGCTCGACGAGGTGGACGGCAAGGAGCTGATCCACCCGGCGGAGGCGTATGGGGTCAAGGCTCTCTCCATCGGACACTTTGTCGACTCGGATCAGGCACTCGCCTGGCGCGGATCCATGGCATCCAATGCCCTCGGACAGCTGATCCGCGAGGGAAACTGGGGCGAGCTGGACTATCTCCTCCTCGACCTCCCTCCCGGCACGTCGGACATACAGCTGACACTGGTCCAGACACTTCCCATCACGGGGGCGATCATCGTGACTACTCCTCAGAGCGTGGCCACGGACGATGCGATCAAGGCGATCAACCTCTTCCGCCTGGATCAGGTCTCTGTGCCGATCCTCGGTGTGGTGGAGAATATGTCATGGTTTACCCCTGCCGAGCTGCCGGATCACAAGTACCATATCTTCGGCGAGGGCGGCGGAGAGGCTCTGGCAGAGCTCACCGGGAGTACGCTGCTGGGACAGATCCCTCTCGTGCAGAGCGTACGCGAAGGAGGTGACGAGGGTAAGCCGGTCGCCTTACGAGAGACGGTTTCGGGGCTTGCATTCCGTCACGTGGCAGAGCAGATGATCGGAGCGGTAGAGGAGCGCAACAGGCTGCTCCCTCCGACCCATCAGGTAAAGGTCAATAAGTAACATCAAGATACATTTTATCAGGAACGTCATGTCAAATAGCACTTCCTACAGGCGAAGCGATGGCAAGTCGATGCTCGGCTTCCTCAAGGGGGTCAATCCCGCTGTCTACCTATTTGGAGCCACTGTGCTGGCACTCATCTTAGCCAACTCCCCCTGGAGCAGTTACTACTTCTCGCTACTTGAGACTCCGATCAATCTTCAGATAGGAGACTGGCAGGTCTTTAGCCACCACGGGAGGACGATGAACCTGGGCGAGTTTATCAATGATGCCCTGATGTGTTTCTTCTTCTTCTCCGTAGGTCTGGAGATCAAGCATGAGATGGTGGGCGGGTCCCTGTCGGACTTCAAGACGGCAAACCTGCCGGTCCTGGCGGCCATCGGTGGTATGGTGATACCGGTCGCCTGCTTCGCTCTTGTGGAGAGCGGCAACCCCACTGTACTGAGAGGTGCCGCTATCCCGATGTCGACAGATATCGCCTTCTCCCTCGCTGCTCTCGGACTGCTTGGCAGTCGTGTACCTACGACGCTGAAGGTATTCCTGATGGCGCTGGCCGTCGTGGACGATATCGGCGGGATCCTTGTCATTGCGATCTTCTACTCTGAGGGACTGGCTCTACTCCCGCTACTGCTCGCCGCAGCCCTGCTGATATTCACGCGCTACTGCGGTCAGAAGGGGGTGTATCAGCAGTGGTTTTACTACCTGATGTTCTTCTTCGTCTGGCTCTGCTTCCTCCACGGGGGCATACACACGACGATCGCCGGCGTACTGCTCGCCTTCTGCGTGCCTTACGTCCCGATGGGTATACCGAAGGATCTGATGGACCAGATCAATGTGGCCAGGCAGCACTTCGACACCTATCCTGTGGAGCACAGCAAGAATAGAGTCTACATGTCTGCCTCACAGCTCGACACACTCACGCAGCTGCGCAACACCTTATCCAAGGTGGTCAGCCCGGTGCAGCGGATGAATGTCAACATCAGCCCCTTCGTGAATTATGTCGTGCTGCCGCTCTTTGCCTTCTCCAATGCCGGTATCGCACTCGGAGATGTGCCGCGGGATCTTCCTCTTCACCTGGCTCTTCACGAAGCTCGGCGTGGTCAGCTTCCCTCCGGGTATGACAAAGCGAAATCTCCTCGGCATAGGGATGTTTGCCGGTATCGGCTTTACCGTATCTCTCTTCGTAGCGACCCTTGCCTACCCCGCATCGCTCGGTGCCATCGGTGTCGAGTATCTCAATGACGCCAAGCTCGGTATCCTCCTCGGGAGCTTGATCTCAGGTGTCGTCGCCTACTACTACATGCGTGCTGTGCTGAATAAGGAGGTAAAGGAGGGGCGTGGTGCCGCCAGCCCGGAGTATCAGGCTTACCTGAAGACTCAGTCCGGTCATCCTCAGGAAGAGAAGTGACTTATAATAGATGAGTAGAGGAGATCATCAGATACTCAAGTCCGTACTTCTCCTCCTCGCTGCGTCAGGACTTGCCTTTGGGGTAACTTTTACCCTGAGAGAGCTCTTCCCCTCCCTTGGGGTCAAGGTATTCAACCCTCTGAGTGACCTCTTCCCCACACCGGGAGGAGAGGTGGCTCAGGGGGTCGATACGCCGCCCGAGGATCCTCTGCTGGCCGAGGCGATGCGGCGCGACAGCCTCGAGCGTCTCGAAAGTGAAGCGGTAGAGGAGGCAACGGATACGCTGCAAGTAGACAGTATCGTGAAGCGAACCGCTGCCGGACTGATCCCGATAGGACTGACCGACTACTCGGGAGGGACGGCGCTCACCCGACTGAGGGAGATCCTCGCAGAGGCGGGGGATCAGCCGGTCAATGTGGCATTCCTCGGCGACTCCTTTATCGAGGGGGATATCTTAGTGGAGCACTTCCGCGAGGCTCTCCAGACGCGCTACGGAGGCGGGGGAGTCGGCTATGTGCCACTCACCTCCGTCACGGCACGCTTCCGACAGACGATCAAGCACCGCTTCTCGGGGTCGTGGGTGGATGATAATGCCCTCAAGCACCCGCGGGGCAGCCACTTCCTGATCACCGGATCCTACCAGCAGGCGGTCGGGGAGGCCGAGGTCAGTTACGAGAATAGACATCCGGTCGATCGGGCGACACTCCTTTACTCATCAGAGGACAGCCTACTGCTCAGTGCTACCGTGAATGGCGGCACACCGACAGAGGTCTCCCTTCCCCCGACGGGAGACAATCTGCGAAGCGTGAAGATGGGAGGACAGGTCTCTTCGCTTCGCCTTGATCTCCCACAGTCAGAGGGGACCAGGCTCTACGGGGTCTGCATGGACGGGGACAAGGGCGTGCGAGTGGATAATATGAGCCTGAGGGGCTCATCGGGTCTGCAGCTGGGATCGGTCTCCCCTACCCTCTCAAGTGATCTCCACAGTATCCGACCCTACCACCTGATCGTGCTGGCTTATGGACTCAATGTGGTGAGCCCGAAGGATCTCCACAACGACTATGGCTACTATTATAAGGGGATGGATCGAGTACTCTCCCGTCTCCACGAGATCTACCCTGAGGCGATCTTCCTGATCCTCTCGATCTCCGACAGAGGGCAGATGTACGACGGCGAGGTCTATACTCTTCCCGGCGTGCCAAGGATGGTGGAGGTACAGGAGCGACTGGCGAAGAGGTACCATGCCCTTTTCTTCAATACCTATGGCACCATAAGGTCGATGGGCGGGATCCGAAGCTTTGTCTCCAAGGGATGGGCGGCAAAGGACTACACCCACCTCAGCACTGCCGGTGGTCGGGAGCTCTCCAAGCGACTCGTGCAGGACTTGGTGGAGAGCCCCGTCGACCAGCTGATCGGACAGGAGGCTGAGACTCCCCTCGAGGAGTCACTCCTCCCGACTCAAGCAGTAAGGGAGCAGCAGGCGACGATCACCGCTGACACGCTGAAGCAGGATAAGAGCTCCACAGCTCCGGAGAGCACGGCAGAGAAGGACTCCATCTAAGGTCATGCGGAGACATTCCCCATTCCACTCACTCAGACTGCAGCTGCTGACCCTACTGATACTCAGCACGGGGACTACGCTCGAGGCTCAGCAGGAGTCCCCGCACGATCTCTACCGACAGGAGCGTGCGGTAAGGATGGTCGCTCCAAGTGGTTACCTCGATCCTGTATGGCAGCGCTGCTCGACCCCGGGCGGGAGCGATCACGTGATCGTGCTCCACTTAGGTGACTCGCACGTACAGGCGGGGTTCTTCACGATGCCGATCCGGGAGTACTTCGGACGACAGTTTGGTCTCTCCGGACCCGGTCTGATCGCCCCCTACCGTCTACTGGGGACCAATGAGCCGCGCCATCTAAGGCTGGAGGGAAGGCGGGGTGGCTATGCGACCGATCAGATCACCCGCCGATCCTATGCCGGAGAAGGTCCCACAGGTATAGAGGTGAGGTCGACCTCCTCCCGACCTCAGGAGGTGACGCTCTCCTCAAGCGAGGGCATCCGATTTGATCGGGTGGTGGTCCTCCACGGACACAACGACCGAGCCTTTTCTCTCGCAGGGGACTGGGCAGACACCCCACGCAGACCCTTCTCCCTCCTCACCTCAAGCTTCTGCGAGACGGATACCCTCGACCTTAAGCGCAGCGTCACATCTACCAAGCTGGTGATCCCCTCGGGAGCAACGTTCTATGGCGCAAGCTTGGAGAGTCAAACGCCCGGAGTGACCGTGCACACCCTCGGACACAATGGAGCCACCTATCAGACTTATCTTAAGGATCACTTCACCGGATCCGTATCGAAGCTAAAGCCAGACCTGATCATCATCTCCCTCGGGACCAATGATGCCATGGGACGAGTCAGCTCATCGGCGGTAAGGTCATCGGTCAGATGCCTCGTCGATCAACTGAGGAGAAACTGCCCTGAGGCAAAAATCGTCCTCTCCACCCCACTGATGAGCTACGTCTCGCGTCGTCGGGGTCGCACCGCTCCCAATCCCAACGTCAAGCAGGTCTCCCTTGCCATCACAGAGGAGGCAAAGGCTCTCGGTGTCGGATACATTGATACATTCGAGATCTTCGGCGGAGAGAGAGGAGCCGACAGACTGGTATCCGATGGGCTGCTACGCAGTGACCGGATCCATCTAACCACTGAGGGCTACAAGGCTCTCGGAAACTCCATAGCCGATGCGCTCGCCAAGGACTTCAAGCGCTATCTCGGCTCACGCGCAATGACCAACTAACGCATCCCATGTGGCAACAAATCACAGAGCTACTGACCTACGACCCGAGCTCACCCCTACTCTTCAATAGCGGGCTCTTCCTAGTCCTCTTTCTCCTCTTTGTCCCGGTATTCTACCTGCTCCGGCGACACCACCTCCCGAGGACCATCTGGGTGGTGCTCTTCTCCCTCTACTTCTATTACCTCTCCAGCGGAGTCTACTTCGTCCTCCTAATCCTCTTAGCGACGACCGACTTCATCATCGGACGACAGATAGCACAGAGCGAGAGCAGGTCGGGGAAGAAGAGCTGGCTCATCCTCAGCCTTCTGCTTGATCTCGGGCTGCTCTGCTACTTCAAGTACACCAATTTCCTCTACGACTCCTTTGCCCCGCTCTTCGGAGCAAGCCCGGAGGGACGGCACTTCGACATCTTCCTCCCGGTGGGTATCTCCTTCTTCACCTTCCAGTCACTAAGCTATGTGATCGACATATATAGAGGTAAGATAGAGCCGCTCAAGCGCTGGATCGACTACCTCTTCTACATATCCTTCTTCCCGCAGCTGGTGGCCGGACCGATCGTCCGAGCGGTCGACTTCATCCCTCAGATCCACCGGATCCCCCGGGTGAGCCGTGAGGACTTCGGGCGGGGACTATTCCTCATCATCTGTGGGCTGCTTAAGAAAGGGGTCATCTCCGACTACATCTCGCTCAACTTTGTCGATCGAGTCTTCGATCAGCCGTTGCTCTACAGTGGGTTTGAAAACCTGATGGGAGTCTACGGCTATGCGCTGCAGATCTACTGCGACTTCTCCGGATACTCCGACATCGCCATCGGACTGGCACTCTGGATGGGGTACCACTTCAATACCAACTTCGACTTCCCCTACAAGTCGGCGACGAACCGGTGCCGAGATGAGCCCGGTCTGGCGGGTCGTCTCCGTGATCATCACCTTTCACTTCGTCTGCTTCACCTGGATCTTCTTCCGCATGGGGTCGATCGATGGTGTATGGGATATGCTGACGATGATCACGGAGGAGTTCCACCCCGAGGTGATCCCACAGTTCTTCGCAGGCTACCGGATGGTGACAGCACTCATCATCATCGGCTTCATACTTCACTTCTCTCCCGACAGGTGGCGGCTGGCACTCCAGAGTAGTGTGACCAGGGCTCCTCTATGGGCACAGACACTGCTTTTTGCAGGTGTCTTAGTGATCCTTACGCAGTTCAGGAGCGCCGGTGTCCAGCCCTTTATCTACTTCCAGTTCTGACACATACCCATTAAGGATCAAAAACTGTCCCCCTGTACAGAGATGGTAAGTATGGAGAAAAAAAGCCACAAATCTGTGTTAACTTCAAAAATAATACATATCTTTGGACCACAAGAGTAACAAGAACAACATTCAATCACTTTTCAAAACATCTTTACAATCGTCATGAAAAAGCACAATTTCACTGCAGGACCCTGTGTCCTGGATGAGGGTGTGATCAAGGAGGCCGCTCGTGCGGTGCTCAACTACAACGGCACCGATCTCTCTGTGATCGAGATCTCCCACCGTAGCAAGACCTTCCAAGACACGCTCGCTGAGACCACAGCACTCTTCAAGGAGGTGCTCGAGATCCCTGATACACACACGGTCTTCTTCCTCGGAGGAGGTGCCAGCCTGCAGTTTTATGCTCACGCAGTCAATTTCCTCAAGAAGAAGGCTGCCTATGTCGATACCGGCAACTGGGCTCACAAGGCCATCGAGGAGGCTAAGGTCGTAGGCGACGTCGACGTAATCGCCAGCAGTCGTGATGACAATTACACCTTCTACCCCGAGCTCCCGAAGCTCTCACCCGACGAGTACGACTACCTCCACTTCACCACCAATAATACCATCTACGGTACAGAGCTGCGTGAGGATCCTGAGGTGGGCGTGCCACTGATCGCCGATATGTCCTCTGACATCTTCACCCGTCACATCGACTTCTCCAAGTACATCTGCATCTACGGCGGTGCTCAGAAGAACATCGCCCCCGCCGGTGTCACCTTCGTGATCGTACGTAAGGATGCCCTCGGCAAGACCGGTCGTGCCATCCCGAAGATCCTCGACTACCAGACCCACGTCGATCACCCCGACTCCTACAATACTCCTCCTGTATTCCAGATCTACGTCATGCAGCAGACCCTCAAGTGGTTCAAGGAGATCGGTGGTCTCGATGAGCTCGAGAAGAGAGCCAAGGAGAGAGCTAAGGTACTCTATGACGAGATCGACCGCTCTAAGGTCTTCCGTGGCGTAGCTCGGAAGGAGGATCGCTCTCTGATGAATGTAGACTTCGTCCTCGCTGATGAGTACAAGGACAAGGAGGCTGAGTTCTTCGACTTCGCCAAGAAGAGAGGCATGGAGGGCATCAAGGGTCACCGCTCCATCGGTGGTTGCCGCTGCTCTCTCTACAACGCACTCCCCCTCTACAGCGTAGAGGCACTCGTCAAGTGCATGCAGGACTTTGAGAAGGAGATCCTCTAACTCACGATAGCCTGATATCACAATGACTAAGAAAGTATTAGTAGCTACTGAGAAGCCCTTCAACTCCGCCGCAGTACCACAGATCCGCAAGATCGTGGAGGATGCCGGCTACCAGCTGGAGGTGCTGGAGAAGTATCAGAGCCAGGATGAGCTGCTGAAGGCTGTCGCCGACGCCAACGCCCTTATCGTCCGCAGCGACAAGATCACCAAGGAGGTGATCGACGCCGCCAAGGAGCTGGAGGTGATCGTCCGTGCCGGTGCCGGATACGACTCCATCGACACCCAGTACGCCAAGGAGAAGGGCGTGATCGTAGAGAACACTCCCGGACAGAACTCCAATGCTGTCGGTGAGCTTGTCTTCGGTCTGCTCGTCTTCGCAGCACGCAACCGCTTCAATGGCAAGTCCGGAAGCGAGCTGATGGGTAAGAAGATCGGCTTCCACGCCTTCGGCCACACCGCCCGCTGCGCCGCACGTATTGCACGCGGCTTCGGTATGGAGATCTACTGCTTCGAGCCTTTCTTCGAGCAGGGCAAGGAGCGCTCCCCCAAGGAGTACGAGGATGTCACTAACTTCACCAACGTGGAGGACCTCTACAAGACCTGCGACATCGTCTCTCTGCACCTCCCGGCAACACCGGAGACCAAGGGATCCATCAATTATGACCTTGTGAAGAACATGCCCAAGGGCGGTGTCCTCCTCAATGCTGCACGCAAGGAGATCATCGACGAGGCGGGGCTTCTCAAGCTCATGCAGGAGCGCGAGGACCTCAAGTATCTCACCGATATCATGCCCGACATGGATGCAGAGTATCGTGAGAAGCTGGGCGATCGCTACTTCTCCACCCCCAAGAAGATGGGTGCTCAGACTGTCGAGGCCAATATCAATGCCGGTCTCGCTGCTGCCCATCAGATCGTTGCCCTCTTCAGCGACGGAGAGGTGAAGTTTCAAGTCAATAAGTAACCACTACTATCCCCATAATAATGGCTACAGTAAAACCATTTAAGGGCTGGCGCCCTCCCAAGGATCTGGTCACCAAGGTCAGCTCACGTCCCTACGACCGACCGCACCCAGTACGGGTTTGTGGTAGGTGCTTACGTACACGACTACTTCAATAACGTCATCCGCAAGCATGAGCTCACGCTCAAGGCCAAGGAGGACGATCGTATGAAGCACGTCAATGTCCTGGATGCGAATATGGAGCCTGTCTTCCTCGCATTCCCGGACAATGCAGACCTCCAGGCGATCATCGATAAGTACAGTAAGACCGAGCCGGAGTACGACTTCGTCGCACCTCCGGAGGACTTCCGCCACACCTTCTGGGTCATCAGTGACGACAGCGACGTCGAGACCATCACGAGAGAGTTTGACAAGATGCCTGCCCTCTACATTGCTGATGGTCACCACCGCTCTGCCGCTGCTGCCCGTGTAGGTAAGGAGAGGGCTGAGGCCAATCCCAGTCACACCGGTAAGGAGGAGTACAATTACTTCATGGCAGTTGCCTTCCCCGCCAGTCACCTGCACGTCATGGACTACAATCGTGTAGTCAAGGATCTGAACGGACTGACGAAGGAGCAATTCATCAAGAAGCTGGAGGAGAATTTCGACGTAGAGTGCAAGGGGAAGGAGATCTACCATCCCAATAAGCTCCACAACTTCAGCATGTACCTCGATGGTCAGTGGTACTCCCTCACCGCCAAGCCCGGCACCTACGACGACAACGATCCCGTTGGCATCCTCGATGTGACGGTATCGAGCAACCTGATCCTCGAGGACATCCTCCAGATCGGGGACCTCAGGACCAGCGACCGCATCGACTTCGTCGGTGGACTTCGCGGTCTCGAGGAGCTGCAGCGTCGTGTCGACAGTGGCGAGATGATCATGGCCCTGGCACTCTATCCTGTGACCATGGGACAGATCATGAAGATCGCCGACACCGGCAACATCATGCCCCCCAAGGCGACTTGGTTTGAGCCGAAGCTCCGCTCCGGTCTCATCGTCCACACCCTTGAGGACGAGAAGTAAGAGATGAGATAAGAGACCCTTATCTAATCAAGTAAGAGAGTGCCTGTGGTCGCATGACCGCAGGCACTCTTCTTTTGCCCCTAAGGGACCTCTCTCCCCTGGTAAATACCGCATCAATCTATTACCGGTAATAGAGTAAACTAATACCGATCATAGAGAAATCTAATACCGGTATTAGTCGCCACTAATATCGGTATTAGTTTTCAGTCAACAATAATCTGTACATTTGTAGCACGATCAAATCATAACTAATCAATCCATAACAAACACAACTATTATTATGGGAAATCCCAAGATGCGTACTGAGAAGGACTTACTCGGCAGCATGCAGATCCCGATGGATCACCTCTACGGTATCCAGACCCAGAGAGCGATGGACAACTTCCAGTTCTCCCCCTATAAGCTCTCGACCTACCCTCGCTTCATCGAGGCGATGGCAATCACCAAGAAGGCTGCCGCCATGGCCAATCACGAGCTCAATGAGCTGCCGGAGGATGTCTTCAAGGCCATGTGTCAGGCGTGCGACGAGATCCGCGATGGGGAGCTGAGAGATCAGTTCTGCATCGATATGTTCCAGGGAGGAGCAGGGACGTCGGCCAATATGAATGCCAACGAGGTGATCGCCAATCGGGCGCTCGAGATCCTCGGCTACGAGCATGGAGACTACAAGCACTGTGATCCCCACGACCACGTCAATCTCTCTCAGTCCACCAATGATGCTTATCCCACATTTGCACACATCGGACTCTACCTCACTTTCCTCGACCTGACACCCCACCTCGATGAGCTCATCAAGTCTCTGAGGAAGAAGGCTAAGGAATTCCGCGGGATGCTCAAGATCGGTCGCACCCAGCTACAGGATGCCGTCCCGATGACGCACGAGCAGACCTTCAATGGCTTCGCCTCGATCCTCGAGGAGGAGATCGACAATCTCGAGCATGCAGCTAAGCAATTCCTCGTGCTCAACATGGGCTCCACAGCCATCGGCACCGGTATCTGCTCCCAGCCTGGCTACCGTGAGGCGGTGATCAAGGCCTTCCGCAAGATAACCGAGTGGGATATCAAGCCGACCAAGGACTATGTAGGAGCCACCTCCGACACCTCTCATATGGTAGGCTACTCCGCAGCACTCAAGCGCCTTGCTGTCAAGCTCAGCAAGATCTCCAACGACCTGCGTCTCCTCTCCAGCGGTCCCTTCGCAGGACTCGGAGACATCACCCTGCCCGCTCGTCAGCCCGGATCGTCCATCATGCCCGGTAAGGTCAATCCTGTCATCCCCGAGGTGGTGACCCAGATCGCCATGAAGGTAATCGGCAACGATGTCTGCGTAACGATGGCAGGTGAGGCGGCTCAGCTGGAGCTCAACGCCATGGAGCCGGTCATGGTCCAGTGCTGCTTCGAGAGCTCTGACCTCCTGATGCGTGCCATGGACACCCTGAGAGAGTTCTGCATCGACGGCATCAAGGCCAATGCCGAGCACACTCGCAAGCAGGTTTACGACAGCCTCTCCATCGTGACGGCGCTCAATCCCTACATCGGCTACGACAACTCGACCCACCTCACTCAAGAGGCACAGGCGACAGGCAGGAGCATCGTGGACCTCGTCCTCGAGAAGGGGATCCTCTCCAAGGAGCAGCTCGATGAGATCATGGATCCGGAGAATCTCACCCAGCCCGTACGACTGGACATCAAGCCGCTCAAGGATGTAGAGTAACCACTCCTGAGCAGAAATCCTATATGGTGGCACACCGGAGCTCATACTCCGGTGTGCCACCTCTTTATGCCGTTCTCACCCAGACCGAGACAGGACCGTAGGGAGGTAATCGATCCTCCGAGGGCATCACTTTATACTTATTTATCAGCTCCGAGATGTTGTCTATTCGCTATTTTGTCCAATAATAGCTACTTTTGTAGTCGAGAAAAATAGATTATTACTTAGACAACAAATTCATCATGAAAAAGAATGTACTCGTAGCTGCGCTGGGGCTGCTCATTGTAGGTGGCTGCATGACCTCATGCAAGCCCAAGAAGAGCGCATATCGCTCTATGTACGAGAAGGCTCAGCAGCGTGAGGTGGCTCAGCAGAGCACCTACACCCAGGAGGAGCCGATCGTGGTAGCTGACAACTCTGACGTCCGCGAGGAGAGACTGTCTGTCCCCGAGGGTGAGAGTGCACCTAATGGCATCCGCACCTTCAGCGTCTGCATCGGAAGCTTCAAGAACATCACCAACGCCCGCTCACTCCGCGAGCGTATGATCAGTGCCGGCTACAGCGAGGCGATCCTCGCACAGAACGAGTCCGGCATGTACCGCGTGCTGGTCACCGGTCACGACACCAAGGAAGAAGCCGTCCGCTCGCGTGATGCAATCATGCAGAAGTACGCTCCTGCCTTCAGCGACGCCTGGATCGTTCGCCGCGCTTACTGATCCGGCATCTGCTCGATAGAGCATAGCTAAGCCATAGGCGGGGCAGTGTCAGCAATCCTGACGCTGCCCCGCCTTTGACTCATCCCTCCGGTAAGCACTCTTTCTTGCCCTCGAGACCATGATATAGGATGGTGGACAGGCAGGGGTGACGCATTTGAGTGGTACAGAAACCATTCAACTCATTGTAAAGAGTGGTGAACGAAGCACCCCGACAGGGGTGCCCGCTTTTTAGACCCGGG